>Ga0256404_1005205_pt1 | contig 23350 bp, 20 predicted proteins | sample RumenRJG_01DNA_FD_185990 | JGI IMG/M metagenome (GOLD analysis project Ga0256404, IMG submission 185990) | Bovine rumen microbial communities from Lethbridge, Alberta, Canada - RJG_01 | ecosystem: Host-associated > Mammals > Digestive system > Stomach > Rumen | place: Canada: Alberta | collected... | reverse complement strand
CTGCTTGACTTCTTCTCACTTCGATATACTCAAAGTATTTCCAAGGGTTTCGTTTCGTTTATTGTTCAATTTTCAAGATACTGTCGCTGCACTCGACTTGCGCCGTGCAACTTTATTAGTATATCACTTATTTCGCTCTTTGTCAAGCCTTTTTCGTGATATTTTTTTGCTGCCCTTTTCTTTCAGACAGCTTAATTATATTAACACATTTACCCCGCATTGTCAAGGGGTTTGGAAAATATTTTTTAGTTTTGTCATTATGCACAACCAAAGCTTTTATGTGGCGCTCAAACTATTTAAAATTCACAACCTATCTTGCTTTTTTCTGCCGAAAAGGAATATCTTCGCGCTGATTGCAGAAATTATTAACATCAATATCAAGGAGGCAACAATGAATATTCATCATAAAAAGCACTATCTTCGTGCAGCGCTCACAGCAGCCGTTATGACTATCGCCATTTCTTTTTCGTTTCTGCCGCAGCACAGCGGCGGCATGATCGCCACCTCGCAGGTCGGCTCGCGCGGTGCGGAGGTGCGTGCTATCCAGCAAAAGCTTAAAGAGCGCGGCCTGTTCAAATCAGATGTAACAGGCTATTACGGCGAGATAACCCGCAAAGCCGTGCTTGCCTTTCAAAAGCAGAAAGGCATCTCGCAGACGGGCATAGCAGGACCTATCACCCTCAAAGCGCTGGGCATCAGTATCGGCAGTGTCCCCGCAGCAACGCAGGCAAACGTTGACCTTTTGGCACGGATAATCTCCGCAGAGGCGCGCGGCGAGCCTTATGTCGGGCAGGTCGCTGTCGGCGCAGTCATCCTCAACCGCATAGAGCATCCGTCATTCCCCGATACCCTTTCGGGTGTCATATACCAGAAAGGCGCTTTCACCGCTGTTACCGACGGACAGTTCTATCAGCCCGTTGCAGATTCAGCCTACAAGGCTGCCCGCGATGCGCTCAACGGCTGGGATCCCACAAGCGGCTGCATCTACTATTATAATCCCGCAAAAACGAGCAACGCATTCATTCATTCGCGACAAGTCGTGACCGTCATAGGCAGTCACAGGTTCTGCCTGTAATACGATAAAATAAGCGGAGACCGCAGTTTTTTCGCAGTCTCCGCTGTGTTATCGGGCATTTCAGGTCACCGAATAATACTTATTCAGCTTTGTCTTGAATATCTCCGTAACAATATTTGCGGCAAATACCGCAGCGAAAACCGACAGAAATACTATTATACAAACCTTCAGCTTCTTTGCCATAACGTCCACCCGCGCCCGCAGTCCGTGCAGGCACTACTCCTTTCCGACTTTTTCAGTAAAAAACTTGCGATCGTTCCTTATATATAGTATAAACTATTTCCTATTATTTTTCAAGTAGTTTTGCAAGTTTTTCCCGAATAGTTTTTTTGCAGTAAAAAAGTAATTGCAAAATAGTATGATGTGTGTTATAATAATAAAATGAATTGTCAAAATCAATCAGTCGGATAGAGGTAACACTATGGCCAAGACAAAAGCTCCCAGCAGCTACCGTAAGCTGTTTTCAAACACGCTTACCTTTGCAATAGGGTCCTTCAGCTCTAAAATACTTGTCATTCTTCTTATACCTATATATACAAATGCTCTGTCCAAAGCCGAGGGCGGTATAACCGATGTACTTACGCAGATAGCGAACTGGGCGATACCCATCGCATCCGTGACCATCGCCGAGGCTGTCATTCGTTTCGGACTTGACAAGGCTTACGACAAAAAGGCTGTATTCACCATCGGAAACGTCGTGTGCCTCGGAGGACTCGGCGTGTTCGGGGTGCTGATGTTCATCTTCACCATAGCAGGTGTGGCGAAAAACTATCTGGGCACCTACGGCATAATCCTTTACCTGTACATCTTTATGTCGAGTATGAAAACGCTGTACTCAACATATGTGCGCGCCCTTGAAAGAGTCAAGCTTTTTGCGGTGAACGGCATAATAACAACCCTTTTCACGCTGCTTTTCAACGTGCTGTTTTATATGGTGTTCCCCAAGGACTACGCATTTTTCGGCATCGGCGGAGTTTTCGCATCACCTGTTGCAAAGTATCTGCTCGCGGTGCTGCTTTCGGATTTCATCTCCATCATCTTTCTGATCTTCACCGCAAAGCTGTGGAAGCACTTTGACAGAGCAAGCTGGAACCGCGACCTTCTGCGCACGATGCTGCAATATTCCGTCCCGCTTATCCCCGCACAGCTGCTGTGGCTCATCACCAACAGCTCCGATACGTTCATGACCACCTATATTATGGGTGAGAACTACAACGGCGTGCTTTCGGCAGCGTACAAAATACCCAATATCGTCGCGACCGTCTATCTGATGTTCGGACAGGCATGGAATATGTCCGCGATAACCGAGAACGACTCAAAGGACAGAGATCAATTCTACGAAAAGGTCTTTGATTTCAACCAGAGCCTTATCTATATCCTCGCAGGCGGCTGTCTGCTCGTTATCCAGCCGCTTACAAACATCCTGATCGGTGCGGAGTTTCACGACAGTATACGCTACTCGCCTATACTTATCTATTCCACCGTATTTTCCTGCTTTACGACCTTTATGGGCTCAATATACATCGCGACCAAGAAGTCAAAGCGCTCACTTTTCACAAGCTTCATATCGGGCGCTGTCAATGTCGGTGTCAACCTTTTGCTGATACCGCGCATCGGTCTTTACGGACCTGCGATATCAACAGTAGTCGCGTATCTCGCAGTTTTTGTCGCAAGAGTTTTTGACTCTCGCAAGCTCATCCCCTTCAGGATCGACTGGAGAAAGCTCGTGTTCAACAACATCATCCTCGTTGCGATGATGCTCATCAACACAGCGCTTCCCGATTTTCTGAAGGAAATAGACGCAAGCGACCTTCTTATCGCCCTGTCGCTTATGACGCTGTATGCGATAGTTTTTGTCTACAACGCAAAATCGCTCAGCACAATGCTGCACAGGTTCCTGCCCAAAAAGCTTGCAAACCACTTTGACAACGCATCCACCGCAAAGGACGTTTTCTGGTTCTGCACCGCGCTTATCATCATAACGATTGTCGGCATAGGCTTCTATATGAAAGTACTCGGTGTGCGCGAGGCTGCCGCTATCGTAGTCGGATTTGCCGCTGCGATAGCCGTTATCAGAAAGCCCGCATTCGGCTATCCGGTACTTGTCGCTATATCCGCATTCGTCGCTCTCAAGCAGGGATTGTTTGCCGCAGTCTGCGCTTACTTTTTAATGATATCCCCCTGCCTGATATATAAAAAGAGGTTCGCCGATGCAGCGACTCTCACAGCACTTACAGGCTTGCTTATGGGATATTATGCAAACGCACTGCTTGGAGTTTTCGGGGTGCTTGTACAAGTCCCCGCGTACGCTATCACCTACTGGGGCGATATAAAGCGTGCAGTCCGCAGATTTGTCAATAATAGGTGATATTCACCTTAAAATATGGAGGTAATTACAATGGCAGAATTAACTTTTGAGATCAAGGAATGTCTTGGCGTTCTCTCGGAAAATGCAAGAGGATGGACAAAAGAACTCAACCTTATCAGCTGGAACGACAGAGAACCTAAATACGATATCAGAGAGTGGAACCCCGACCATACAAGAATGGGCAAAGGCGTGACCCTCTCCACAGAGGAGTTTGAAAATCTCAAAAAGCTGATAAACGGCGAGGAGATCGAGGACGACATCGACGAGGATAAGATTCTTTGATTTGTAAATAAAGTGTAAAATGTGACGTGTTATTAAATTATAATTGTATGTTAATTTATTATTCAAATTATCCTGCTATAATTTGTTGTATCGGTAAACAAAATATTTGTCTATGCTGTATAAAAAAATAAGCACGGAGGCACATAAATTATGGAACAACACGGAATAAGCAAGCTGGACCTTAAAAGACGAAATCGTATGCAGGTCCTGAAAATACTTAAAACCAGAGGACCCACATCAAGAATAGATATCGCAGGTACACTTGAACTGACAAGAGCCGCTGTTACTATCATCACCAACGAAATGATCGAGCAGGGCATCATTCAGGAGATCGGCGAGTACAGGCACGTCACAGAAAAAGCTCCGAGGGGCAGAAAAAAGATCCTTATCGATATCAACCACCACTACAAGTTCGTTGTGGGCGTTACTATCGAGGAGCAGAACATCAGCGTCGGCCTGTCGACCCTTTCGGGAGCAGTGCTTGATAAGAGAAATCTTGAGGTCAATGAAAGCACACCTTATGATACGATCGAGGAGTTTATCCTTGATTCTGTCAAAGAGATCCTTTCGGATAACTGCCTGACACAGGAGAATATCCTTGGCATAGGCTTTGGTATCTTCCCGACAATGTACAATAAGCTCGGCATCAAGATCGTTGACGCAGAGCCTGATTATTCCACTGCATTTGCAAACGTCAGAAAGTTCACCGACCTGCCGCTCGTGTTTGATAACTCGGTAAAGGGCACAGCTATGGCGAATATCGACTTTTTGAAAACAAAAGACCCTAACCGCCACAATATAGCATTTCTGCATTACGGAAATACGGTGCATTTCGTCGTTACCAATCTCAACGAACCCATCATTTCCTACGATAACAGAACGAATTTCGTGGATAAGATGATAATTAACCCCAATGCCGATACGGTTTGTCAGTGCGGCAGACGCGGCTGCGTTGAGAACGAGCTGACCCCAATGGCATTAAGAAGAAAGATAAAGGAAAAGTTCTCCGCAGAGGGCACACCTTTCCTCTACGAAGCTGCAAGAGGCAATTTTGACAGCGTCAACAAGGAAATGATCTATGCGGCTTACGACAAGGGTGACCCCGCTGTTGTGAATATCCTTGACGAGCGCCTCAGACTTACCGCAGTGCTGCTCAATAACCTTTATTTCTCTACAAATCCGCAGAAGATAGTCCTGCACAACTTCAACTTCCGCGATGAGAATGAGTTTATAAGGCTCAAAAACGCCGTAACAGAAGTCGGCGGCTCACTCGTGGCAAGCAAGATCGAGCTGTCTATCATCGAGGATAAGCACAGATTCCTTTCAGGCTGCGCCCTTGCGATAAGAGATCTGTTCTTCAATAAGGGCGGCTTTGAATCATCTAAAAACTGATTTCACAAATATAAAGAACTGTCATCACAAGGCAGTTCTTTTTTTGTGCAAAAAGACAGCAAATAGCCTTGATTTTTGCCGATAAATATGGTATTATGTAGTTTGGGGGTGAATTACCTTATGAAAGATTTTTTCTCGGTAATTTTTATGAACTTGTGGGGCTTTGACCTTATCATATTCCTCGTTGCAGTGTTCACAGGATTCGTTTACTACTCTACCAACAATTCAGCCGAAAGGCTTTACAAAAAGCTGCACCTTACCGTGTTCGTGCCCGATGCGCGTTCATCGAGCGAAGAAGCCGGCGCAGAGGTCTCGCGCCTCAAGGAAACTGATGTCGTTGAAATGCGCAATCATACAGGCAAGCTGTATTCACTGTTTGTAAACCTCACGGGTATCTTCCCGCTGCTGGGTATTCTCGGAACGGTCATCTCGCTGCTTGGTATGGTCAACGATATGAGCAACGTTCAGGGCAATTTCTACGGCGCGCTCACCTCGACCTTCTGGGGACTTATCTTCTCGATAGTTTTCAAGATACTTGACGGCGTTGTCTGCTCAAAAATAGAGGATAACGAAAAGAACGTCCAGCTGTTCCTTGAAAGAAACGGCAGCCGCAGCGCGCAGGTCAGGGAGTAAGCTATGAATGGTGGATTTCGCAAGAATAAAGGAATTATCATCGAGCTTACAAGCCTTCTTGATGTAATACTTATTATGCTTTTCTGGCTGATACTGAATATGTCAAATACAGCCGCAAATGCCGAAAAGAAAGCGCAGGAGCAGATAGATGCCGCCAATGCAAAAGTCGAGCAGGCAAAACAGGATGCCCAAAAGCAGATCGACAGCATCAACGAGCAGAATGATCAGATGCGCAAGCAGGCTGAAAATATGCAAAACGCCCTTGACGGCTTCAGCAACGGCAAAATGGTAACACTTGAAATGAAATACGAAGACGGCAGAGATGTCATCTACGTTTCGCAGGATTCGCAGCAGCCAAAGCCCGTGATAGTGAACAGCGAACTTCCCGAAAAGCTCACAGAGGCGCTGAATTCCTACGGTCTGGATAAGGATTCGATAATCCTTGCCGCCTTTATGTATGACGGCAGCAGTGTGCTTTACCGCGATGTAAACACAGTGCAGACCACGCTTGGCAAGATAAAAGGCAATTACAAAAATATATACTATACACAGGTCAATACAACAAAATAAGAAATTAAAAGGAGAATGAAAAAATGAGCATTGAAAAAGACGTTGAAAAGAAATACATCGACGACCTTGAGAGGCAGAACAAAAAGCTGAAAAAGAAAAAGAAAAAGCGCCTGCTTCTTTTGCTTCTTATACTTCTTCTGCTCGGTTCTCTGGGACTTATGCTCGGACTGATGGGGCTTTTGCCTGGTATGGGCGACGGCGACGGCGATGACGGCAGCGCATCAAGCAGCGCAAATTCAAGCTCCGCATCGTCATCACAGGCAGAAACAACATCAAGTGCGATAGATTACGTTTACGATGATGTTAAAGTAAGCGGCAGCACATACATCTATCAGGGACAGGTAAAAACTCTTGAGGAGATAAAGACCATCATCTCCAATATGAAAGACAACGTAGTTATCCGCATCACCGACGACAACGCAACCAAAAATGCTATGGATAATCTCACAAACATGCTCTCCGATTCAAAGCGCACATATAACCTCACAAACCCTGCAAGCAGCGACAGCTCGTCAGCTTCCGACAGCTCAAGCTCGCAGGAAGATCAATCTTCTGAAAAGGACTAAAGCATATTTTCCCCGAAAGGACATAAACTTATGTTAGGTATAACTTTTGAAGGCGGCGCAAGCAGAACAGTTTACAGCTGCGGCATTATGGACGCTCTGCTCGAAAATGATATAATGGCAGATATAGGCTTTGGCGTGTCCGCAGGCGCTGCTTTCGGAGTAAGCTACTTTTCAAAACAGATCGGCCGTAACTATAAGCTCGCAACGCAGATAATGAACCGCAGGCAGTATATGGGCGCAAGAAACCTTCTTGACCCCAAAAACCGCTGCTACTACGGTCTTGAGTATGCCTACGATACCGTTCCCAACAGCATCCTGCCGTTTGACTATGACGCTTTCACCGCAAACAAGGGCGAGTTTTATGCCGTAGTCACCAACGTTCAGACGGGCGAGGCGGAGTATATCAGAGAAACAGGCGAGGATAAGCAGTGGACACTTTTGAGAGCCACCTGCGCTCTGCCGCTGCTTTTCCCGATGATAGAGATCGGCGGCAAAAAATATATGGACGGCGGACTTGCAGACTCTATACCCTATAAACAGACTATTCAGCGCGGCTGCGATAAAAACATCGTCGTGCTTACAAGACCACTTGGGTATGTCAAAAAGACAGATGCGCTGACAAAGCTTGCAGCAAAGCACTACCGCAAATATCCCAACCTTTGCAAAGCTATGCTCACAAGGGCGCAGAGATACAACGAGTGCGTCAGCGAGATCATGCAGCTCAAATCGCAGGGGAAGCTGTTCGTATTCACTCCCCGTTCGACCTTTGGCGTGGGCAGGACAGAGAATGACCCGCAAAAGCTGAAAAGACTGTATGAACACGGCTACAAGCACGCCCAATGGGCTATGAACGATCTGAAAAAATATCTCAACAGGTGATACAATGTCTTTTAAAACAGTTACAGGTCTGCTGCTGACATTTGTCGGCGCAGGCTATTTTCTTATCGCTAACAGAGAGGTCGTAGTCACAAACACAAAGCTTGAATGTGACAAGCTGCCGCAAAGCTTTGACGGCAAAAAGATCCTCGTGCTCTCGGACCTTCATAAAAAGCGCTACGGCGACAATTTCAATAATATCATGGGCTACTGCGAGTGCATAAAGCCTGATTTCATTTTCTTCCTCGGCGACCTTTACAGCCGTGATGAAACCGATATGCGCCCGAAAGCCGCTTTTCTTGCAAGGCTGCAAGGGCTCGCGCCGACCTACTACATCGCAGGCAACCACGAGCTTTATCAGCCCGAGTGCTTAGAATCGCTGTGTATCAGGCTCAAAGAGCTTGGCGTAACGGTGCTGCGCAATGCCAAAACATCGCTAACCTGCGGCACGGAAAGCATCGACCTCTACGGCTTGCAGCTGCCGCTTCACTACTACGTCAACAGCGATTGGAGCTACAAAAACCTGCCCGAGCCAAGTGTCGATTATCTCAACAAAAAGCTCGGCAAGCCCGATAGTGACCGCTGCAGCTTCCTGCTTGCGCATAAGCCTGCGTTCTTTGAGCAGTACGCGCGCTGGGGTGCTGATGTGACATTTTCGGGGCACAATCACGGCGGCATCGTCAGATTTCCGATTATCGGCGGCACCCTCTCACCCGAGAGAAGATTTTTCCCAAAATACTCAAAAGGCATCTACAACAGCGCCTTTTACGGAACGGACAGAAAGCTGGTCGTGACGGCAGGACTTGGCAAATTCCGCCTTAACAACCCGTCCGAAATACTTGTCTGCACGCTAAAGAAAGGATGTAACAAAAATGCTTGAATATAAAGACGCACTTGAAAAATACTTTGATGAGCATATGCAGGAAATACTCAAAAGCCTTGGTGAGATAATCGCAATACAAAGCATCGGGACACTTGACAGCGACATCAAGCCGTTTGGCGAGGGCAGCGCAAGAGCGCTCAGATGGGGCGAGGATTTCCTCAAAAGCCTTGGCATGAAAACGCTCAACGTTGACGGTTATGCCGTGCACGGCGACTACAAGCAGGGCGAGCCTGTGCTTGCCGTGCTTTCGCACCTTGATACCGTACCCGCAGGCGAGGGCTGGAGCTTTGACCCGTTCACGCTCACGCAAAGCGGAGGTAACCTCTACGGCAGAGGCACGATAGATGATAAAGGCCCGAGCGTTGCCGTGCTGTATGCGGTCAAGGCGATAAAAGACCTTAACATTCCGATAAGCCGCAATTTCAGAGTCGTTTTCGGCGGCTTTGAGGAGGGCGGCTGTGATGACATCGCGTATTATCAGACCAAGTTCGCCTTTCCCGAAATGGTTTTCACGCCTGACGGCTCCTTCCCCGTTCTTAACTGCGAAAAAGGACTTGTCCACCTCACCTTCAAGGGCACGCTCGCGCAGGGCGAAAAGCGTGTGTGCGCGCTCAAAGCAGGAACAGTAATAAACGCAGTACCGGGCAAGGCAGAGTTCACACTTGAAAACATCACAGACAGTGAGCTTAAAGCAGCTCTTGACGGGCTTGACGGCTTTACCCTGCAAACACAAAGCAAGGATACGCTCACAGGTACGCTTATTGGCAGGTCGGCACACGGCTCACGCCCCGAGAACGGACTAAATACCGCTACTGCGCTTGTCTCGGCTTTTGCAAAGCTCGGTATCAGCGGCTTTGACAAGCTCGCACAGATATTCCCTCACGGCGATATGTGCGCAAAAGCAATGGGAATGGGCTTCTCCGACAGCGTTTCGGGCGAGATGACCTGCGTGCTGACGCAGCTTTGCGTGCAAAGCAACACACTCACCGCAGGCGTTGATATACGCTTCCCTATCGACAAAACAAGCAGGGAGATACTTGATATCATCAGCGCAAGCCTCACATCTGCGGGCTTTGAGGTCACAAGTGCCGACACAATGGAGCCTCACTATGTTGACGCAAGCTCCCAATTCGTGCAGACGCTTCTTAAAGTCTACGAGGGTGTCAGCGGTCAAAAGGGCGAGTGCATCGCGCAGGGCGGCATAACATACGTCCACAACACCAAGGGCGCAGTCGCATTCGGCGCAGAGTTCCCGTGGGAGAACAACAATATGCACGGCGCTGATGAGCATATCAGTCTTGAAACATTCAAAGCAAATCTCAATATGTACGCAAATGCTATAATCGAATTAACGAAATAAAGACGGAGGCAGCTTATGAAAACAGCAATAGTCGGACTTGGACTTATCGGCGGCTCAATGGCAAAGGCTATAAAAAAGAATACCAGATACTCCTGCTTCGGACTTGACATCGACGCATCAGCCGTAGAAAGCGCGCTCGAACAGGAGGCTATCGACGGCGAGATAACTGCGGACAAGCTGAGCAGCTGCGATATAGTCATCGTCAGCCTGCACCCGCTGCAAACGATAGATTTTCTGATAAATAATAAGGATAATTTCAAAAAAGGCGGTATCGTTATTGATACCTGCGGCGTAAAGGGAGCGATAGTAAGTGCCGCAGAAAAACCGCTTGCCGATGCAGGCGTGCATTTTCTCGGCTGTCACCCAATGGCAGGGCGCGAGTTTTCTGGCTTTGCATACTCGGTGGACAATCTGTTTGAAAAAGCAAGCTTTATCATGACCCCGACAGAAAACACACCGCGTGAGGTCACCGAAAAGATAACTGCCTTTGCATACGAATGCGGCTTTGCAAAGGTCGTTGTTTCAAACACCAAAGAGCATGATGAGATAATCGCCTACACCTCGCAGCTTGCCCACGTTGTTTCGAGCTGCTATGTAAAAAGCCCCAGCCTTATGCGTCAGGCGGGCTTCTCCGCAGGCTCTTTCAAGGACCTGACGAGAGTTGCAAAGCTCAACGAGGATATGTGGACTCCCCTGTTTCTGATGAACAAAGAGGCTCTCACAAGCGAGATAGACCACATCATCGAGCATCTTACTGAGTACCGGAACGCTATCGCATCGAATGACTCCGCAAAGCTGCACGAGCTCTTGAAAAAAGGGCGCGAGCTTAAAGAGCTTTCCAACGAACAGATCGCAAAACACTTTGATACATAACAAAAAAGAGGCTGAACTTATCAGCCTCTTATTTTTATACCTCGTATCCGTATTGGTGGAGTATCTGTTCAGGTTCCTTGAGCATTTCTCTCGCCTTTGCGATAGCTGCCTTTATCTCGCTGTCGCCGAGCTGACCTATCATCTCCTGCGTCTGCGAAATAGCCTCTTTGTTAAGGCTCAGCTGGTACTTGTACAGTCCCTCGAGCCTTGAAAGCGCCTTTGTTTCAAGATCCTGATAAACCGTCTTTATATCCTTGACGATATTGTTTCTGATGTCGTCATAGTTTTCAAGCGCGATGTCGATTATGTCCGTCTGCTTTTTCTTTTTCATAATAAGACTGAAAGAACTCATCGTGGCAGGCGGGAATGTCTCGCTCGTGCCGAACAGCTTAACGCCCATAACACTTCTTGTCACGTTCTTGTTGACGGACATCATTATCCTCTCGACCGACGGAGCCTTGGACTCGTCGTCATACTCCTCTATCCCCAGCGACTGTGAAAGGTCGTGGCTTATCTTGTCAACAAGCACCGCTATCTTGTCGCGGTGATGCTCTATGCAGGTGCGGTACGCAAGACCGACCTTTTCCATAAGGTAGGGGTAGAAATACTTTTCAATATCCTCTGCGCTGTACTTGTCCTCGCCGTTTTCATCCTTGCTGCGGCACAGAAGAATACTAGAACGCAGCTTTGAGAAGAACTCATACATCCACTTTTCCGCTTCCTGCTGCATTTCGATGATACCCAGATGCAGCTGCGGCTTTTTCGCTTCAAGCGCAGCCTCAAGCTCCTGTCCCTTTGACTCGATAGCGCTCACCTTTTCAGCCAGCTTCTGCTGGTCAAGGTCAGCCATCTCCGCAATAAGATTGAGCTTTGTATTTGTCTCCGCCCACATCTGCGAGAGCATAGTAAGCACCCTCTGCGAACGGATAACGTCCTTTTGCATTATGATATCACGCTTGAGTGAAAGCTCAAACTGCAAGAACTGCGTTTCATACAGATCGCGGAAGCCCTTGTCATCGGGTCTTTGTGTACCCATTCTGCGCGCAAACTCGTCAGCACCGCTTATGCCGTAGACTACCGCATTGGGAACGATACGCGAAGCGATACTCTTGAAGCGGCGCAGAACTCTCTGTGCGTCCTGTCTGCTTTCAAGCGCATCGAGCATATTTACAAGAATGTACAGCATACCGAACCTCTGCGGCAAAACGTGCGTTAGCAGGAAAGTCTGCTCCGTTTCGGAGAACGGCATAAGGCAGGATGTTGCATACATAATAGCATCAGCATTTACAATGTAGTCCCTGACTTCCTTGTCAAGCGTTTCCAGGTCAGACAGACCCGGCGTGTCAACGATCTTTATCTCGTTGAGTATAGGCGAGTTATCCTTTATCTGAACATATGCTATCTTTGACGGGAACAGCTTCATTCTCTGTTCCAGCTTTTCTCGCTTGATATCGTCTATCGTCAGCGGAATGCGCCTGCCGTTTTCAAGGTAAGCCTGCACCGTTCTGAAATTGCCGAAGGATATCTCGTTTATCGTGTACGTTTCGGGCGTAGCGTTTGTCGGGGTAAGCTCCTTGCCCAGTATCGCATTGATTATCGTGCTCTTGCCGCGCTTGAACTCACCCAGTATCACCAGCGTGAACGGCTCGTCTATCTTCTTGCCTACGAGCGTATCCCAATCTTTCAGCTCGCCGATAAACTCGCTGCCAAGCACATTTGCTATCTGCGGATCATCAAGTACAGCATTTATACAGCTTCTCACTCTTGAGATGTTGTAGCTGTCCGCACTGTTGTTTATTTCGTTACTCATCAGCTCTGACCTCCGTTCCCCACGATCATGCTCGTGCGCACGTCGCAGACCTGGACAGGCTGTATTTTCTGCTCCTTGCCGTCGATATCGTTGCGCCAGTCATACAGCGTAGCGCAGTAAATAAACTCATTCGCCGCAAGTATAGCCCTCTCTATATCAGTAAGAGTTTCATCGACTTTAAGGCTCCTTGAATCCATCGTATGCAGATTGCTGCTGATCTCATCAAGGTCCTTGTCAAAGCTCTGCTGCTTTCTTCCGTAGAAATCCATATAGCCCTTTTTATAGATACCGCACATAAGCTCGATAAACCGTCCGGGCTTGTCAAGGCATATCATGCCTGCTCTTGCAGCAGTCTGCTCGCCGAACTTTATCCAGCCCGAAAGCGCCTTGTGGAACTGGCTGCTGACAGGTGCGGTAAAGCTCTTTGTAACAGGCTTGTAAACGTCCTTGTTGATGTTGAGATATGTATAAGCTATGTTGAACTGGCAGTGCCCGTTCTGTATCCTGCCGCACTCGCAGCCGACAAGCAGCGTAAGCTCATCGGTCGAGCACATCTGCACAAGGGATTTTGTAATAACTATGCATGGGTCTATCATATCGCTGCCTATCGAATAGATAAGCGCCTTTTCAAGATCCTCTCTTATAAACACGATCGGCACGACCATTTCCAGCCTCTCGCTGCATTTTTTCACAATATCGAATATCTCGGGATATTTCAGCGGACCGACCTGCTCGCACTTCATAAAAAGGTGTTTAGCCTCTGCCGAAATATCCTGATTATTCACCGCTTTGAACAGCTTTGACGCACCGCCAAGCCCCATTATCTTCTGTCTGACCGCATAGTCAGACTCATAAGCATAATCAAGGTTCCCGTCAACCATGTGACCCTTGTAAGACCTTGTGTAAGCCGTGAGGTACGCTTCAAAATCCGTGTCTATCTCAAGCAGCGGATTAGCTGTCATTGATACTTCATTCATCATTCGTCCTCCATGAACCTTATTTTAAGCACCCATCAGGCATCCATCTGCTCGGTAAGGACTTTCCTTACCGCATAAGCGTCCTGAACTATCCTGCTCGCGCTTTCAGCAACGTTGTGCAGTCTTTCCATTTCCTTCTGCGAAACGCTGCTCTTCTGCGTTTTAAGGTCATTGAGGTTATCAAGAGTTTCCTGTGTATCGCGCAGGATGATCTCAGTTTCTTCCTCTATCTTCTTTTTGAGTCCTTCAAACGATGAGAATACCTGACGGCGGACAGTCTCGGTAAAGTCGTTGTTGAGCTTCATCTCGTGGAACTGCTTTCTCACCTGTGTTTTGAAGTTGGACTTATACTTTTCTATTCTTTCCTTGACGAGTATCTTATCTACCGCAAAGTTCGATGTGAACGTACCTGCGATACCTGCCACAGCCATAAGGAACAGCGTTACCGGCAGCGTAGCAGTAATGCCGAAGAATCCTGCAAACACCATTGATGCATAATACGTTGCATAGAATCCCGTCAGACCCGTTGCACCGCCCAGCAGCGCACCCTTGAGTCCCGACTCCCTGAATCCCAGAAACAGACCGCCCACTCCGTATGAACCGATAGCAACGCCGATTATCTTATCCACAACGCCGCCGTTCTGCGATACACGGTTTGAGATAGTGAACATCTCCTGTATCCTTGCAACGCTCTCAAAGAAAGCGTCCTCAAAGCCCTGAAGTCTTTCAGCCTCGCCGCTGACCGCAACGTTTATCTGGTTTTGTATCTGCTCGCAGATTATCTGCGCCCTTACCTCGATCGACTCTCTGATCTTCTCGGTAAGCTTTGCCGAAACTATCTTGAGCTGATCCTTCTTGAAGTCGTCAGAGGACATCTGGAAGTTGTCTATTACCTGCATAGCAGCTTCCTCTATCTTGTCCCAGTAGCTGTCAAGTATAGGCTGCAGGCTGTTGAACACCTGGTTAGCGGAATCGTTGATCTTAACGAATTCCTCTCTCTTTTTATTTCTTATCTCCTCGATCTCCTTTATGGCAGCATCATACTTTACCATAAATTCATCGTTAGCCATCATAAGTGCATTTTCCTGCATTACGACGTTTCGCAGTATCTCCGTACCTGAATTGGTTATCTTGTTCGTGATTATCTGGAGGGAAATAACACCGCGCTCTTTTGTGAGCATACTTTCAAGGGCATTTTCAAACTCGGGGAAATTACTCTCCTCAAGCATAGCCTGATCGCCCGTTGTCTTTGCGACAAGGGCTTTTTTAGCGTACACGCCGATAACTCTCGGTGTGCCGATCTTTCTCTTATAAACGGCAAATTCGCGGGAATCCTCTCCCATTACCTTCTTTGCCTTTTCCATAACATACTTGCCTATTCTCGAACGGACAGTTTCAACTATCTTGTTTTCGTCCTCCTGCGAGAATGTGCCGAAGCAGTTTACAACAAAAATGATCCTTCCAACGTCAGATGTCATCATCTTCTTTTCAAGGAACTCCTTCTCAAACTGCGAGAACGGAGAGTTCGCGCTGATAACGAAAACAGCCGCATCTATCTTTGGCAGTATCGACAGCGTAACGCTTGTCATCTGCTCGTCATCGTTCAGACCCGGAGTGTCGATGATATCAACATTCTTTTTGCAGAACTCCGTATCGTAATATACCGTAGCCTCCTTGACTGTCTCGGCTCTCTCCTCCGATTCAGCCGTCAGCTTGGTAACGTAGTCCTCAAGCTTGCCGATATCGACTCTCTCGCTGTTGCCGTTTTTGTACTCGACCTGCACATACGGCTCGGTGCTGTATGTAACCCTGTTGAGCGTAGCAGTCGCAGGCAGAACGTCAGCAGGCAGTACCTCCTGACCGAGCATAGCGTTGATAAGAGTTGACTTGCCTCTTTTGAACTCACCCACGATAGCGACCTCAAAATGCTCGTCCTTTGTCTTTGCAATAGTTTCCTCAAGAGACTTTGCAGTGTTGACGAGCATTATCTCGTCACTGAGTTTCAGAAGCTCCTCCAGATCGGCGGTCAGATTTTCCATCGTCTGCTTATACGCCGAATAGCTTCCGTAATCGATTTGCTTTTCCATCACGAACCTCCTGTTCCGTTCAGTCGGATTTATTAACGTTTTCAAGCCGCAAGCGGCATTCAGTTACTTTACTTATATGGCTCATGCACCCAACATTTTGTGTATCACAGCAGCCTAAAAAACTACATATTACCACATAATAGATTATAACATACCTTTTTACCCATCGTCAAGCAATAATAAAACGCGCGCATCAAAATTAGACTTTCTCACAAATCCGCCAAAAATCTTTAGACATTTTGCACACATTTTTACACCCGTTTAACAAAAAGAGGTACACCCGCAGATGTACCTCACACAACATATTGTGTTTTTTAGTTTAATGCCTTAACATTCCATATCGTGAATAAAACCGCAGCTGCGCATACTCATCACGCCGTCATTCCCGACGATATAATGGTCAAGCACGCTGATGTCAAACGGTGAAAGATACTGCATTATCTTCCTCGTCAGGATTATGTCCTCCTGCGACGGACGGCAGGGCGCATCGGGGTGATTGTGCGCAAGTATGATGTTCTCACCCGCGTCGTTGAGGACGCTTTTTGCAAGCTCGCGCATATCCGCAGGTGTTGATGTCGCGCTTCCGCGCGAGATAGTCGCCACCGAGCCCGGACGCAGATCGGAAGTGATGCAGATGACCTTGAAGCACTCCGTCCTCTCCTGCGCAAACAGGCTTTTAACGTACTCGCTGAATGATGCAAGATCACGCAGGGTGACGTTTTCGTGCTTCTGTACACCCGCGTGAGCCGCTATCGCACCGAAAAGCTTTATCATCACCGCGCCGCTTTCGCCGATATCCTTCACCTGCTTCAAGCTCTCAACAGGCGCGTCAAGCACTCCCCTCACCGAGCCGAACCTGTCGATAAGCTCGTGCGCGATCGCGTTGGTATCCTTGCGCGTAAGTATGTAAAACAAAAGCATTTCCATTATCTCATGCTCTGCAAAGCTGTCAAGGTGAGGGTCACTTGCAAAACGCTCTCTCATGCGCTTGCGGTGTCCCGCGTGAATGCTGTTCTTGTTTTTGTCGTTTCTTTCAGCCATTGTATGATCCTCCGCAGTCAAAGGTGTGCCCGTGTGCAGACATTAAAGCTTGTACTATTATCAAATCAGTAGAGGTATGCCCGAAGGGGTTTTAGGACGGGCGCAAATTTGCGGAAAGCCCCCTAAACATGAGCCATTCAATCCGCCTTTTTGCAGGCGGATTGCGGAAAAATGGCGGAAGTATTCTCCGCAGGGGCACGCCCTCTCTTGCAGGGCGTCCCCTCTTTCAAACAGTCCACAGGACTGTTTGAAATTCACCCCTTGCCGAGCGCGCGAAGCGTCAGGGTATTCCGCCGTCTGCGGAGCAGCGCAAAAAAGCTTCGCATTTTAGAGGGCTCTGCCCTTGACCCGCGTATTGTCCGCAGGACAATTTGCCTTTCTTTTACGAGAAAAGGCTGGACCGAAAAACCTGTCTTGTCTTTGGCAAGTCCTTAAAAGTAGTGCAGACCCACAAACTTTGATTCGTCTTATTAACTTTAAGTATATACCACTGCGCGCAATATGTCAACAAAAAAGGCAGTGCATTCACACTGCCTCGTTATTTTACACATTGAGCTTTGCTCTGTCCTTTGCCCTCTGCGTGTTGCTAAGAGTTTTCTTTCTTATCCTTATGTTCTTTGGCGTTACCTCCAGAAGCTCATCCTCCGCAAGAAACTCCAGCGAATCCTCAAGGCTCAGCACTCTTGGCGGAACGAGCCTGAGCGCGTCGTCCGAGCCGCTTGCTCTTGTGTTTGTCAGGTGCTTTTTCTTGCACACGTTTACGATAAGGTCCTCCTGCTTTGGTGAGGAACCGACTACCATACCCTCGTACACCTGCGTACCCGGGGTAATGAACAGCTCGCCTCTCTCCTGTGCGTTAAACAGCCCGTAGGTAACAGCCTCGCCCGTTTCAAAAGCGACCAGCGAGCCTGTCGGTCTCTTGGGGATATCTCCCTTGTACGGCTGATAGCTGTCGAAAACCGAGCTCATGATGCCCTCGCCCTTTGTGTCGGTGAGGAACTCGCTCTTGTAGCCGAAAAGTCCGCGCGCAGGGATAAGGAATTCAAGCTTCATTCTGCTGCCCACAGGAGCCATTTCCTGAAGCTCGCCCTTTCTCGCACCGACCTTTTCCATAACAGGTCCGACGCAGTTTTCGGGAACATCAATAACAAGCCTTTCGATAGGCTCGTTGAGCTTGCCGTCTATCTCCTTGAAAAGCACTCTCGGAGTCGAAACGCCCAGCTCGTAGCCCTCACGGCGCATATTCTCGATAAGGATAGAAAGGTGCATCTCACCTCTGCCTGCGACCTTGAACGAATCGGTCGAATCAGTCTCTGAAACGCGCAGCGAAACGTCCTTCAGGAGCTCCTTGAAAAGCCTGTCGCGAATGTGCCTCGTGGTGACGAACTTGCCCTCTCTGCCCGCAAACGGCGAGTTGTTTACCGAGAAGGTCATCTCGACCGTAGGCTCTGATATCTTGACAAACGGTACAGGCTCAAATTTCGAGCTGTCGCAGATAGTATCACCGATAGTTATGTTCTCGATACCGCTTATGCAGACGATATCGCCTGCTTTTGCGCTGTCACACGGAACTCTGTTGAGTCCCTCTATCTGATACATCGTAACTATCTTGCCCTTGTATTCGTTCTTTGTCTTGTGGTAATCGCCTATAATAACGTCCTGACCGACTCTCATGATGCCGCGCTCGATACGTCCGATAGCGATCCTTCCGACATATTCGTTGTAGTCGATCGATGAAACAAGATACTGCATAGCGCCGTCCATATCAGCCTCGGGCGCAGGAATGTAGCTGAGTATCTCCTCAAACAGCGGGATCATATCAACGCCCTGCTCATCAGCATTCTTTGTAGCCGTGCCGTCCCTGCCCGAGCAGTAAAGTATCGGGCTGTCGAGCTGTTCATCGGTAGCGTCAAGATCCATCAGCAGCTCAAGCACCTCGTCCTCTACCTCGCCGAGTCTTGCATCGGGCTTGTCTATCTTGTTGATAACAACGATGACCCTGTGACCCAGCTCCAGCGACTTTTGCAGCACGAACCTCGTCTGCGGCATAGGTCCTTCAGCCGCGTCAACGAGCAGTATAACGCCGTTTACCATTTTAAGTACACGCTCGACCTCGCCGCCGAAATCAGCGTGGCCCGGTGTGTCGATAACATTTATCTTAACGTCCTTGTATTTTATAGATGTGTTTTTTGCAAGGATAGTTATGCCTCTCTCACGCTCGATGTCGCCCGAGTCCATAACTCTCTCCTCAACAGCCTGATTCTCTCTGAAAGTACCGCTCTGCTTGAGCATCTGGTCTACCAGAGTCGTCTTTCCGTGGTCAACATGTGCGATGATAGCAATATTTCTCAAGTCTTCTCTTACCATTTTGATCTTCCTCCCGACACTTACTCCTGACGAACAACCGAATGAATGTGTATATCAGCCTATCAATGTGTCATACATCTTGTAAAAATAAACTATCTTCACTTTGCATTAACTCTTTCCATACTAATTGTTCAAAATCCGACTTTACATAATTAAACCCCATAGCATTTGCTATGGGGCATGATGATGGGAGAAGGTGGATTCGAACCACCGAAGCTGAAAGCAACAGATTTACAGTCTGCCCCCTTTGGCCGCTCGGGAATTCTCCCATATTATCCGCTGATGCGGAGTTATAAAGCTGGTGGACGGACTTGAACCCCCGACCTGCTGATTACAAATCAGCTGCTCTACCAACTGAGCTACACCAGCATATACTGCATTGGTGACAAAAAATATTTTACCACAAAACAGCTCTTTTGTCAACATCAAATCTCAGGTTTTAATGTTTTTTAACAAGTTGTCAGAAATAAAATCGAGGCGACAGGACTTGAACCTGCGGCATCTTGGTCCCAAACCAAGCACTCTACCAAACTGAGTTACGCCTCGTTATTACTCAGCAAAAGGCTTTGCTGTGCTGCTTTCACCCTATCCGGTAATCAGACAGCTTATATATTATACAACGCCGAGCAGCTTTTGTCAACCGCTTTTTCGCAATTTGTGAGTTTTTACAAAAAAGATTTTTCCTCCCGACCCTCTTTGAGCATTATCACCACATTCCGTGCCCGTGTACCCGTGTAAGCAAGCGCACTTTCCAATTGCTGTCGAAAGTTGTCTGCAAAATGGGTGAAAAGTCAGGCGGCAAAGTGCTATTTTTGTGCATATGTACAATTATATGTACTTATTTTGCGAAAAGCCTTGATTTTTCGCAGAACTTGTGTTACTATATATTGTGCATAAGTGCATATACCATATACTATAACTACATAAAAGGAGACGGTGAGTTTGGCAACTAAAGAATGTCCGTATTGCCACAAGGAAATTGCAGACGAAGCGATACTCTGCAAATATTGTCACAATCTTCTCATCGGCAGCAATCAAGATATAGAAAGCGCTGCTATCGCGGGGAGAGAAAGAGCAAGAAGAAATAACGCTGCAAATGCAAGCAGCGCAGTAGATAATGCACTGGGAAGGAAAACCAGCGCTCCGAGAGCAAGCGAGGAGGACCTTACCAGAGAGTTTTCGGCAGCACAGATAGCCGACTACGAGGAAAAGACAAGAGCCTTTTCCGTTCCCAAGCAGGCAGCTGCGAACAGAGCGCCGCAGCCTCCAAGGCAGCCCGGCCCCCAGCCGTCAAGGCCTGCTCCGCAGCCTGTACGCCAGCCGGGTCCGCAGCCTGACGATTACTATGATGACGACCGTTATTACGATGATGACGACAGATACTACGATGACGGCGACGGCTATTATGACGACGGTGACGGCTACTACGATGATGACAGCGGATACTATGACAACGAGCAGTATTCCCGCGGCGGCAGACGCTCATCAGGCAGCCGCAGCTACGAAGATGACCGCTACTATGACGACGATTACTATGATGACGAGCAGGACGAGGAGAGCAGCAAGAAAAAGAGGATCTTCATCATCACCGCGCTCATCACATTCAGCGTGCTCGCAGTCGTAGCGCTTGCGATCTTCATCGGCTATAAGCTGGTCGGCTTTGCAAAGAACGACAGCAGCTCATCATCCGCAAAGTCAAAGACCTCATCGATAACCACCGCAACAAAGGTGACCTCCGAAACTACCACCACAAGCAAGAAGGAGGAAGCTACAACTACCACCAAGTCCTCCGAGGATACCCAGACGCAGACCGAAACTCAGACCCAGACTCAGACCGAAACACAGACCCAGAGCGAAACACAAACGCAGACCCAGTCACAGACTCAGCCAACTCAAACGCAGCAGTCACAGTCTGAACAGTCGCAGACTCAGCAGTCACAGACCCAGCAGACACAGCAGGGCGGCACAGATCAGGCCAAGGTGCTTGCAGATGTCGCAGTTTCGCTCCAGTCGCAGAATACATCGGGCATCAAGTCCTACGAGTACAGAAGCGAGGACGCAGGCGCAGTTTATCTGTATATCTTCACCAATGATGATCACGCTTACAGCGTTGCTTACTTCAAATCCTCGGGTCAGAGCAAGATCGTTCAGGCTTGGTAATATCAAACATTCAAAAGAGAAGTCGAAGCGGCTTCTCTTTTTTTTGCGTATTATGTGAAATATATGTTAAAACCTTTTCGCACCCCTTGAAATGAACGGCGAAATATTATATAATAATTTAGGCAAAAATCAAACATCTTTATGTATTGGAGGAATTTAAAATGTTAGTATCAGCTAAAGAAATGCTCGACAAGGCAAGAGCAGGCAAGTATGCAGTAGGTCAGTTCAACATCAATAACCTTGAGTGGACAAAGGCTGTTCTGCTTACAGCACAGGAGAACAACTCACCTGTTATCCTCGGTGTATCAGAGGGCGCAGGCAAGTATATGGGCGGCTTTGAGACAGTTGCCGCTATGGTAGCTGCTATGGACAAGTCACTGGGCATCACAGTTCCTGTTGCTCTTCACCTTGACCACGGCACATACGAGGGCTGCTACAAGTGCATCAAGGCAGGCTTCACATCTATCATGTTCGACGGTTCACACTTCCCTATCGACGAGAACGTTGCAAAGACAACAGAGCTTGTAAACGTTGCACATAACCTCGGTCTTTCCATCGAGGCAGAGGTAGGCGCTATCGGCGGCGAAGAGGACGGCGTTATCGGCAAGGGCGAGTGCGCAGATCCTAACGAGTGCAAGATGATCGCAGACCTCGGCGTTGATTTCCTCGCTGCTGGTATCGGCAACATCCACGGCAAGTATCCCGAGAACTGGGAAGGACTCAGCTTTGACACCCTCGCTGCTGTAAATGCAAAGGTCGGCGAGCTTCCTCTGGTTCTTCACGGCGGCACAGGCATCCCGGCCGATCAGATCAAGAAGGCTATCTCTCTCGGCGTTGCAAAGATCAACGTTAATACCGAGTGCCAGCTCTCATTCGCAGCTGCTACAAGAAAGTATATCGAAGAGGGCAAGGATCTTCAGGGCAAGGGCTTTGACCCAAGAAAGGTTCTCGCACCGGGCTTTGAGGCTATCAAGGCTACCGTTAAGGAAAAGATGGAGCTGTTCGGTTCAATAGGCAAGGCTTGATAGAAATCCGAAATGCTCGCAGATCTTATAGATCAGTATATGTGATGTTCAGCCTGTCGCACCGCGCGGCAGGCTAAGCATTGTAAAAAATCAGAGTGTACCCCAGGAAACCACTCTTACAAAAAAACAAGGAGAATCAAATATGGAAAATTTCAATGCCCGCCGTATCGCAAGGATCGGCGTCGTGGCAGCGCTTTATGTTGCGCTGACCCTTTCACTGTCATTCCTCGCTTACAGAGATATCCAGTTCAGGATCGCAGAAGCACTTATGCTGCTTTGCTTCTTTGATAAGGATTATATCATCGCCCTGACATTCGGCTGCTTTATCGCAAACCTGTTCAGCCCAATGGCGATAGATATGCTCGTAGGTACATCTGCTACGCTGGTCGCCGCAATACCTATGTATCTGCTGCGCAAGCCCGGCAGCGTGAAAAGAATGCTGCTTTGCTCACTGTTCCCCGTTATCTCAAACGGCTTTATCGTGGCAGCGGAGCTTAAGCTTGCGTTTGGCTCACCGTATTGGCTGTCAGTCGGCACCGTTGCGCTCGGAGAGTTCGTGTGCGTGACTGTCGCAGGCGTGATACTTTTCAGCCAGCTTTCAAAGAATAAAGCGTTCATGTCAATGATAACCGGCGGCGACAAACAAGTGAAGGCATAATTTTTATCGGGATGAAGACCATTCTTTGTCCCGATTTTTTATTTGCAAAAGAATACTTTAAAGCAGACTGCGGCGCATTAAGCTGCAAACCCAAAGACCTGTGTATTTGTTCCTGAGCAGAAATAAGCAATACCGCGCTGTACGGAATTTTTCTGTGCAGCGCTGTTTTTTTGATTTTGCTCTTGACAAACCATTCAAACTATGATATAATGGTAAAGCTGTGATAAACAGTATGCGGATAAGAGCGTTGCTCCCGCCTCGGTTTTCCGAGCCGTGTAAAACTTATCGGAAATTATATTTGCAGGTGTGTGCAAACCCTTGCAAAGCAAGGCTCGGCAGACGCGCTA
>Ga0256404_1005204_pt1 | contig 23353 bp, 16 predicted proteins | sample RumenRJG_01DNA_FD_185990 | JGI IMG/M metagenome (GOLD analysis project Ga0256404, IMG submission 185990) | Bovine rumen microbial communities from Lethbridge, Alberta, Canada - RJG_01 | ecosystem: Host-associated > Mammals > Digestive system > Stomach > Rumen | place: Canada: Alberta | collected... | reverse complement strand
AAAATGATAAAGACCAGTGAGAACAGGGCAGTCAGAACCATGTAGGGCAGCGTTTCGCGCAGCACACGGCGGAAGTCGTCTACGCCAAGCACCTCGCAGGCAACCTTGTTGACAATGGCAGTGGGCGGAATGAGCTGGCTCAGCGCACAGAGCACCGAACACCCTGCAGTGACGACGACTGTGTTGTGCCCGAGCAGCGCCAGCACCAGCGGCAGGCCGAACAGCGCCGCACCGCCCAGCATGGAGACAGCGCCCCCCAGCAGCGGCAGCACGACGAGAAGCACAAGATAAATTCCTGCTTTCGGCAGACTCATGCACGCCGTGATGATTGTTCCCTTAACGCCTGTCAGCGTGGCGATCTGCACGAGAACGCCCACTGACAGCAGCAGCGCCGCCGTATCAAGCACAGGATTGTCAATGGATCTGAGCAGCACAGAAAAAAGGTTTTTCACATGCCCTGTCAGAATGGAGCAGACCATGGCCGCCATAAAGGCCAGCGGCGTGCCGAAATCAGGAATGAATTTCGGAAACAGTCTGGGCAGTCCGATCATCAGCACAAGAACAAGAATCGGCAGCATCACCGGCAGCGTGAGTATTTTTTCAGATGTTCCGCTGCCGGAAGGGGTGCCGTGAAAACGGCGGGCCGGAGACAGCCCCATGCAGAGAACAGTGATGATTCCCAGCGGCACAGTGATTGCCGGAAGCACAAGGCCGAAGCCCTCGTAGGGCATGTTGATCGCGCAGGCAATGATCATGACAGGAATGTTCAGAGGCCCTGTCACGCTGCCGAGCATGGCGCCCATGGTAATGAACGTTACTGCCTTTGTCGGCGTGAAGCCCATTTTCAGCAGCAGGGGATAGGCCAGGCCGCCGATGATCAGCACTGCGGGAACGCCAAGTCCGGTGAACATGCCCGGCACATAAAGCAGTGCCATGACGGTGAACAGGAAAATCAGCGGATGACGGTTCATCATGCAGGCAAGCCTGCTCATCAGTGCGGCAATGGCGCCGCTGGCTTCATAGACCCGCAGGAACATGACTCCTGTCAGAATGACAATTACGATGTTGAGGTAGCCGAATTCACCCTCAGCAAACTGCCCCAGAGGCAGGCCGCACCCCATGGCCAGCGAGAGCAGAACGCTTGCTGCAAGCAGCCAGAAGGCTACCGGCACCCGGATTTTACCGCGATGACTCAACGCAACTCACCCCGTTTTAAAACTGCGCCGGCTGAGGCCGGATCTTTTCTGATAATTTCATTTCTTTTTACACAATAATTATAAGTTTATGAAAAAAGAACTTCTATGGTCTGCAAGACAATAAAAAGTGTATAATTATGGTATTGAAAATAATATTCGATACCGGGGAAGTATGTAAATGCTGATTTCACATGAAAGTGCCATGCGCATTGTCACTGAAATGAGTTCTATACTGAAGCACGATGTCAACATGATGGACGAAAAGGGGCTTATCATTGCCAGCACTGATCCGCACCGCATCGGGACAGTTCACGGCGGCGCACTGGCGCTGCTGGAGAGCGGCGGCGAAGAACTGGTGATAGCCGGTGAGAACGAATATCCCGGTGCAAAGCCGGGCATCAATCTGCCGGTTGTCTTTGAGGGTGCTACAGTCGGCGTCATCGGCATCACGGGCAGAAAGGAAGAAATACAGCAGTACAGCCGCATCATCAAGAAAATGACTGAAATTCTGCTTCTTGAATCGTGGGGTGAGCGGCAGAAACAGATCCGCGCGGTGCAGTGGAGTCATTTCATGGAACAATGGCTTTTTTCGCCGTCCGAAGTGATTGACGAAACGTTTGTTGAAAGGGGAATGCAGCTTGGAATAGATATCCGCCAGCCGCGGCTTGTTTTCATTGCCGCTCTGGCAGGCGGCCGGAACGACAGCGGGGCAGGGCCTGAGGTGCTTGAGCGCGTCGAGACGGCAATACATTCTCTGGTACGCGGCGAAAGCGGTGGTTTTTATTACAAACTGCCCTTCAAATATGTCTGTTTTGTGCCGTCAGGCAGTCCAGAAAAGTTCAGAAGTCTTCTTCAGAAAGCCGTGAAAATTGTTTCGGCGTTCGGCGTACGTCTTTTTATCGGCGCTGACGCCGAAACTGACAGCCCGCAGTTTGTGAGGCAGGCGTACGATCATGCGGACAAGGCTCTGCGGACGGCTCTTCAGAGCGGCACGCCTGTTGTTTTTTATGATGACGTTGACTTTGAGCTGCTCATAAGCCAGATCCCGCTTGAAGCTCGCCGCAGCTTTATCGGCCGGCTCTTCAGAAGCTGTACCGAGGCTGAACAGGGAGAAATTGTCAGCTTTCTGCGCGTGTATTTCAGCCGGGGCGGTTCTCTGCAGGCTGCCGCCGATGCTCTTTTTCTGCATAAAAACACAGTTCAGTACAAGCTGCGCAAGATAACGAAGCTGACGCGCTTTGATCCGCGGGATCCGAAGAACGCCGCCGTCTTTCAGGCGGCCATTGCAATATATACGGCGCTGAGCGGACACTCTGCGTCAGAGGTCCTGCAGCTTCGCGCCCAGTAAGCCTGCAGGCGGACACAAAAAAAGCCGGCGGAACGGCCTGTTTTCAGGCTGCGTTCCGCCGGCTTCATCCTGCATTCAGTTTTTCAGAGTTTCAGCGGCCGGACTTACTGTTCAAAGAAGACGCCTCTGAAGTCATAGGTTTCATTGGAACCAACGTCAAACCCCTTGACGTATTTCTGGGCGCCGACGCAGATGTCGTCGCAGTGCAGGAACACCATGGGAGCCTGGTCATTGATGATTTCCTGAGCTTTGCGGTACACGGCAGCGCGTTCGGGGCCGTCAGGGGTCTTGCGGCCCTTGTCCATGGTTGCGTCGAACTCGGGGTTGTTGAAGAAGGTGTAGTTCGAACCGGCAGTGCTCTCAATCAGGTTGGCCATGCAGTAGTTGGGATCGGGGATTGAGGTGGACCAGCCGAGAATGAACATGTCGTGCTGCTTCTCTTTCAGTCCGCTCAGATAGGCGCCCCACTCAAGAACCTTGATCTCAGCGTTGAGGCCGACTTCGGCGAGCTGGGCCTTGATGATCTGGGCCATATCCATGCGTTCCTTGCGCTCGTTGGTCCACAGCTGGACAGTGGTGCCTTCCTTGATGCCGGCTTCCTTCAGAAGCTTCTTTGCCAGTTCCTGATCCTGCTTGTGCTCGGGGATGGTGTCGTTGATGCTGTAGGGAATTGCAGCGGGAACAAGGCAGCGCGGCACGGTGCCGTTCTTGCCGAGACGCTCGAAAACGGCCTTATGGATCGTAATAGTGTCAAGCGCGGCGTTGACGGCGCGGCGGGCCCTTAAATCGCTGAACGGGGCTTTCTGGGTGTTGAAGCCGAGGTAGCAGACGTTCGTGGCCGGTTTCTGGTAAAGTACCAGTTTTTCGTTTTCCTTGACGCGGTTGAGGTCGTTGACGACGATGGGATAGGCGATGTCGACGCCGCCGGTCTCAAGCTCGATGGTGCGGTTGCTTGCCTCGGGAATTGAACGGACTTCCATGTACTTGTAGGCCGGTTTCTTGCCCCAGAAGTCGTCAAAGCGCTCAAGCTCGTACTTGTTGTTCTTGCTCCAGCTCAGGAACTTGAACGGGCCTGTGCCGACGGGAGGATTGGCGAGGGTGCCGTAATCGTCGCCGGCCTCTTCAACGGCTTTCTTGTTCAGAATGGAAGCCCACGGACTTGACAGAGAGCTGAAGAAAGCGTAGTTGGGCACTTTCAGCTCAAGGATGCAGGTATAGTCGTCGAGGACCTTGACGTCCTTGACGTCCTTGGCATAGGCGCGGATCTTGGCGCCCTTGTCGGTGGTGGCGCGCATGAGCGTGAATTTGACGTCTTCAGCGGTGAAAGGCTCTCCGTTATGGAACTTCACGCCTTTGCGCAGATGGAATTTAAACTCCGTAGGTGACAGGAACTCCCAGCTTTCAGCGAGGCCGGGCTGGATTTTGTTGTTGATGTCAAGGAACACCAGTGTGTCATACAGGGCAAAGCAGCAGCGTGAACTGGGCACGTCGTTGTGGGCAATGGGATCCATGCTGGTGACGTCGTACTGATCGGCGATGATCAGACGGTCCTTTGCTGCCAGAGCCGGACTGCATGCTATGGCAACAGCTGCGGCTGCGAGAATGAAATAAGCGCTTTTCTTCATAACTGCATCTCCTTTGCACACAATGCGCTGAAAACCGTTTTTCTGCGGACGGACAGCGCTTTTCCGTTCCGCGGAGGCGGCAGAACCGCCGTGCACATATTTTCAACCCCGGTTTAAAAACGTTTTTAGATGAGCGGTACGCTTTTTTTGCCGGTCTTAAACAGCAGGTTACTTTTGAAAGAATTTGGAGTTGTGACGGATGGCTGTATCGAAAATGCTGTTTTGTTTCCAAAAAGATTACTAAAAAATATTTTTTAGTAAAGTTATTGTAGTGCTATTATGACGCATAATTATATGACCGTCAAGTGAATATATTTTATTTATCAATGTTAAAGCATAGATTCAGAACAATGAGAATTTGCCCCGAAAACAAATTTGAAGACGGCCATCAGAATGCGGCCATGAAGAAGCCGGCGGAACGGCCTGTTTTCAGGCTGCGTTCCGCCGGTATGTTTATGGCAGAAACCCTGAAGTTTTTTACTCGAAATAGATATCGCGGAAGCTGAAATTTTCATTTGAACCGATTGCAAATCCCTTGACATACTTCTGGGCACCGACGCAGACGTCATCGCAGTGCAGGAACACCATGGGTACCTGGTCGTTGATGATTTCCTGAGCCTTTTTGTAGACAGCTGCGCGCTCGGGACCGTCAGGGGTCTTGCGCCCTTTGTCCATCGTGGCATCAAATTCCGCATCGGAGAAAAACGTGTAATTGGCTCCTGCACCGCTTTCAAGCAGGTTGGTCATGCAGAAATTGGGATCGGGGATGGAACTGTTCCAGCCAAGGATAAACAGGTTGTGCTGTTTTTCCTGGAGTCCGCTCAGGTAGGCGCCCCACTCAAGGACCTTAATCTCGGCGTTGAGACCGACTTCAGCAAGCTGGGCCTTGATGATCTGAGCCATGTCCATGCGTTCCTTGCGCTCATTGGTCCACAGCTGGACGGTGGTGCCTTCTGCCATGCCCGCTTCTTTCAGAAGCTTCTTCGCAAGCTCAATATCCTGTTTGTGTTCGGGGCATTCATTGTTGACGCTGTAAGGGATAGCAGGGGGAACAATAGAGCGGGGCACAGAACCGTTCCTGCCAAGGCGTTCGAACACTGCCTTGTGAATCATGGCTGTATCAAGCGCAGCGCTGACAGCGCGGCGGGCGTTTACATTGCTGAAGGGCGGCATGGCAGTGTTGAAGCCGAGATAATGGACGTTTGTCGCCGGTTTCTGGTACAGAACAAGCTGCGGGTTTTCCTTGACGCGGTTGAGGTCGTTGACGACGATAGGATAGGCGATGTCGACGCCGCCGGTCTCAAGCTCGATGGTGCGGTTGCTTGCCTCGGGAATTGAGCGGACTTCGATGTACTTGTAGGCCGGTTTCTTGCCCCAGAAGTCGTCAAAGCGCTCAAGCTCGTACTTGTTGTTCTTGCTCCAGCTCAGGAACTTGAACGGACCTGTGCCGACGGGAGGCTTGGCGAGGGTGCCGTAATCGTCGCCGGCTTCTTCAACGGCCTTCTTGTTGACAATGGAGGCCCAGCAGTGGGTCAGCGAGTTGAAAAAGGCATAATTCGGCACTTTGAGTTCGATAACGCAGGTATAATCGTCAAGGACCTTGACGTCCTTGACGTCTTTGGCGTAGACGCGGATCTTGGCGCCCTTGTCAGTGGTAGCACGCATAATGCTGTAAGCCACGTCTTCAGCTTTCAGTTCTTCACCGTTGTGAAATTTTACGCCCTTTCTCAGGTTGAATTTATATTCTGTAGGTGAAATTGTTTCCCAGCTTTCGGCGAGCCCAGGCTGAACTTTGTTGTCAAGGTCGCGGAAAATCAGCGTATCGTAAAGCTCAAAACAGCAGCGGGAACTAGGAACATCGCTGTGCCCTATGGGATCCATGCTGGTGACGTCATACTGATCGGCGATGATCAGCCGGTCCTTTGCTGCCAGAGCCGGACTGCATGCCATGGCAACAGCTGCGGCTGCGAGAATGAAACAAGCGCTTTTCTTCATAATAACTGCATCTCCTTTGCCCATAACGCGCTGTAATACGTTTTCCCGTGGGACGAACAGCGCTTTTCCTCTCCGCGGGGGCGGTAAATCTGCCATGCGCCTGAGTGAACCATAATTCTGCCGTAAGGGTGGAACACAGTGCATCTGACCAGGAATCTTGTTTAAATAGTTACTAAAAAACATATTTTTCACTTAAGTTCTGGTCACGCTTATTATCGCGCGTAAATATATAATCGTCAATAATGAATATTTTATTTATTGTGATTAAATATTCATTAAATCCATATCAGTTAAATTCCAGCACTGTTTCTGCCCAGCAAAAGCGCTGCCCGTGAGGGGAGAGAAGTCCGCTGCGGGGCTGCCCGGACAGGCACACAGCGGGTGTTTTTTCCGGAATATAAAAAGGCGGCCCAGTCCGATTTCGAACTGAGCCGCCGCGGGTTTATTTTTTTCCTTTTTTCTTTTTCTGTGCCGCCGATCCGGCATCTGCCCTGCCTGCTGTTTCAGCAGTCCGGCTGTCTGCAGAGGCTGACAGAAAGTTCACAGCCGTACCGTTCTTTTTGCTGCTTTCGGACGGAACGGGATCATCCTTCAGCCGTTCTGAAGTGACTGGCAGTGCCCTTGCAGGGCGTCCGGGCTCAACGCGCTCCAGCTGGTCGCCCACGCGGATATCCTCCGGCCCGCCCTTGTGGGGAACGTAGCGGCAGATGCTGTAATTTGGCTCGGTCTTAATGACCTTGATCAGCGCGTGGTACACCTGTTCTGTGCCGAGCACGGCGCCTTTGATGTCCACAAGGGGTTCGCCTTCTTCGTACACGCCGAACAGGTCGCCGACAGAGGCGCCTTTCAGCCGTCCCATGTCAATGTAGACCTGTTTGGGTTCGATCTTTATGACATGGTATTCTACGCCGCCGATGCGGCGCTCAAGCTCTCTGACGGCGCGCTTCACGGCCTTCATTGCCGCCTGCGCCGGAAGGCCCTTGAAATCTCCGGTGGCGATGACTGTGTCGTCATATACACCGCCGAGGATGTTCAGCGCGGCCTTGCCTATTTCACGAAAAGCGTACTTCACTTCGCCGGTGGTAGTGTCGATGGCGCGAAGGTCGAGAGTCAGCGTGCCGACGCCGTTGCCGAGGGCGATGCCGAAGTCGCCGATCGGGATGACGCCGCCGGTTGCCTGGGTTTCGTACTGCGTGATGTTTCCGGTGATGATCCATTCGACGCCGGCAAGGTGCCCTGCCCTGACCAGCGTTTTTTCTGAGACCAGACCTTCCGCGGAAAGACGCTGTTCGCGGGCGATTTTTTCAAGCTGGGATCTTTCGTATACCTGAAAGGTACCTGTATTGGTCAGTTCGGTGGTGAACATTTCTGTCAGCGCGGCGGCAGTTTCGGCAGGCACATTGTCTGTGCTGCAGCGGAACGTGTCGACGCCGACGCGGATGGCCGCGTTCAGCGGCAGTGCTGCGGAACAGAGAAGGGCTATTGTGCAGGACAGTCGCCACAGATAACGCATTTTAATCTCCTTTGATTTTGCCTTCTGATGGGAAATCAGCCTGCGTGCTGTGCAGGTTTCAGTTGCTGAGCTTCACATCAGTGACTTTCCGGATGTGTTCGGCTCCGTCGCCGCGCTGGATTCCGCCGCCGCGGACGACGACGCCCTTTGAATATTTCGGGCGCACTTCAGTGATCTTGATGACGGCGATGTAATTCTTCTGCATGTCAAGCACATTGCCGTGCATGTCGCGCAGCACGTCGGCCTCGCGGTAAACCGCGTAGAGCTGGTCTTTCACAGCGTTGCCGCTGGTGCTGCCTGCGTCGATATAAACTGCAGAGTCGGCTTTCAGAACGTGTATGCCCTCGCCTGAGCCGGGCACTGACCCTGAATCGACGGCAGAGCGCAGGTCTTCCACTATTTTTGTGATTGCCTTATATGAGGCCGTTGCCATCTGGCCTCCGAATCGCCCGGCGCCGAAGCCCACATATCTGTTGAGCAGGCCGCCCATGACGTTTGTTCCCGCACCTTCAGCCCGGCCAGCGTACACAATGGCGCCTGTCGTGGTGTCCACAACGCGGGCGTCAAGAGTTACCCATGCAGTGTTGGAGTTGATCAGTCCGCCGGTGCGCGATTTTCCGCCGCCCAGCACTCCGCCGCCCAGTGCGTCGCTCATTGTATATTTTGTGACGGCGCCTGTCATCATGAACTGCGCGCCGGACAGGCGGCCGGTCTGAGGCGCTGTTTTCGGATCAAGCAGCCCTTCCTCGCCGAGCCGCTGCTCGCGGCTGATCACATCGAGCCGGCTGCGTTCCACCACCTGAAACAGACCGGAATTGGTCAGCTCGGTTGTCATCATTTCCATGATCGCATCGACAGGCACGTCATGATCCGTTGCGTTGCGGAAGGTCTCGACCGAAATGGTATAGGCTGCGTCTGCGGCCGCCGCGGCAAACAGAGTAAGGGCGGCCGCTGCGGCGAAAACTGATGATTTTTTCATTTCAGGCTCTCCCTTCAGTGCAGATCAATGTAAATGGTGCCGTCTCTGACCTCACGGACTGTTGAATACTCAACCTTGTCTGTGATGGCGTTTTTCAGCTCCTCGGGTTTGCAGGAGCCGTAAACAGCAATCAGAGCGGTGCCGTTCTTGTATTCCATGGTTTTGACTGAGCTGACCCCGTACACGGTGCGGCATGCCGTGACGACGCTCTGCACGTTTCTGTAGCCTGAAGCACCGCTGACTGATACATATATGCTGCCAGGATTTCCGTCCGGCGTGTCTCCGCCGGTGATCCTCCCGGCGATCTGCGAAGCCGCTTTCTGAACTGCCTTGATCTGCGACTCGTCCTCAGTGATGCCGACGCCTTTTGCTATGACAGAATCGGAATACAGCGTGCGTCCTGTGCTGTCATAGGCATTGACTGTGACGACCGCGGAGCCGGTGTACATGCCGAAACTGTTTTTCTCAGCGTCAAGCAGGGAAACAGTGCCGTCAATATACTGGCCGATTTTGTAAGCTTTGCTCAGCTGCCGGACCTCGGAGGAATCAGGCTGGCTGTTTTCCTTTATACGGGCTTTCAGGATCCGGCGGGTAACGCCGTCGCCAAGAACATTATAGCCGCTGCGTGCAAGTGCACCGCGGATTGTTTCCGCTGCCAGAGCGGCCCCCTTTACGTAACCCTTTGCGCGCGTGTAGGACGCACCGCTGAAATAGCTCCACACCGACACAGACTTGATGCCTGAAGTTTCGTTCTGGTCGTACAGCACAATGGCTGTTGCCTTTTTTCTGCTGAGCGGCGCGGCGCCGGCAGGAAGAGAAACAGCCATGACACACAGAAGAACAAGCAGAAACGCGGCAAATGAACGTTTCAAGAAAAACACCCCCGTTTAAGATTCCGCAGTGATTTTTTTACATTGAGAATCCGATGCCGCTGATGGTGCCTATGATGGCGCAGAAAAGAACAAGAGTCAGCAAAATCAGGAAAAAAGACGAAGTGCGGCTGATTTTTCTCAAAGTTTTCACTTCCTTAGCTGATTATGTTTCAAGCATAGACGAAGTGAAGCAGAAATACATCTGAGAAATCAACAATTTTCATTTTATGTCAGAATGGCTTTTCTACAGGTGAAACCAGTCTGAAACAGCGTCTGCGCTGTCTTTCGCTTTTCCCGGCAAAACGGTTTTCAGCCGGTTCAGCTTATTTTGTGCGTCCGGACAGCACGGCGGCGAGCCAGCCGGCAGCTGCAAAGATCACCCAGCTGAAGCCGTTGGCTGCGAGGGGAACATGCTGCCTGACGCATTCGGCCAGAGCGGCGCAGAGCGCAGAAGAGAGAGGCATGGTGCAGAATGTGTCCAGCACAGCGCCGGCAAAAGTGAACGCCATCAGAATGCCCATGGAACGGCGCCCGTAAAGGCGCCCGCGCGTGACGAGAGACACGGCGATCAGCGCGACTGCCAGCGGGTAAAGCGCTGTCAGCACCGGCACGGCAAATTTAATAATAGCTGTCAGCCCGGTATTGGCAAGCACAAAGGCGGTTACGCTGAACAGCACGGCCCACACTTTGTAGGAAAACAGTCTGGGAAACATCAGACAGAACGTTTCAGAGCAGCTGACCACCAGTCCGACCGCAGTTTTCAGGCATGCAAGCAGGACAGTGAGCGCCAGAAAAACACTGCCGAAGCCGGTGAAATAGTGCTTTGAAATCAGACCGAGGGCGGCGCCGCCGTTGGGGCTGATGCCGAAAAGGTTCCGGCTCTGGGCGCCGATCACTGCAAGAGCCGTGTAAATGACGCCCATCAGCAGACAGCTGAAAATGCCTGTTTCCACAGTGTGCAGCGCAATTTCTTCAGGGGCGAGTACGTTCAGTTCTTTGAGGACATTGATGACGACAATGCCGAATGCCAGACCGGCCAGGGCGTCCATTGTGTTATAGCCTTCAAGGATTCCCCTGAGAAACGCACCGGAAGCGTATTCTGCCTGCGGTTCGAACTGTAAGGTTTCGCCCATCGGGCTGGCAAGCGCTTTGAAAGTCAGCAGTGCCAGCATTGCCAGCAGCAGCGGGTTAAGGATTTTTCCCACCCAGACGAGGATTTTTGCCGGCCGCAGGGAAAACCACAGAATGGCCGCGAACATGCAGAACGAAAAAACTGCCAGCGCGGCATGCGTGCCGGTGCCCGCCGGCAGCATCGGCACCAGTCCGACTTCATAAGGAACTGTGATGCAGCGGGGAATTGCAAAAAGCGGACCGATGCACAGATACAGCGCGCATGAAAAAAGGTAGCCGTAGGTTTTCCCGGCCCGTGAACTCAGCTCCAGAACACCGCTGCTCTGCGTGATTCCAAGGGCTGTGACAGCCAGCAGCGGCATCCCGACTGCTGACAGCAGAAAGCCCGCAAGAGCCTTCCAGACTTCATGCCCTGCCGCCTGCCCGAGAGAAACAGGAAAAATGAGGTTGCCTGCGCCGAAAAACAGCCCGAACAGCATACTCGTCATTGCCAGAGACTCAGCAAAACTTAAACGCCTTTTCACAGCAAAGCCCTTCTTTCAGCCTGCAGACTGCCTGCAGAGGACAACACAGGAGATGAGTGTTACATATCAGTCATTTTATCATGAAATCTGAGGTTTAGAAAGTTCTGCGGCGTCTGAAGGCGGCTGGAAGTATATGAAAAATATCCCTGCCTGCCTTTGAAAGCGTGAAAGCCGGCAGCCTTTTAACAGACGGAGTACGGAAAGATACCTGCGGAAACTGTCTGTCGGAAATGACAGAGAAAAACATAAAAGTCAAAAAATGAATATATTACAAAACACTATAATACTGACATGTTGTCTGATATGAATATGCCGCGCTGAACGTTCTTTTAATGTTAAAACGCTATTAAAGTCATTTGTTTTGTACTTTTTTGACACTGATAAGGCAGTAATGATATAATCCCATACTGAACAGGGGTTTATAATTTTTCAATTTTATACATAATAATTATTTTTATGTGTTTTGATGGGGGCATGAACGCGATGAACATGAAGGAAATGAATTTTGCCGATTACCGTGAAGCTGTTTCGAAAACTCACGCAATCATTCTGCCGGTCGGCGCGTTTGAAGTGTGGGGACCGCATCTCCCAGTAGGCGCTGACACCATTGCGGCCGAAGAGATTGCGCCCAGAGTGTCGGAACGCGTCGGCTGGGTTGTGGGGCCGACGGTGCCGGTGGGATATTCTGAGAGCCTCTTTGCAAAGGAAGGCGGCACAGTGACGGTGCGTCCCCAGTCGCTGTACGATTATCTCTATGATATTGTTGACAGCTTTGTCGAAACGGGCATTACACGCTTCTGCTTCATTGCCCCTCATATGGGCAACGTGGCCGTCATCACGCAGATTGCAACCCATCTGCGCCGCACCAGGGGCGTGAAGTGCTGCCTGATCGACTGGTGGCGTTTCATTCAGCCGCTGTGCAAGGGCATACTCAAGTACGAGGGGCGCCCGGCACATGCTCATGCGGCCGAAGCGGGAACTTCCACGTTCATGTACCTGCGCCCTGATCTGGTGAAAAAAGACCGTCTGAAGGATGTGGGGCTGCACGACTCGAAATACTCTGACATCCAGCAGTTCAACCCCCTTGTGGAGATGTATCCCGAAGCCCATGTGGGCGATCCCACGCCGGCGACAGCCGAGAAGGGCGAGCAGATTGTGCGCCGCGCCGTAGACCGCATTGTGGAATTTCTGAATCAGTGGAACTGACAGTTTATAAAACCGAAGGGGTGGAAAAAAGTGAGAAAGTATCTGATGGCTGTCGTGCAGATGAACACGCAGGGCAATAAGGATGAAAACCTGAAGGCGGCGTGCGATTTCATCGATGAGGCTGCCGCAAGGGGAGCGAAGTTCGTTTCCTTCCCGGAAGTATTCAATGTCATTGATGAGGGCGAAGAGCCTCCCGAACTGGTGCCGCAGGGCCGGACGATTTCGCTGATGGCCGAAAAGGCCCGCCAGCATAATATCTGGATTCATTGCGGCAGCATCGCCGAAGTGAACCCGGAAGGCGACCGCAAGTTCAACACGACGGCAGTTCTGAATCCGAAAGGCGAAATGGTGGCAAAATACCGCAAGCTGCACACGTTTGACATCACGCTTCCTGATGGAACCGTGGCAGATGAATCGGCCCGCATCAAGCCGGGCAGCGAGATGGTGACGGCTGATACTGAAATGGGCTGCCTCGGTCTTTCAATCTGCTATGACATCCGTTTCCCCGAACTGTACCGCTATCTTGCGCTGCAGGGAGCACAGATTCTGTTTACGCCGGCGAACTTCCAGCTGGCGACAGGCAAGGACCACTGGGAAGCCATTCTGCGCACCCGTGCCATTGAAAATACCTGCTACGTTGTGGCAGCTGCCCAGATCGGCAAGAAGCACGGCGGACGCGCCACCTCATTCGGCGACAGCATGATCATCGACCCGTGGGGAATGATCATCGCCCGCGCGTCCGAACGTCCCGGCATCGCTGTCGGCGAAATCGACCTTGATTATCTGGATAAAATCCGTGCATCGCTGCCGTCGCTGAAGAACCGCCGCGGCGATGTGTACGACACAATCAGAAAGTAGGCGCGTAAAATGGAATGGACTTCTGAACTGGTTCAGCGTTTTATGGGTACTGATCCTGCCACTTACGGGCATTTTCCCGGCGTCAGCTTTATGATGCCCCGCATCAAACCCATCAGCCGCACCATGAAAATGGTCGGCCCCGCATATACAGTGCGCATTCTTGGCAAGGATTCATGCGCCATGTACAAGGCAATTCAGGAAGCCCCCAAAGGCTCAGTGCTTGTCATCGACCGTGCGGGCGATGAAGTTTATGCCTGCGTCGGCGAAATGGTGGCCCGCAACGCCCAGGCCCGCGGCATCGCGGGCATTGTGATCGACGGCCCCGCTACCGACTCTGTGTGGATTGAGAAAATGGGATACCCCGTGTTCTGCGCCGGCATTTCCGTGGCAACCACCAACGTCTGGGGGCTTTCCGGCCAGTATAATCTGCCGGTGAGCTGCGGAGGCGCGGCAGTTCATCCCGGCGACATCGTATTCGGCGACGCCGACGGCGTCATTGTCATGCCGCCCGATAATTACGAAGCCTACCTTGAAAAGGCCGAGGCTGCGGTGCAGAGAGAAAAGAAGATGCGCGAAGATTTCGCAGCCGGTAAATTTGCCCTTCGCAGCGTCGACCCGCTGCTCGAGACAGACATGCAGCAGCTGGTGGCAGATATCCGGAACGGCGTCAGAAAGATCTGAAAAACGGCCGCTCAGCCGGCCGTAATTTTTAAAAAAATTTCAGGAGGTACAGTGCATGAAAAAGTTTTTTGCGGCGGTACTCTGTGCGGCAGTCCTGACAGGCGTCTGTGCAGCTTCAGGAACGGCAGCGTTCAAGGACACGATCACCATGGTGAACGAGCTGGAGCCGACCACCCTTGATCCCCGGCGCGGCAACGGCGTTTCCAACAACATCGCGATGAACCTTATTTATGATGCACTGGTGGAAATTGACAACAGCGGCAATGTAGTTCCCCGTCTGGCGGAGAGCTGGGAGTTTATCGACAACACACATCTGAGAATGCACCTGCGCAAGGATGTGAAGTTCTCAAACGGCTATCCGTTTACCGCTGAAGACGTGCTGTTCTCTCTGGCCCGTACCAAAGATGATTCCACTTCTATTTCAACCATGCTCTGGTACGATGAGAAGGCCTCCTATGCCGAGGATCCGTACACTGTTGTGCTTGCCATGCACCAGCCCTATGCACCGGTATTCTATGTGCTGACCGGCGGCCGTACCTGGATCGGCTGCAAGAAGGCCATGCAGGAAATGGGCGAGGAGAACTATGCCCGCGCGCCTATCGGCTCCGGCCCCTACAAGATTGTGAAGTGGACCGACGGTGCCAGTATTCTGTTTGAACGCAACGATCTGTACTGGGGCGAGCCGGCCAAGACAAAGAACGTTCTGCTGAAGTTCGTTCCCGAGCCGGCGTCGCGTGTGATTGAGCTTGAGACCGGCGCTGCTGATTTTTCGTTCTACATCAACGGCTCTGACATTGAGCGTGTCAATGCTATTCCCGGCTGTCACGTCGAAACGACCCGTTCGGAAAAGTATTATCTGATCACCATGGCGATGAATCATCCCATTCTTTCCAATCAGAAGGTGCGCTACGCGCTTTCCTACGCCATTGACATTCCGGCGCTGGCCGACGCGGCGTTTGATGGTCATGCCCATGCCATGACAGGCGTCTATCCTTCAATTGTTGAAGGTTGGAAGGACAAAGGCGGCTGGCCCTATGATCCGGAAAAGGCGAAGGCGCTTCTTGCCGAGGCCGGCTACCCGAACGGCTTCGACATTGAACTGCACCTGCTTCCTGAGTCAATGTATCAGCAGATGGGTGAAATCGTGCAGGCCTACTGGGCTGCAATCGGCGTCAACGCCCACATCGAGCAGAGCGCGCTGGCAACCCGTGAGGCGCAAGGGCCCTGGGAGGCTTCAATCCGCACGGCCACAGCCACAGAAATTTCCAACATCCTGATCATCTACGAGAAGGAGTTCGGCTCGCGCATGGCGCCCAACGACATGAAACTCGACGGCATGCTCAAGAAGCTGAAAACTCTGTACGGCCGTGACGAACGCAAGGCGCTGCTGAGCGATATTCAGGACTATCTGTATGAAAAACGCTATTCCATTCCGTTTGCTGAGGTTGACACGATCTACGGCATCAGCGATAAGCTCAAGAACTTTGTTATGCCCCGTTCCATTGACCGCGTTAACGTGAAGGACTGGCAGGTAGAAGAGTAATCAGTTTATTAGCTTAATTTATATTTACGGTTCGATGCACAGGGAGACCGTCTTTAAAAACAGTTAAGGCGGTCTCCCAGCTGTATCAATAATCGCATTTCACACGCTTCAGTTTGCAGAGGTAGAGTTTTAGCGGACGTTAAAAATGGAATATGCAGCAGAGCATGCGCAGTGGCACCAGGAAGGCAGCAGAGAAAGGCACAGGAACCGGGTTCTGAAATTTAAATTTTCACTGACAGGAGGAATTGTGGATGAAAAAGCTCTTTGCGGCAGCACTCTGTGCGGCAGTTCTGACAGGCGTCTGTGCAGCTTCAGGAACGGCAGCGTTCAAGGACACGATCACTATGGTGAACGAGCTGGAGCCGACCACACTTGATCCGAGAGTCGGCAACTCAGCTTCAAACATTATCGCAATGAATCTTGTTTATGACACACTGGTTGACCTCGATCAGGACGGCAAAGAAATTCCGCGTCTGGCGACCAGCTGGGAGTTCCTTGATAATACGCACCTGAGAATGCACCTGCGCAAGGATGTGAAGTTTTCGAACGGCTATCCCCTTACTGCCGATGACGTGCTTTTCTGCCTGGCGCGCACCAAGGAAGACTCCACTTCCTACTCAACGATGCTGTGGTACGATGAGAAGGCCTCCTATGCCGAGGACCCGTACACTGTTGTACTTGCCATGCACCAGCCCTACGCGCCGGTATTTTATGTTCTTTCGGCCGGCCGCTGCTATATTGGCTGCAAGAAGGCCATGCAGGAAATGGGCGAGGAGAACTATGCCCGCGCGCCCATCGGCTCCGGCCCCTACAAGATTGTGAAGTGGACCGACGGTGCCAGCATCCAGTTTGAGCGCAACGACCTGTACTGGGGCGAGCCGGCCAAGACAAAGAACGTTCTGCTGAAGTTCGTCCCCGAACCGGCGTCGCGTGTGATTGAGCTTGAGACCGGCGCTGCCGATTTTTCGTTCTACATCAACGGCTCGGATATTGAGCGTGTCAACGCCATTCCCGGCTGCCACGTCGAAACGGCACGTTCGGAAAAGTATTATCTGATCACCATGGCGATGAATCATCCCATTCTTTCCAACCAGAAGGTGCGCTACGCGCTTTCCTACGCCATTGACATTCCGGCGCTGGCCGACGCTGCGTTCGACGGTCATGCTCATGCCATGACAGGCGTCTATCCTTCAATTGTCGAAGGCTGGAAGGACAAAGGCGGCTGGCCCTATGATCCGGAAAAGGCGAAGGCGCTTCTTGCCGAGGCCGGCTACCCGAACGGCTTCGACATTGAGCTGCACCTGCTTCCCGAAGCGATGTATCAGCAGATGGGTGAGATCGTGCAGGCCTACTGGGCTGCAATCGGCGTCAACGCCCACATCGAGCAGAGCGCGCTGGCAACCCGTGAGGCGCAGGGGCCCTGGGAGGCTTCGATCCGCACAGCGACCGCAAGCGAGATCTCAAACATTCTGATCATTTACGAAAAAGAGTTTGGCTCGCGCATGGCGCCCAACGACATGAAGCTCGACGGCATGCTCAAGAAGCTGAAAACTCTGTACGGCCGTGACGAACGCAACGCGCTGCTGAGCGATATTCAGGACTATCTGTATGAAAAACGCTATTCCATTCCCTTCGCCGAAGTTGATACAATTTACGGCGTCAGCGATAAACTCAGAAATTTCGTCCTGCCCAGAACAATCTCGCATGTTAATGTGAAAGACTGGCAGGTAGAAGAGTAATGAACTCTTTATAGTTTTCCCTGTCCGACAGAAAGGCAGCCGGCTGAGGCAGACCGGCTGCCCTGTCTGAAAAAAGATCTGCCATTAAGGAAGGAGAAGTCTGCGTATGCTCAAATTCATCGGCAAACGCATCCTGATGATGATTCCTGTCATGCTGGGCGTGGTGCTTCTCGTGTTCAGCATGATGTACTTCTCTCCGGGCAAGCCGGAGGACTACATTCTCGGCGACATGGCCACGATTGAGGATAAGGAGAAGTTCCGCGAGGAAAACGGACTGAATGCGCCCTTTCTTATTCAGTATTTCAACTACGTCAAAAAAGCGCTGCAGGGCGACCTGGGAATTTCCTACACCACAAAGCTCCCTGTGGTCACGGAGATCATGAGGCGTTTTCCCACAACGTTCCAGCTGGCTTTATACAGTACCCTCATTGCCGTGGCGCTGGGAATTGCGACCGGAATCGTGTCGGCCGTAAAGCAGTACACCATATGGGACAACATCTGCCGTGTGGTCGCGATGATCGGCGTGTCCATGCCGAACTTCTGGCAGGGACTGCTGCTGATCATTCTGTTTTCCGTTATTCTCGGGTGGCTGCCGTCCTCGGGCTTCAGCTCGTGGAAACATGTGATTCTGCCGGCAGTGACGATCGGCACTTCATCGGCGGCTGTCGTCATGAGAATGACCCGCTCCAGCATGCTTGAAGCCATCCGTCAGGATTACATCAGAACAGCCCGTGCAAAAGGGCAGAGCGAATTCAAGGTCGTGTGGCATCACGCATTCCGCAACGCAATTATCCCCGTCATGACGGTGGTCGGCGTCAATTTCGGCAGAATGCTCGGCGGCGCCGCGCTGAGCGAGGTGGTCTTCGCAATTCCCGGACTCGGCAACCTGATTATCGGCGCGATAAAAGTCAAGAACGCGCCGCTGGTGCAGGGCGGCATTATGTTCATCGCCCTTGCCATGTCCATAGTGAACCTGATTGTCGACGTGCTGTACGCTTACGTTGACCCGCGGATCAGGTCGCAGTACCTGAAGCCGCGGAGGACGCAGTACCGGCGGCCGGCAAAGGAGGCTGCGTAAATGGACGAGCTGAAAAACAACACCATGCCTGCCACTGAAAACGAAGAAGAAATATCCATCGGCAGCCGCGGCCAGATGAAGGACATCCTGAAACGGTTCCTCAAGAACCGCGCTGCCATCCTCGGCATGATCATCATCCTGATTCTCGTCGTCTGCGCGCTGTTCCCCGGCCAGGTCAGCGGCCCGGACTTCGCCAAGCCCAACCTTCGTGCCCGCTATCTGCCGATTTCCGCGGAGCACTGGATGGGCACCGACGAACTGGGGCGCGATATTTTCACGCGCATTGTCTGGGGCTGCCGCACGTCGCTGGTTATCGGACTCAGTGCTGTGGCAATCGGCTGCGTGTTCGGCACGACCATCGGCTGTATTGCGGGGTTTTACGGCGGCTGGGTTGACAATGTGCTGATGCGCTGCGTCGACGTGCTGATGGCTGTGCCGAACCTGATGCTCGGCATTTCCATTGTGGCCGCACTCGGCAACAGCATTTTCAATCTGATTCTGGCCATCGGCCTCGGGCAGATGGCGGGATTCGCGCGGGTGACCCGCTCGTCGGTCATCACGGTGCGGGCTGAGCAGTACATTGAAGCGGCCCGTTCCACCGGCGCGTCCAACCTGCGGATCATCTGGAAATACGTGCTTCCCAACTCGCTGGCGCCGATCATCGTGCAGGTTTCCATGGGAATTGCCTCGGCGATTCTGACCACTTCCGGACTGAGCTTCATCGGTCTCGGCGTTCCCGCTCCGACGCCGGAGTGGGGCGGCATGCTCTCCAACAGCCGGCAGTTCATCCGTGACCACTGGAACCTTGTGACGTTTCCCGGCGTGGCAATCATGATCACTGTGTTTGCCTTCAATCTTTTCGGCGACGGACTGCGCGATGCCCTTGACCCGCGCCTTAAACAGTAGGAGGCCGGCATGAGCGATCACATTCTTGAAGTGAAGGATCTGACGATCCATTATTTTGTCGATAAATCGGTGATCAAAGCCGTGAACGGCATCAGCTTTGAACTGAGCCAGGGCGAGTCCCTCGGGCTGGTCGGCGAAACCGGTGCCGGAAAGACAACGACGGCGCTGGGCATCATGCGCCTGGTGCCGAATCCGCCCGGACGCATTGTCAGCGGCTCCATTCTGTATCACGGCGAAGACCTGTGCGCGAAGTCCGAGGAAGAAATGCGCAGAATCCGCGGACATGAGATTTCCATGATTTTCCAGGATCCCATGACGGCTCTTAACCCTGTTCTGACCGTGGGCGACCAGATTGCCGAAGTGATTATGCTGCATCAGAAAGTTACAAAGCATGAGGCCATGCGCAAAGCCATGGACATGATGGAAACCGTCGGCATTGAGGGGGAACGCTGCAATGAATATCCCCATCAGTTTTCCGGCGGCATGCAGCAGCGCATTGTCATTGCCATCGCGCTGGCCTGCAACCCCTCGCTGCTCCTGGCTGACGAACCGACGACCGCTCTTGACGTGACCATTCAGGAACAGGTGCTGTATCTGATCGAGACGCTGAAAAAGAAGTTCGGCACATCGCTGGTGCTGATCACCCATGATCTGGGCGTTGTCGCCGAAGTCTGCGACCGCGTCGGCATTGTGTACGCCGGCAAAGTTGTGGAATACGGCACACTGGAGCATATCTACAATCACACGGCACACCCCTACACACTCGGCCTGTTCGGCTCAATTCCCGATTTCAGCAAAAAAGTCCGTCGTCTGAAGCCCATTCCCGGACTCATGCCTGACCCTGCCAATCTGCCTGACGGATGCGTTTTTGCCGAACGCTGTCCCGAGGCGCGCGAAGCGTGCCGGCACGGAGTGATTCCCAACACTGAAATTGCTCCCGGCCACTGGGTCCGCTGCCTGAACTTTGTGAAGGGAGAACGGGTATGACAAAGATTCTTGAAGTCACAGATCTTAAAAAATACTTTGAAACACCCCGCGGACTGCTTCACGCCGTGGACGGCATCACGTTTTCCATTGAAAGAGGAAAGACGCTCGGTGTCGTTGGCGAGTCAGGCTGCGGCAAGTCTACCCTCGGGCGGACCATCATTCACCTGCAGGAGCCGACATCAGGAAAAATCATCTTCGAAGGCCGTGACATCAGCATTGTTGATGAAAAGCAGCTGAAAGACCTGCGCGAGGACATGCAGATGATCTTTCAGGACCCCTTTTCGTCGCTGAATCCGCGAATGTCAGTCGGCCAGCTGATTGCCGAGCCGCTGCGCATCTATAAGAAACATAAGACAGAGCACGAGCTGGCTCACCACGTGGCCCAGCTTATGGATACCGTCGGGCTGGCACGGCGCCTGGCCAACTCCTACCCTCACGAACTGGACGGCGGCCGGCGCCAGCGCATCGGCGTGGCCCGAGCACTGGCACTGGAGCCGAAATTCATCGTCTGCGACGAACCGGTTTCAGCCCTTGATGTGTCCATTCAGGCTCAGATCATCAACCTGATGCAGGATCTGCAGGAAGCCATGAACCTCACCTATATGTTCATCACCCATGATATGTCAGTCGTCCGGCATGTCTCTGACGACATCATGGTGATGTACCTCGGCAGCATGGTGGAGTTTGCTGATTCCGAGGAGATGTTCAACATCAGGCTTCATCCCTATACCCAGGCGCTGCTGGCGGCTGTCCCGATTCCCGTGATCGGGGCGAAGAAAAAGCGCTCGCTGCTCAAGGGAGAAATCACGTCTCCCATCGGTCTGGGCGACGAATGCCGCTTTGCCAAGCGCTGCGCCTATGCAAAAGACCGCTGCTTCCACGAGACGCCCAGACTCGAGGAGGTGCGCCCGCACCACTTTGTGGCGTGCCATTACGTCAGGGAGATCAACTCGCTCGATTCATCTGAAAAGTGCGTATCCTGACAAAGCAGAATCAGGTGTCCTGCCGGCCGGTGCGCTGCAGCCGGCCGAACGTAAAATCAGGGGGCAGAGCCGGCTCATTTATACGCTGCAGTCTGAGATAACCGGAGCCGGAAACAGTCCGGCACAGTGATATCCGGACAGAACAGGCGGGACCGGGGAATGAAGTTTTCCCCGGCCCCGCCTGCTGTATGTCTGCACAGCGCGCCGCTGCCAGAAAATCAGATCAGAGCGCTTTAAATAATGTCGAAATCCTCATCAAAGTAGCTTACGAGAACATCGGCCATGTCCTGCCCGTAATTCTGCGCAAAACGGCGCAGAACCTCTGCTGCTGCGGCCTGGCCTTCGGCGCCGAAAATCGCAGTGACAACCGAGCTGAACGTCTTGTAAATATGGCCGCAGTGATAGTCAAATCCGCGCACATACTCAGGGTGCTTCTGAGGCATGCGGTTCTTGTCCAGATTCGCATTTCTTGCGATCTGAATGCAGTATCCGTGCTCATGCATGCTCTGGGGAACTTCATAGACAAGATCCGGGTTAAACCCTCTGACGATCGACCGGTCCACATGAGTGCAGTAAACCGTTCCCGCACGCTGCATTCCCATTTCCTTAAACTGGGCAGCCCACGGACAGCGGGTGATTTTCATTTCAAAATCAGGGCTGAAACTGACAGCCTCAACCTGGTTGGCGCAGCCTTCATCCTTTGCAGCCTGAGTGCTGACCCACTCGCCGTACGCGAGATAAGTCTTAAAAGCCAGCGGCTGCCCGTCACGGATGGCCCGCTGCGCCATCCGTGCGCCGCGCTGTTCCGCATAGCGCTGAGTGGCGTGGATAAACGCCGCTTCGCCGCGGTCCTGAAAACGTTCTGTCAGAACCTCGTAGAAAGCAGCAGCAATAAAAGCATGATGTTTTTCAGTAAATTCCTTCACGAACATTCCCCCTTCTTATTATTTGCTGATAAGCATGATAGTACTGTCTGCTAAGCGTGTTGTAATTTTATTTTACAGTTTTTACAGAAAAATAACAGCCTTTGCAGATGGTATAAAGGTTTCCAGTAAGGGAGTTTAGAGTGTTCAATTCAGAAATTCATGACATTAAAATTTAAAAACATAAATATTACGTTTGGGGTTAAAAAATACGGCAGATCTGAAAAAAATGTTTCCTGCAGGTATTATGGCAGGCGTTGGAAAATTAGAACAGATTCCCCTCTGCATCGAAGCTCAGCTCGTAAGGGGTGCTTAAGATCTCCATATCAGGATCAGCCTGCACTTCAGGCACCAGTGATTCTGAAACTTCTATCTCATTGAGCGACAGGGTGTTTTTAATGTGGATGATTCTGACTTTTGAGCAGTCAAGAACATTGCACGTTTTAATGCAGCACTGAAACACCTGCCGGTCGTTTTTCAGCACCATGGGAATCTTGACTGTGACCGGTGTTGTTGAGGTGATGCAGTTGGGGTAGGTCTGTTCCATGTCAAATTTCTTATAAGCGCGCATGGTGGTCATATCGAGCATTCCCAGTCCATTCCCGTTGCCATGTGACGCTTCGGTAATATCAAGGGCGGCTGCGCGCCGGATTTTCGGTCCGCCTGATGCGCAGTCGGAGTTGTAACGGCCGACCACGTTTGTGTCAAAACCGGTGCCGGAGATGTTTTTGCCGATTTCATCCATCACCAGAACTTCAAACTCCGGAATGCGGATTTTTGCCATCAGATCCCAGGCCCGTTTCAGCAGCGCGGGTTCTTTTTCGAGAATTTCGTCCTTACGCATCACCGCTATCTGCGCTGTTTCATGATAAGCGTTTTCAATCAGAGCGACGCCGCACAGAATGTTTTCTTTCGCCAGAGTCACAGCAGCGATGGCGGGAATGTTTTCTGCCATGTGGTCAAACCCCTCGGCGTGACAGAATGCCGCTCCCTTCTGTTTGCCCATGCCGATAGTGCACATTTTGCAGATGCCGCTTTCGACTCTGCCGCGGAACCCTGTATGAGGTTTGATCCGGTTGATCACAATGATGCCGTCAGCCTCATGGGCGTATTTGTCGATATAAACAGGGCGTCCGTTGGCAGAGGTGCCGATCTGCACCGTTTCCATAGTCGCTCTGACTGGGCATCCCATCGTCTCTTCCGAAATGCCAAGGCCGGCAAGCATGGCACGCTGGCCTTCAGCGGTTGCACCGCCGTGGCTGCCCA
>Ga0256404_1005202_pt1 | contig 23368 bp, 15 predicted proteins | sample RumenRJG_01DNA_FD_185990 | JGI IMG/M metagenome (GOLD analysis project Ga0256404, IMG submission 185990) | Bovine rumen microbial communities from Lethbridge, Alberta, Canada - RJG_01 | ecosystem: Host-associated > Mammals > Digestive system > Stomach > Rumen | place: Canada: Alberta | collected... | reverse complement strand
CAAATTGATTTTTATCATATTTTGTAAAAAACAAGCGTTCAAAGTTCTAGCGAAATTAACGAAATCAGATCAGCAATTTTCATTATCTTATTACTTAAAATAAGTAATAAAAAACGATATAATAAACCGACACGTTAACGGAGGATTAAAAATGCAAAAAGTTATGGCAGTTAACTGCGGATCAAGCAGTGTTAAATTCAAATTATATGAAATGCCTGAAGAACAAGTTATTTGTTCAGGTCTTGTTGAAAGAATTGGACATGAAGACGCAATTTACACAATTAAATATAACGGTTTAAAGGATACAGTTGTTATCAATGTTCCTGACCATGGTTTTGCTGTTAAGAAAATTGTTGAAGACTTAATCGAAAAGAAAATTATCAAAGATTTACATGAAATCAAAGCAATAGGACATAGAGTAGTCCAAGGCGGACCATACTTTGCTCATAGTGAATTCTGGACAGAGGACACAGTTGCTAAAGTTGAAAGTTTAGTACCACTTGCACCGCTTCACAATGCCGCACACTTAACAGGTTTTAGAGCATTCAAACAAATTTTACCTGATGCACCTCAAATCGCAGTTTTTGATACAGCATTCCATCAAACAATGGAACCTGAAGATTACACATTCCCAATTCCACATGAATACACCGAAAAATACTTAATTAGAAGATATGGTGCTCATGGTACAAGCCACAAATATTTAAGTGAAGTTGGTGAAAAATATATCGAAAACCATGAAAATTCACGTATGATTATTTGCCATTTAGGTAGTGGCGCTTCTCTTACTGCTGTTAAAAACGGCAAATGTGTTGCTACATCAATGGGTTTAACTCCATTAGGTGGAATTATGATGAACTCAAGAACTGGCGATATGGATCCTAGTGTTTTCTATCAAATTCAAGCAATGACAGGCAAATCTTACGAAGAAATCTTCCAAGAAATGAATAAAAAGAGCGGTTTATATGGCGTAAGCGGAATTTCAAACGATTCTAGAGATGTTGAAAATGCTGCAAATAACGGCGACCCAAGAGCTCAACTTGCTGTTAAACTTTGGGCAAGAAGAATTGCTGACTACGTTGGTCAATATTATGTAAGACTTGGTGGCTGTGATTTAATTATTTTCTCAGCAGGAATTGGAGAAAACAGTCCTGAATTTAGAAAACTCGCAATTGATCAATTTAAAGAAGCTCTCCATGTTGAACTCGATGAAGAAGCAAATAAAGTTAGAAGTCAAGAAGCTCTTATTTCTACTCCAAAGAGCGCAATCAAAATGGTCGTTATTCCAACCGATGAAGAGGTCATGATTGCTCGTGACGCTTACAATATGTGTTTAAAATAATATGTTAAGTGAAGCAATTAAATTAGAACAAAAAAAGTTCAAAAAAGAATACAAAAATATTTGGGAAAAGATTCAAGAATACGATAGAATCGCTATTTTTAGACACATTATGCCAGACTTTGATGCTTTAGGAAGCCAATTTGGACTTGCTACTTTTATCAAAGACAATTTCCCAAATAAAGAAGTTAAATGCTTTGGCGATAACCACGTTGTATTCACTCCACGTGGTTTATATCCAGAAACAGCTAAAGAAAATGATGAATGGTTCAATCAAAAATTCTTAGGAATTGTCGTTGATGTTGGCGACAAAAAAAGAATTGCTGACCCACGTTTTGAAAAAGCTGATTTCTTAATTAAAATTGATCACCATCCATCAACAAATGATGAGTTATTTGATGTAAAAGTAACTGATATTAATATGGCTGCTGCTGCAGAATTAGTTGTTAATATGATTCTAAGTTTTCCTAAAGAATTAACATTAAGTAAAGAAGCAGCTGCCTACTTCTTCTCTGGAATTGCTGGCGATTCAGGAAGATTCCAATACGGCTCAACTTCTGCTCACACATTTGATGTCTCATCAATTTTAATGAATTCAGGCATTAATATCGTTAAAATTTACGAACAAATGTATGAAAAGAATATGGACGACTTAAAAGTCACCAAATTCATTTATGAAACTTTCAAAATTTCACCTAAAGGTGTTGCCTACTATGTTTTATCAAATCAAAATCTTATCGATTTAGGTATTACTTGTGAGAGAGGCAAAGAAAACGTTAATTTATTCGCTAATATTAAAGGCATTAATATTTGGTGTTCAATTACCGAGGATGTCACAGAACCATGTTGGAGAATTTCACTTAGAAGTAGAAATTACACAATTAATGGTGTTGCTGCTGAATATGAAGGTGGTGGACACGCTCAAGCAAGTGGCGCAAAAATTAACGACTTAAGTGAACTTGATGGCTTCATTAATAGACTTGATCAATTAATCGAAACCGGAAAATAAAATGTCATTTATTCCATTACATATCCGAACAGGTTACAGTTTTCTAAAAAGTGGTATCTTAATGAAACCACTTTTTGAAAAAGCTTTAAATTATGGTTATCAAACTTTAGGAATCTGTGACCTCGACGCTATGTATGGACTTCCTGAGTTCAATAGTTTTGCTAAAAAGGCAAACATAAAACCTATTTTTGGCGCTGAGATTGAAGTTGAAAATTATGTATTTTCTTTATTCATTAAAAACGAAAATGGCTATAGAAATTTGTCACATATAATCTCTACTATTAGGCGTAATCGCTCGATAGAAAAAGAGACAACTATTGACGAATTAAAGCCATTTTTTAATGACTTAATATGCGTTCTTCCATCTCAATTAAATAAGGCTTTTGAACAAATTAATGACGCTTTATCCATTCAAATAAATGCCTTAAAAGATGCTTTTAAAGAGCTTTATATTGGCCTAGAAATTTATGAAGAACATCAAAAATCACACGCAAATTTAGTTAGGGATTTTGCACTTTCAATTGGATTAAAAGTTGTAGCTTTTCCGCTTGCAATCTACCTAAATAAAGGCCAAGAGGAAGTTGCTGACATTCTTCAAGCAATAAGATTAAATACTACAATCGAGCAAGATTTTACTCCTACTGCAATTGGATATCACTTTAAAAACCCTGCAGAAATCGAATATTTTTATTCAAACGAAGAAATTGAGAATACAAATCTAATAGCTAATTCTTGCAATTTAACGCTTGAATCTAAGCGTGGAGAATTAATTCATTTTATTGGTGATGATGAAGAAAAGACAAAGAATTTCTTCATTGAATCAATCAGTGAAGGCGCAAAAAAACGTGGCATTGATATGTCAAATAGAATTTATAAAAATAGATTAAATAAAGAATATGCCACTATTCATAAACTCGGATATATCAACTATTTTTTAGTTGTTGCTGACTATGTCAATTATGCCAAAAATTCAGGTATTCCTGTTGGTCCAGGAAGAGGATCTGCTGCTGGTAGTTTAATCGCTTATTGCTTAGGAATTACGGATGTAGATCCAATTAAATACAATCTTCTTTTTGAAAGATTTTTAAATATTAAAAGAAATTCTATGCCTGATATTGATATTGATATTTCTGACATTCGTCGTGAAGATGTCGTGAATTATTTAATAGCCAAATATGGCTTTGACAAAGTTGCACGTGTATCTGCCTTTCAGACTATTGCAGCTAAACAATCCATTAGAGATATCGGTAGAATTTTTAGATTTCCTACTTCTACTATTAATGAAATTAGTAAAACAATTCCAAGCAATTTTAAAGATGAAAACACTAAAAATTTCTCTTTGAATTATGCATACGAAACAATTCCTGCATTTAAAAACATCGTCGATAGCGATGAGATGTTTAAATTTATTTTTGATAAGGCTCATCTTATTGAGGGATTACCTCGTCAAAGAGGGCTTCATGCAGCTGGCGTTGTTCTAAATAATGATTCTTTATCGAACATAATTCCTTTAGATTATGACACCGAAAATTTTCAAGTCACTGAATATGAGAAAGATTATTTAGAAAAACAAGGCTTTTTGAAGATGGACCTTTTAGGTTTATCTAATTTAACTATTATCGATCAATGTTTATCGAAAATTAAAAAGAGTAAAGGAATTGACCTAAAAATGGAGGATATTCCTTATGATACTCCTGAAATTTTTGATTTAATTAAGAATTTAAGAACAATGGGTTTATTCCAACTCGATACTTCTGCTGCTTATAACGCTCTTGTTAATATTAGACCAAGCAACTTCTTAGAAATCGTTGCAACAATTTCTCTAGATAGACCTGGACCAATGCAATTTATTCCAAGTTATTCAAGAAGAAAAGACGGGAAAGAACGTATAACCTACTTATCAAATGATTTAGCCGGAATCTTAAAAGAAACATATGGCATCATTGTTTATCAAGAACAAATTATGCAAATCACTCAGATTTATGCAGGATTCGATTTCTCAGATGCTGATATTTTTAGAAAAGCAATAAGTAAAAAAGATAAGCACGAAATGGAAGAGATGAAATCTAAATTTATTAATGGTGCTAAGACTCGTGGTCATACTGCAGATCAAGCTTTAAATCTCTTTAATCAAATTGAAAAGTTTGCTAATTACGGATTTAATAAATCACACGCAGTTTCTTATGCGATGATTGCTTGTAAAGAAGCTTACTTAAAAGCTAATTATCCAGTTGAATTTTATTGTGCAATTTTAGACCAACAATATGGCGCTAATAACAATAAATTTACAAAATATTTAGAAGAAATTAGTAAAGCTTCCATTAAGGTTCTTTTACCTGATATAAATAAATCTACTTCTCACTTTGAAGCGTATCCTGAAGGAATTATGCTTCCTCTGCTTGGTATTAGTAACCTACAAAATAAAACAATTAAAAATATTTTAGATGAAAGAAACTCAAATGGACCATTTGCTAGTTACAAAGATTTTGTTGTCAGAATGATTGCTAGACCTGAGAAAATCACAGAATCTCAACTTTCAATTTTAATCGATGCAGGATGTTTTGATTCCTTGTACTCAAATAGAAAATCTTTAAAAATGTCTATTCCAAGTGCCATACAATACGCAAATAGTATCCTTTTCCAAGAAGGAAAACTACTTAATGATTTTGGGTTTGAGTTTAGAATCCAAGACACAATTGATGACCCAATTGAAAGACTTGAAAACGAATTGAAAACTCTTGGGGTTATGATTAGTGATTCTCCACTTAACTATTTGCCAGATTCACTAGACAAATCAAAAATTATTAAAATTGATCAATTAAAACCAAACAGTACATCTGCAATTATTGGTATCGTTCGAAGCATCAAACAAATTGTTGTTAAAAACGGAAAAGATAAAGGCAAACCAATGGCATTTGTTGAAGTATATGATGACTCAGGCTCAATTGATACAACATTCTTCAGTTCAATTTGGGGAGAATATACTTCACTTATTAAAGATAACTCAATTGTCTATTTAAAAGGCAGAGAAGACGTAAGAAATAATAGAGCAAGCTTCCTTGTTGAGGAAGCCAAAATTATTGGAGGGTAGGTTATGTCAAAAATTATTATCGTAGATGGAAACAGTTTACTTTTTAGAGCATTTTTTGCGACCTATATGGATCCTTCCAATATCATGAGAAATTCCCAAGGCACTCCTACAAACGCGATTTTCGCATTTAGTAATATGATTGCCTCTTTACTTTCATCAGTAAAAGAAGGCGATGGATTCTTTGTTGGTTTTGATGCAGGAAAACATACATTTAGACATCAACAATATCCAGAATATAAAGCTAATCGTCCAAAACTTCCTGAAGATTTAGGAATTCAAATGCCTATCGCTAGAGAATTTTTAGATGCATTAAATATTGTTCATTTCGAAACTGATAATCTTGAAGCTGATGATATTTGTGGCATCATGGCAAAAAAGGCAGCCAAGTTAGGATACGATGTACAAATATACACAAGCGATAAAGATTACCTTCAATTAATTGATGACAAAATTACCATCGAATTAATTAAAAAAGGATTAAAAGACATTCACGAAATGACACCTCATTCATTTAAAGAAGAATGGGGTTTTGAGCCAATCCAAATTACTGACTATAAAGGATTAAGAGGTGATGATAGCGATAATTTAAAAGGCATCCCTGGAGTTGGAGATAAGACAGCAAAACAATTAATTTCTCTATTTGGAGACCTTGAAAGTATTATCCAAAACGCCAATACAACTTCCAAAGTTGGAAGAAATATTATTGAGTTCCAAGAGCAAGGAAGAGTCTGCAAACAATTAGCAATTATTGCTACAAATGAATCTATTCCTCTCGAAGTTAAAGACATAATTTATAATGGCTATGAGTTCCAAAAAATTAGTGCTTTTGCTACAAAATACGAGTTTCGAAATTTAATTAATAAGTTGCCAAAAGTTAAGAAAAAAGTAGTTGAAATTGCAAAAATAGTTGAGTTTTGCGAGGTTTCTTCTTCTAAAGACATTAAAATTGGCGAATGGATTTCACTCGGAATTGATGAATCAAACGACAATTATCATAAAGCAAATTTATACGGTATTTCTATTCGTACTGAATCAGGAACATACTATATTAATAGAGAAAATCTCTTAAAAGACGAGGCGCTTCTAAACGCTCTTAAAAATCCAAATATAAAGAAATATTGCTTTGATTACAAAAAGATTTGGATTGTTTTAAAGAATGCTGGCATCGAAATTCAAGGGCTATATTTTGATTTGCTTTTAGCGAATTATCTTCTTGATTCTTCAGCTACTTCTAGCGAACTTTTCCCAACTTTAAATATGTATTCAATAGATACAACTCCAGCTGAAAACGTTGAATCTTTGTTTGATGATGGTAACCAAAAACGAGCGGCTTATGGCGCATTTTATTCCTATGAATTAAGTGAAAAAGTTATTGCTGATTTAAAAGAAAAAGACCAACTTTCACTTCTTTACGATATTGAGCAGCCTTTAACAATTGTTCTAGCTGACATGGAATATGAAGGATTCCCAATAGATAGAGATACGCTTCTCGAATTCAAAGCTGATTATCAACAAAAAATTAGTGCTCTCACAACGCTAATCTATGAATGTGCAGGCGAAGAATTTAACATTAATTCGCCAAAACAAGTTGGCACAATTTTATATGAAAAGTTAGGTTTAAAAGGACCTAAAAACAAATCAACTAGCGTTGATGCTTTAGCAAACATCATTGACGAACATCCAATTGTTCCGCTAATTCTTGAATATAGAAAATACGCAAAATTAGTTTCAACATATATTGATGGTTTTATTCCTTTTATTGATGAATCTGGTAAAATTCATCCAACATTCAATCAAGCATTAACCTCAACAGGTAGGTTATCTTGCTCAGAACCAAATTTACAAAACATCACAACGCGAGACGAGGAAGGCAAAAAAATAAGAAAAGCTTTCTTCTATAAAGATCCTGATCTCAATATTTTAAGTTTAGACTACTCACAAATCGAGCTTAGAATACTTGCTCATCTCTCAAATTCTGAAACTTTAATTAGAGTATTTAATAATAACGAAGATATTCACACTGAAACAGCTAAAAAAGTCTTCAATTTAGGTGACCAAAGTCCAACTCCCGATCAAAGAAGACACGCTAAAGCTGTTAACTTTGGTATTATTTATGGAATTAGTGACCGGGGTCTAAGTGAACAACTAGGAATCTCAATAATTGAAAGTAGAAATATCATTAAGAGTTTCTATGCTTCTTTCCCTGAAATTAGAAATTATCTTGATTCATTAATCGCTGATGCAACCACAAAAGGATACGCTGAAACAATGTTTAATAGAAAAAGATATCTCCCTGACATCAATAGTAGTCAATACAATCTAAGAGAATTTGCAAAGCGTGCCGCAATGAATGCTCCAATTCAAGGCAGTGCTGCAGATTTAATTAAAATTGCAATGATTCAAGTCTATAAAGCATTAAAAGATGGCGGATATAAAGCAAAAATTGTGTCACAAATACACGATGAATTAATTATTAAAGTTAACGATAAAGAAAAAGATGATGTCTATAAGCTCGTAAAAGATATTATGGAAAATTGCGTTAAGCTCAACGTTAAATTAGATGTTGAAGGAGGTTATGCTAAGAACTGGTTCTTAGCTAAGTAGGTTATGCCTGAATTACCAGAAGTTGAAACTGTTATTAACATTTTAAAACCACTTATCATTGGAAAAGAGGTAAAAAAAGTTGAGGTTTATTATGACCGCTTGATTCAAAGCGATATCAATGTTTTTGGTCCTTCCTTAGTCGATAAAAAAATCCTTAATGTTACTAGATATGGTAAATATATCTTTATTCATTTTAGTGGTGATTTGGTTATCATTTCTCACCTTAGAATGGAAGGAAAGTTTAGATATACAACTGAGCAAAATCCAAGAAAAAAGCACACTTCTGCAATGTTTTTCTTTAAAGATGGCTCATTTTTAGCTTTTGATGATACAAGAAAATTTGGTTTAATGTTCCTCACAACTGAGAAGGAATATCAAGAAAACCCTATGATCAAAAAGTTAGGTGTTGAGGCAAATAAAGTTAAGGACGAAGACTTACCTTTTATTATTAAAAGCCTTCACAAAAATAAAGCTATCAAAGAACTACTTCTTGACCAAACGATTATGACTGGAATTGGGAATATCTACGCCGATGAAACTTTATACGCAACTAAAATTCATCCTTTAACTAAAGGCAAAGATATATCTGACGAAAAAATAATTGAGATTACTAAAAACGCAAAAATCATTCTTGATAAAGCTATTGAACTTGGAGGATCTACGATTCACTCTTTTCATCCAAGTGAAGGAGTTGATGGCAGATTCCAAGAAGTCCTAACTTGCTATGGTAGAGAAGGTGACTTATGTCCAAACTGTGGCACGCGTTTTCATAAAATTTTTGTTGGTGGTAGAGGCACTACTTTCTGCCCAAATTGCCAAGTTGATCATTCACTAGAAAAAGCAATTGGAATCACTGGCCCTATTGGTTCAGGAAAGTCCGAAACTTTAAAATACCTTGCAAAACTCGGATATTTTTCGTTAAATTGCGATGAAATTATTCATGAACTATATCGTGAACCACACATAAAAGCAAAGATTTCAAGCATTTTAAAAGCGCCTTTTGATATCGATAATCGAGCTCTTGTTAATAACGCAAAAGCTATCATGATTAATAATAAAGACATCAAACAGAGAGTTGAAAATTACATTTACCCACTCTTAGAAGAGAAACTAATTAAAGAAATTAATGACCATGAAAAAGTTGCAATCGAAGTTCCTCTTCTTTTTAAAGCGCACTTCGAATATATGTTTAAAACAATAATTGTTTTGCAAATTTCCAAAGAACAGCAAATCAAAAACCTAGAAAAAAGAGGCGATAACGTATCATCAAGTAAGAAATTAAATAGTGATTACGCCTATGACAAAAATAATCCAAAAATAAAAATAGTCACCACAAATGGCGACCTTGAATATCTCTATCATCAAATTGATGAGATAGTTAACGCTTAATACAAGCTAACTGTAGAAACAACAATTTCTTTTCCGACCTTGCTTAAAATCATTTGGGCAAGGTTATTTCCTTTAAGGCCAAAACTCTTATTAAATTCATAAAGTTTACCAATTTGTTTTAAGTCAAAATCGCTTGTAAAAATTGTCATTTTATTTCTTTCAATTCTATTTTTTAATAATGGTAAAACAATTGCATCTCTAATAAGTTCATTTTTATATTCGCTACCAAAATCATCTAAAACTAGCAAATCGCAGTTAGAGTAGGTTATAAGATCGTTTTGAAAACTTTCTTTATCAGTGAAATATAAATTATTAAGATCAGCAAATAATTTCTGAGAATTTGCAAATGCAATTGTGTTAGTTCCTTTTGCATAAGCTGAATTCATAATAGCGATTGCAGAATAAGTTCTTCCACTTCTAAAAGCACCTGTTAGATAAATCCATTGTTCGTTCTTAAAAGCTTCTAAGACTTGCTTTTTGACTTTAGGTAATACATCTTTTCTAAAATCAAGTTTCATTAAAGATTCATCAAAATCTCTAACTTCAAATCTAGAAATATATTCCATCCTTTCAACTGCAGGGCGTAAAGGAATATATTCTCTTTCGATAAATCCGTTCTTTTGAACAAGTACTACTCTTTCAAATTTATTGAATTTTATACAATCTTCATAAGTTTTAATTTTTGTGCTCAATTCTAAATCGTTAATATAATCATTAAATTTAGAAATATTTTTCTTAATGATTTCGTTTGTCCAACCTTCTTCAACCAAAAGAGGATAGAATTTACTATTTAAAACTTTATTGTAAAGTTCATTAGTATATTCATCTAATTCTTCATTTAAACCTAAATTTAATTTTCCTTTAAATATTTCCATAAATATATTTATCAATATCCTCTTCGCTGATTTCATCTTCTGAACTTAAATCAACGTTATTCTCTTCTTGTACAATTTCTTGTTTTGCTTCTTCAACTTTTGGAGTTGGCTGAAGTTTATATAATGAATTAATAACATCAAGAGTGTTCCTGACATCTTTTCTTAAAAGCGTGGTTGCTATTTTTTTCACATAATTTGCATTAATCTCGCCATCTTTAACAGTTAACACATAATCGATTAATGCGTTAATCATACCGTTTGAGAATTTATATTCACTCATTAAATCACTTAAAAGCATGAAGTCGCTACTTGCTAAACTAACGTTATTTTGTTTTTTCTCTAAAAATTCACGTGGAGAAATTGATTCATAATAATTAATCTTTTGGCCCCAGTCTGAATTACTATTAATTTTGGTTTTCTTATCTACTTTAATTTCAGCAACTTTATACGATTTAGCATAAGTTTGGCATAATCTTTTAAGTTTATTTTTGTCTAATCGACTACCTTTAGTTAAAGTTTGAATATAAGATTGACTAACTAAATCGCCAATCATTTTCTCTTTCATTCCAAATAAAGATCCTAAACCTGTGATAAATTCGAGTTCTTCATCACTAAGAGCATTCTCGTTCATTTGGTAAGTTTTCTTTAAATAAGATAAAAGTTTAATATCGCTAAAATTAGTCTTAATCGTATTAACGTTTCGCCCAATAAATTCTTCGTTATCTATCGATTTTAAATCTTCTAAATCAAAAGAAATCATATATGTGTCGGTAATTGATGCACTGACATCTTTATATTCTTTACCAACTTTTTCAATCTTATATTTTTCAGTAATCTTAGCAAATTTTTCTTTTCCAACAGAATTAGAAAGTAACCCAGCAAGCACTAAGTTATTTAAAAATTTCTTAGGGGTATGTGGATCATAAACGACAATTAAATATTCATCTTCATCGTTTTTTGAATAAGTGTTAATTAGTCCAATTGATTCAAGAGCTCGTTTAGCAACTTGAAAAGATTGACTAGATAAAGTTGAATTTACAATTAATTTCTTCATGGTCCCGCTAATTTCTGAACCATCTTTAATAACTTCAGCTAAATATAAATATAAGAAAAAAGCTTCATGAGAAATTATTGGAAGATATAAATCTTTCAAATAACTAATTGAAGTGACATCTAAAAAACCACTTTTTCTTAATTCGTATTTGGCGTCTAAATTGAGCATGGCTAGATTATAACACAAAAGCATTTCTTAATTTTGAAAATTGATGAGTAAATTTTCTTTAGGGACAAAATAATTGAAAATACATGTATTTATAAAAATTCATTATTAGCAAAATTTATAACCTACATTTGTTTAGTTTCATACATTTAATCTCAAAATAATTTCCCAAGCAAAACATTTACACGATATTTTTTTCTCATATTTATAGATAATTGATTAAATATTAAATATAATATTTAATCGAAAGAGGAAATATATATGTCTAAAAAAATTGGTATTTTAACGAGCGGTGGTGACGCTCCTGGAATGAATGCTGCAATTTGCGGCGCAATTCATGCTGGAATTCATGCTGGCTACGAAATGTATGTTGTTAATGGTGGATATTATGGTTTAATCCATAACGATTTTAAAAAGGTGGAAATTGATTTTGCAGATAGTGCCTTAACTAAAGGTGGCACAATCATCTACACAAGACGTCTTCCAGAATTTAAAGAAGAAAGTGTCAGACAAATTGCTGTCGATAATCTAAAGAAGGAAGGAATTGATGCCTTAATTGTTATCGGTGGTGATGGCTCATATATGGGAGCTAAAAAATTAACAGAAATGGGCATCAATTGTGTTGGCATTCCAGGAACAATCGATAATGACATTGCTTCTAGCGATTTCACTGTAGGATTTGACACAGCTTTAAACACCGTCTGTGAAGCTATCGATAAAATTAGAGAAACAGCTGATTCACATAAACGCTGCATTATTTGTGAAGTTATGGGAAACAAATGTCCTGATTTAACTCTTTATGCAGGTATTGCAACCGATGCAGATTACATTATTACTGTTGATAAGCCTTTAGACGAAAAAGACCTCTTAAAAGTTTTAAACGAAAAATACGAAACTCAAGATTCTGCTATTGTTTTACTTGCTGAAAAACAATATAGCCTTGAAGCACTTACAAAACTTGTTAGTGAAAATACACCTTGGGATACTCGTAACGATATTTTAGGATATATTCAAAGAGGTGGTTCACCAAGCGCAATGGAAAGAGTCAACGCAATTAGAATGGGTAAATACGCAATCGATTTATTAGGAAAAGGAATCGGTGGTGTTTGTGTTGGCTTAGATGGCACAGAATTAGTCCATAGAGATATCTTCGAAGCTTTAGCTCTTCCAAGAAATAAACACGAAGACTTATACGAAGTTTTTGAAAGCATTAAATAGAGGTTTTACCTATGAGGAATGTAAACTTATCAAAGAAAACAAAAATTGTTTGTACCATTGGTCCTGCTAGCGACAAAATGGAAATTTTTAGACAACTCTATGAGCAAGGAATGAACATCATGAGACTTAATTTCTCTCATGGTACCTATGAAGAGCAAGAGCAAAAGCTTTTAATGGCTAGAGAACTTGAAAAAGAAAATATTTTTATTGGTACAATGCTCGACACAAAAGGTCCTGAAATTAGATGTCATAAAATGAAAGATGGTAAAATTGCTATCGAAAAAGGCCAAATTACTAGAATTTCAATGACTGAAGTTTTAGGAACTCCAGAAAAAATTAGCGTTACATACGATAAACTTTTTGACGATGTTTCAATTGGTAATCACATTAAAATTGACGATGGTAAATTAAATTATGAAGTCATTGGCAAAGATGAAGATAACCGTGAAATTATTTGCAAAGCTTTAAATAAACACGAAATTAAAGATAGAAAAGGTGTTAATTGTTTAGGCGCTAAACTTAACGCTCTTGAATTTATTTCTGAAAGAGATAGACAAGACTTAATTTGGGGATGCGAACATTCAGTAGATTTTGTCAGTGCTTCTTTTGTTAGAAATCCAAAAGATGTCGAAGATATTCGAAAGATTTTAACTGAACACGGACATCCTGAAATTAAGATTATTTCAAAAATCGAAAACTACGAAGCAATGAATTGCTTAGAAGATATTGTTGATGTTAGTGATGGCATTATGGTCGCTCGTGGTGATTTAGGTATCGAAATTCCTGAAGAAAAAGTTCCAATTGTTCAAAAACATTTGATTGAACTTTGTAGAAAAAAAGGAAAACCAGTCATTACTGCTACTCAAATGCTTGACTCAATGATGTATTCACCTATTCCTACTAGAGCTGAAGTCGGCGATGTTGCTACCGCAATTAGCGAATCAACTGACTGCGTTATGCTTAGTGGAGAAAGTGCAAGCGGCTTATATCCTGTTGAAAGTGTTCAAATGCAAGCAAAAATCGCTAATGCAATGGAGCAAGAACTTGATTATGAAGCATTTGCTAGACAAGCTTATGAAGTTAGTAATAAAGATAACAACGATGCAATTGCTAACGCAATTTGTAACACCGCTAAATTAATTGATGCTAAATTAATCGTCTCATATACAGATAGTGGTCGCTCTTCAAGAAGAATTTCTAAAGCTAGACCATGCTGTCCAATTCTCTCAATTTCTAATAAATTAACAACAGTTAGACAAAATTCACTTTACTGGGGTGTTTATAGTGTACTTCTTAAGAGTAAGAGAATGCCTGAATTTATTGAAGACATGGAAGTTGTTGCTCTTGTCCACGCTAAAAAATTTGGCTTAAAACCTGGCGAATACATTTTAATCAGTGGTGGTACTCCTACGGGTAGCGGTCACACCAACTTCATGAGAATCATTAAGGTTCCTGAAGATAGAGATCTATTATAAGAAAAAGCTCGTGAGAGCTTTTTTATTTACTTAGTTTCACTCTTTATATGCTTTCTTTAATATTTATTACAAAAGTCACTAGATATTTTAAAATCTATGCATTTTTATCTCTAGTATATGTTACTAAAAATCTACTATTTATATACTTTTAATATACTAAATAAATACTAATTATTACCTAAAGTTCTAATTTAGCCCAATTCAAGCCTAATTAAAAGAGGAGTTCATTTGAAGTCTCCTCTTTTTGAAATTAATATATTTTGCCTATTTTAAACGAGCACATTTCTCTTTCATGATGTTAATAAATTCATCGATTGAGACGGTAACTTGTTCTTGTTTTCCGTATTCCCTATATGTAACTGTGTTTTCGTTAACTTCTTTATCACCAACAACAAGTTGATATGGAATCTTTTGCATTTGAGCTTCTCTAATTTTGTAGCCAAGTTTTTCTTCTCTGAAGTCTGCTTTTGCTCTAATTCCATTTGCTCTAAGTCTCTTTAAGAGATCTTGGCAGAATTCTTTATGGAAATTGAGATTAACAGGAATTAATTCTACTTGAGTTGGAGCAAGCCATGTTGGCAAGACACCTTTTGTTTCTTCAAGTAAGAAAGCAATAAATCTATCCATTGAACCTAAGATTGCTCTATGAACAACAACAGGTCTAGCTCTTGAGCCGCTTTCATCAATATATGCTAAATCAAATCTTTCTGGTAATTGGTAATCAAGTTGAATTGTAGATAATGTAACATCATGTCCAATTGCTGATTTAACTTGAACATCGAGTTTAGGTCCATAGAATGCAGCTTCGCCGATTGCTTCATAATAATCAACGCCTAATTCTTTAAGGACTTCTCTGAGTTCGTTTTCGCTTCTTTCCCAAAGTTCATCATTTCCGAAATACTTCTCAACATCGTTTGGATCTCTTAAAGATAATCTAAATTTATAATTTTCGAATCCAAAATCTTTATAGACATCAAGAATTAATTGAGTGACTTCTTTAAAAACTTCGCCGATTTGTGAAGGCATACAGAAAATATGTGAATCGTTTTGATAGAACGCTCTTGTACGTTCAATTCCAGTTAAAGCACCTGATGCTTCATATCTAAAGTCAGCGGCAATTTCAGCAATTTTTAAAGGAAGTTCACGGTATGAATGAAGTCTACTTCTAAACATAACCATGTGATGTGGGCAGTTCATTGGTCTAAGAACATAAGATTCATTATCAACATCCATTTTTGGGAACATATCGTCTTTATAGCGAGCCCAGTGACCTGATGTTTTATATAATTCAATATTTCCTAAAGCTGGAGTTAAAACATGTTGATATCCAAGGTTAATTTCTTTATCCATGATGTAATCAGACAAAAGTCTTCTAACTGTAAAGCCATTTGGTAACCACATTGGTAAACCTTTTCCGACTAAGTCATCAAACATAAAGATACCAAGTTGCTTGCCAAGTTTTCTATGATCTCTAGCTTTTCTATCTTCTAAAAGATCTAAATATGCTTTAAGTTCTTCTTCGCTTGCCCAACATGTGCCATAAATTCTAGTCATGACATCGTTTTTTGAGTCACCTTTCCAATAAGCGCCAGCAATTGTTAAAAGTTTAAAGAATTTAAGCATCCCTGTTGAAAGAACATGTGGGCCTCTACAAACATCTGCATAGTCGCCTTGTTCATAAATCCCAACTTCTTCATCTTCAATTTGATCAATGATTTGAAGTTTATATTTATCATCTTTGAATTTCTCTTTTGCTTCAGCTTTGCTTAATTTGTAGTGATTAACAGTGATGTTTTCTTTAATGATTTTTTTCATCTCTGCTTCGATTCTAGCTAAATCTTCGTTTGTAATTGTGCCATTAACGCCAAAATCATAATAGAAACCTTCTTCAATTGCAGGTCCTACTCCACAGCAAGTTCCAGGATATAATCTTTTAACAGCTTGAGCCATTAAGTGAGCACATGAGTGATTAATAACTTCAAATGCTTCTTTGTCTTCAAATAAAACAAAGACAAGTTCAGCGTCTTCTTCAATTGGAGTTTTTAAATCAACAAGTTTGCCATTAATTTTAGCAACACAACATTTCTTTAAAATTCCTAATTCTTTGGCAATTTGTAAAGCAAGTGTTCCTTTTTCAACTTCTTTAACTGAGCCATCTAATAATTTAACTTTTACCATAATTTTAACCTCTAAATAAAAATCGCCCTCACTTTTAAGGACGAATTAACCGCGGTACCACCTTAATTCTAGATAAAATCTAGCACTTCATTTATTCGTTTCGTGAATTTACGGATGCGCATTTCCTCGCATCTCTAAGAAAGTGGTAACTTCTAATCAGCTTCGATGCTTTCACCAACCGCATCTTCTCTACGCAAGTAAATTTAGAAATCTTGTCTCTCTTTAGCGATAGTTAAATTATATTTTCTTTGGCCTTTTATTTCAATGCTTATAAGCTCCAAAAAAGACAAAATTTTCATTAAATTTCTTCTAAAGAAAAACCGCTAAGTTTCCCTAGCGGCTTAATTCGTTTTAAATGAATTACATTAATTTTCTAAATAATTCGACAACTTGTTCATGAGTTGCTTCTTTTGGATTTCCTGGGTAGCAGGCATCGTTAAGAGCATCTTTTGCTAAATTATCGAGATCTTCATCTTTAATTTCTTCACAAACTGTAGGAATACCTACATCAATTGAGAGTTGTCTAACAGCTTTAATTGCAGCGTCTCTATATTCTTCTTGTGACATTTCATCAACGCCTTTAACTCCGAATACTCTAGCAATTTCTCTATACTTTTCGCCAGTTGTTTCTTTATTAAATTCCATTGAAATAGGAAGTAACATTGCGCAAGCTTTTCCGTGTGGAACATCATAATATGCGCTTAATGTATGTGCCATTGCGTGGTCGATACCTAAACCAACGTTTGAGAATCCCATACCTGCAATATATTGAGCAAGAGCCATTTTTTCTCTGCCATCAGGATCATTAGCAACTGCTTTTCTTAAGTTGTTTGCGATAAGTTCGATTGCTTTAATGTGGAACATATCACTCATTTCCCAAGCGGCTCTAGTTGTATAACCTTCAATTGCGTGGGTTAAAGCATCCATACCTGTGAAAGCTGTTAAACTCTTTGGCATGCTTGCCATCATATCAGGATCAACAACTGCTACAATTGGCATATCGTGAGGATCAACACAGACAAATTTTCTCTTCTTTTGAACATCTGTGATGACGTAATTTATGGTAACTTCAGCTGCTGTGCCGGCAGTCGTAGGAACAGCAATGATTGGCAAACATGGATTCTTTGTTGGAGCAACACCTTCTAAACTTCTAACATCAGCAAATTCTGGATTTCTAATAATGATACCGATCGCTTTTGCTGTGTCCATCGAGGAACCGCCACCAATAGCAACAATCACATCTGCTTTAGCAGCTTTGGCTGCTTCAACACCTGCTAATACATTTTCAATTGTTGGGTTTGGTTTAATATCACTAAAGATTGTGTAGTGAATTTTTGCTTCATCAAGTAATGAAGTAACTTTTTGTGAAACACCAAATTTGATTAATGATGCATCAGTACAAACTAAAACGTTTTTAAATCCTCTAGCATTGAGTTCGGGAACAATATTAGCAATTGCACCATGACCATGATATGAGGTTTCATTAAGCATAAATCTATTTGCCATAAGAATCTCCTTTAAAATACGATAATATTTTACACAATCCAGTATTTAATTACCAAATATAATGCTTTTTAGATTTGCATTCCCCTCGCCATTTTAGAAAAGAAATTTCATTAAATTTATAAAAACAATAACCACGTGCATCGATTTAGCAAGCAAAATTAAAAGGCTATTAGAATTTCTAATAGCCAAATTTACTATCTTAACCCAGGAAAATCTCCTAAACCTTTATTCATTAAATTAAGATTAATCTTTAAGAATAATTGATAGAATGAGAATTTAGAACCATCAGTTGTTAAGCCTGCATCGTTAATAAACCACGTTGCAATTCCTGAATTTGCTACAGATAAAGCATAGCTTACCCAAACAAAGATATCAGCAATGACAATTCCTAGAGCAAGTCCTAAGACTAAACCCAAAATTCTATTAATTACCTTACCTACTTTAGTTCCTTCTACAACTCTATTAAGAGCCTTGAATATAATTCTAATAATTAAGAAGAATATAAAGTAAACTACAGCATCTACTCCTGCAACGACTAACATATTGAAGAATGGGTTTTGTGAGGCAAAATTTCCAATTGCTTCAACGTTACTTACAAGAGCGGCGCAAATAATTCCACCAACTAAATAAGTAAGGATACCAGCAGCGATGCCGCTGACAATTTTACTACCTAATTTAACAAATCCGGCAAAAACACCAGCTAAACCAAATAATGCAACGATTCCAAGGATAATTAGATCACTAATTACCATTATTTAGCTTTGCCTTGATTTGCAACTGCGTTCATTGCTGCTGCAATCTTTTCTTGGTCGCCAAGATATCTCTTTCCGATAACGTTAAAGTGTTCATCGAAGTCATAAACTAGTGGAACACCCGTTGGAATGTTAAGAGCGACAATATCTTCATCGCTAATATTTTCAAGATATTTAACAAGAGCTCTTAAGCTGTTTCCGTGAGCAGCAATAATAACTCTTTTGCCGCTAACAATTGCTGGTTTAATTTCGCATTCCCAATATGGAAGGACACGAGCAACTGTATCTTTTAAACATTCTGTTAATGGTAAGTCTTGAACGCCAACATTTCTATATGTTTCTTGGTTTGCTGGATTTCTTGGATCACCTGGTTCTAATTCAGGTGGGCAGACATCGTAACTTCTTCTCCAAATTTTAACTTGAGCTTCGCCATATTTTTCTGCGGTTTCACTCTTATTTAATCCTTGAAGAGCACCATAATGTCTTTCGTTTAATCTCCATGTTTTTGTGACTGGGATCCATTCTTCTCCCATTTCACCTAACACAAAATTTAATGTGTGGATAGCTCTTTTTAAGTATGAAGTATATGCACAATCAAAGTGGAATCCTTCTTCTTTTAAGAGCTTGCCACCAAGTTTAGCTTCTTCTACACCTTTTTCACTTAATTCAACATCGGTCCAACCTGTGAATAAATTTAATTTATTCCATTCGCTTTCGCCGTGTCTAATCAAAACTAATTGATATTTACCCATTTCATTTCCTCCGTAAATACAAAGATATTTTAATATTAACGCGTCTCATTTACCACAAATATATTGCTTTTTTTCACTACATTATGTCCTAATTTTAAAAGTAAAACTTTTAAACGCAATTATTCCTTGTTTCGTTTAAAATATATACATGACTCACAATTTAAGGCAGTATTTAAAACCTAATTTAGGCGATTTTATAATTGCTATTTTATGCGTGATTACGGAGGCAACTTTAGAGGCGCTACTACCTTTTCTAATGAATAGGTTAATTAAATTTGGTTTAATTACAAAACCAGATTTAACTTATGAGATGGACTTAAAATATACGATACTAATCGCCTCAATTATGGTTGTGCTTGCTCTTCTTGCGTTTGTATTTGGCGTGTTAAGTGCAAAATTTAGTGCTAAAGCTTGTCGTGGATTTGGATATGAATTAAGAAAAGCACAATATAAGAAGATTCAGGAATATTCCTTTAACAATTTAGATGACTTTAGATCATCAAGTTTAATAACTAGGCTTACAACTGATGTTCAAATCTTAAGTGATACGCTTTGCACTTCTTTAAGACCAGCCGTCAGAGCTCCTTTATTTCTAGTTTATGCTTTGGTTTTTTCGATAATTATTTCGCCAACTCTATCAGTTGTATTTCTATGCTCTTTAGTTTTCTTATCGGCTTTAATTACGACTATTATCCTATTAATAAAGCCAAGATTTTTAAAAATTCAAAAACTTGTTGATAATATCAATTTAGTAACTCAAGAAAGCATTATTGCCATTAAAACAATTAAAGCTTATGCCAAAAAAGAATTTGAACTTGAGAAATTTGAAAAAGCCAATAGCGAACTAAAAGGGCAAGCTACAATTACTTTAAGAATTAATGCTCTTACTATGCCTGCTAGCCAAATGGCAAATTATGCAACCATTATTGCAATTATTTATTTTGGCGGATTGATGTATATGCAAACGCCAAGCGCCATCATGCTCGAAGATATCCAAACATTTTTAACCTACGTAATGCAAATTTTAGCTACCGTCATAATGTTGTCTAATGTTCTTCTATCCATTAATAGAGCAACAGCTTCATATCATAGAATTGGCGAAGTCATGTCAACTGAAAGTGAAATCATTAATAATAAAAATGATTTAAAAGTTCAAAATGGTTCAATTTCATTTAAAAACGTCTCTTTTAAATATAAAAAGAAGGCTCAAGAATCAGTTATTAAAAACATCAATCTAGAAATTGAATCTGGAGAATATGTTGGAATTGTTGGCCAAACAGGAAGTTCAAAATCAACATTAGTTTCTTTAATTGATAGATTTTACGATGTCAGTGAAGGGGAAATCTTGATTGCCGGAAAAAACATTAGAGAGTATGAATTAAAAAATCTACGTGATGAAATTTCCATTTCTTTCCAAAACCCAACCTTATTTGAAGGCACAGTTTTAGATAATCTTCTTTGGGGCAATAAAAATGCAACGATGGATGAAGTTATAAAAGCCTGCAAAATTGCTGAATGCTATGACTTCATCATGAACGATTTAAAAGATAAATTTGATACTTATGTTGCTCAAGGTGGTACTTCCCTATCAGGAGGTCAAAAGCAAAGAGTTTGCATAGCTAGAGCCATTTTGAAACATCCAAAAATCTTAATTTTAGATGATTCATTTAGCGCTTTAGATAGAGTTACCGAAAATAAAGTTAATAATAATTTAATTAACTTTTTGCCTGGAACAACAAAAATCATAATTTCCCAGAAAATAAGTGCAATTCGTAATGCAGATAAAATTATTGTTCTAGATAATGGAAAAGTTTCTTCGATTGGTACTCACGAGAATCTAATAAAAACGGATGCCATCTATAAAGATTTAGCAACACTACAAGGTGTAATGGGAGAAAACTATGAATAACCGCCGTCCTCAAAGCCTATTTAGCACCTTACGTAGGTTATTCAAATATTTTGGAAACTACAAATATATTTTGATAGTTGTAATGATTTTAGTTGCCTATACTTCTTTTGCTAACATCTTTGGTTCATATATGGTTGGTGTCGTCATTGATACAGCCATAAAAAATAAAGATCACTCTGAACTTGTAAGATATGTAATTATCTTAACTTCCACTTATGGAGCGGGAGTAATTTGTGATTTATTATATACTCAATTAATGTCCTATTTAGGGCAGAAAGTTTTATACAATTTGAGAAAAAACCTTGCAGAACAAGTACAAAATCTCCCAATCTCTTATTTTGATAAGCACAATCATGGTCAGATAATGAGTTATTTTACTAATGATGTTGACTCATTAATTAATGCTTTAAATGATAGTTTTGCAAACATTATATTATGTGTATGCAACATTATAGGAACAATCATCATCCTCTATTTGATTAATGTTTATCTAGCTACAATTGTTCTCTTTTTCATGTGTTTTATATCTGCTTTTATTTATTGGAACACAAAGAAAACAAGAAAATATTTCCGAGCACAACAAAAAGAAATTGCCAATATTAATTCTAAAGTTGAGGAAGATATCTTAGGAATGAAGGTTATAAAAGCATTTAACCACGAAGATGACTCTTATAATAAATTTGATGAGGTTAATAAAGCATGGTTAAAAGCTTCAACAAGTTCTTTCTTCCATGTTCAACTTAATATTCCTTTTAATGTTTCATTATCTTATATTGAATTTACAATCTGTAGCATCTTAGGAATAGTCTTCTTAATTCATGGTTGGATTCCAGGAATTGGTGCTTTAACAACTTATACTGTTTCAGTTAGGCAAAGCGTACAACCATTCAATATGTTTGCAATGCACATTAATTCAATATTGACTGCTTTAGCAGGTGCTGAAAGAATTTTTGATTTTCTTGATGAACCAATAGAAAGTGATAATGGAAAAATAGTTTTAGAAAAAGTCATCGACGAAGGCGGAAATAAAAAACTATATTGGATTAAAGATAACGATAAAATACCATATAAAGGAGAAATTCAATTTAAAAATGTAACTTTTTCTTATAATGGAAAGAAAATAGTTCTTGATGACATTAGTTTTGATGCTGAAAGCGGAAAGAAAATTGCTTTTGTTGGTTCTACTGGCGCAGGTAAAACCACAATAATTTCCCTAATAAATCGTTTCTATAATATAGATCATGGGGAAATTCTACTTGATGGAATCAACATAAAAGACATTAATTTATATTCTTTAAGAACAAATATTGCCGTTGTTACTCAAGATACGCATTTATTTACGGGTACAATTGAAGACAACATTAGATATTCAAGAAGGCATTCTTCAAAAGAAGAAATTATTGATGCTGCAAAACTTGTTAATGCTCACTCCTTTATTCAAATGTTACCTGATGGATACAATACAATCTTGCAAGATGATGGACATAATTTAAGCGAAGGGCAAAGACAATTAATTGCTTTAGCTAGAGCTGCTCTAAGTATGCCACAACTATTAATTTTAGATGAAGCAACATCTAATATTGATACAAGAAGCGAAAAACTAGTTCAAGCTTCAATGGATAAATTAATGGAGAATAGAACGGTTTTAGTCATCGCACATCGACTTTCAACCATCAAAAATAGTGATGAGATTCTTTATTTAGAAAATGGAAAAATTCTAGAATCCGGTTCAAATGAAGAACTTTTAAAACTCAAAGGGAAATATTATCTTTTATATAACGGCAAAGTAGAACTCTTCTAAAAAAAAGCAACTCAATTTGAGCTGCCATTAATTATTTACCAGGAACGTCTACTTCGTACTCTTTTACATTAAGTACGGTTTCGCCATCAATTTGAAGAGCACATGGTTCATTGAACGCCACTTTAAAATGATATCCTTTAACGATTGATATATTTTTTACATATTTAACATGCTTTCCTTCAAAGATTTTTGGGAACCTAATAAGTGTTAAAATTTTTGATCTAGAGAAGAATAAAACATTAGTCAAAGTT
>Ga0256404_1005200_pt1 | contig 23373 bp, 14 predicted proteins | sample RumenRJG_01DNA_FD_185990 | JGI IMG/M metagenome (GOLD analysis project Ga0256404, IMG submission 185990) | Bovine rumen microbial communities from Lethbridge, Alberta, Canada - RJG_01 | ecosystem: Host-associated > Mammals > Digestive system > Stomach > Rumen | place: Canada: Alberta | collected... | reverse complement strand
AATTAGATATTCCAAATTGTTCTTTTAATATCTTTCTTTCATTTTCATTGGCTAGTTTATATATAAGTGGCTCAATATTGTATCTTTTGTATGGCTCACTAACAGTAAAAGATGTTGCTTCTACTTGTATAATTCCTGCTCTATGTAGTGGATCTTTGCTAGTATCGTAAATAGAATTGTATCTGTATATTCCTGTAACACTTCCTTTATTATCAATGCACTCATCTTTTGATAATTCTAAACCTTCTATTTCATAACCTAGAGCTGACTCCTTTAGTCTATTTTTATTTTTAGTATTTGATTGTTCAGGAAGAACTTTTACTGTTAAATCTATATCCTCTGAAAAGCGATTCATTGTGTCTAATATTTTATAGACTGCTGTTCCACCTTTAAAATATGCCTGCAACTCATCTTGATTTTTCGATAACTCTTTCAATATTGTACATACATAATAATCTTTTTCAATAATGTCTGAGTCTATACCAGTTCTTGTATTTAAGTTATCTATAAACTCTCTAAATAGTTCTTTATTCAAATGTAAATTCATTTTAATCTCCTATCTTGCTAGGACAAGTATTTTATTAATAACAGTTCTACTTTTTGTATCCATAGCATATTTAATTATCTTCTCAAAATCCAAATCATTTTCTTCAATGAAATTATAAATTATTTCATCTGCATTATCTACTTCAATTCCTATATTGTCTTTATTCTCTATTAAGTCAAATAATTGCAGATATTTATAATTTTCATTATTTATTACTATTTTGGGTTTTCTGATTATAACATTTAAGTTTTTGTTTTCATATTTATTAAAGTTTTTACATTCATTTGTTGCAATGTCTATAATGTTTGGAACTTGTGTAGTTAAATGAGCTTCATTAAAAAGTTTAGCTCCAGTAATGTATCCTTTTACATTTCCATCTTTGTCCATTATATATTTATACTGAATAATTTGTCTATTTCCTAATAGCATCTTACCAAATATGTTTTCATTTGGAATATAATAAATACCTTTATATGCTGTTTCTATTATGCCTTCTTTATTCATTCTATTTAAAATTGCTTTAACATTATTAAAAACCTTTTCTTTATCTTTTTCATTATAAAATTTAATAATGTATTCTTTGATTTCTTCAATAAAAATTGGTATTCCTTTTTCAGTCTTATTTATATATTCTAACACCATATTATAGCAATTCATTTTACCCACCTCTTTATTACTATTTTATGATTATTTTTGCATTTTATTCATATTATAGTAATATTTTAGCATTTTTTTCGCCATTTGTCAAATGTTATCGGAATTTTATAAATTTATTCAATATGTATTGTGCATTTTTTGACTATTTCGTTGTGCAAATTTTGAGTATTTTATATGTTCTCAAGTTTTTCATTCGACACTTTTTAACCATTTTGCTCGACACTTTTTAAGGATAATATTGTTTTTCATTACGAATTTTTTCCGTTTACGGAACTTTTTCGTAATATATATGTAAGAGTATCAATATTTTATAGGTGTATTGTTGTTGTGTACATTTTCTTACTTTGGCTTGATTTCAAGCATATTTGCCAAAAACTGTCCACAAGAACAACACTCATGTGTGTATTGTCCTCCATTTTCTCTTGTCCCCGGCAAATATGCTTTTATATATCCAGGTTCTAGATCGCTTTTTTCAAAAGGCGGATCTAAAAGTTTAATTATTCCGTTTTCTTTATCAATTAAATGATTTTCCAAGCTTTCCATTGCAACTATTTTCTTATCATTATTACCTGAATTTGAAATAACAGACCAACTTTGTGCAATTCCATCTATCTTACATTCTTCATTTTGAAGTGTTCCAAGTATCTTACCATCATCCATAAATGCTCTTCTATACCATCTTCCATCCCATCCATTTTCGTTTAGTGCATTCCTTAACATCTGCTCATAACGTTTTAATTCTTCTATTGATAACTCTATAAAAACATTTTCACTGTTGTTATTTTTTGTTAAATCATTATCTTGCCTAATATTCCTATCTTTTTCATTAATTTCTTCCTTTATTTTAATCCATTTTTGTAGAATATCATAAAGGAAAAATCCAAGCCATACACTTTCTCCTTCTCCTTTTATTCCAACTCTACTAAATCCGTCATTCCAATCTCCTGAACCTATTAGAGGCAAATTATTTACTCCAAATTTTAATGCCTTTTTTAATGCTCTTTCACAATGAATAAATATGCTTTCTTTAAAATTGCTTTCTAAATGAATATCATATTCTTCTTCTATCCCTTCTTGTAATTCTTTGCCCGTTACATACGGCGTTTCTATCTTTAAAATACTATAATCACCTGTAAAATTTATATATTCTTCTGTTAAATAAACAAGCCATAATAAATCATCTGAAAAGTGTGTTCTAATCCCCCTTTTTGTTTCATCATGCCACCAGTGTTCAACATCTCCACTTAAAAATTGATGTTTAGAATGTTTTATTATTTGCTCTTTCATAAAATTTGAGTCAAAATATTTTAATGCTATTGTATCTTGAAGTTGATCTCTAAATCCATAAGCACCACCAGATTGGTAAAAAGCAGACCTTGCATATAATCTACATGCAATTGTTTGATATATAAGCCATCCATTCATTAATATATTAAAAGAAGTTAGTGGTGTATATACTTGTACCTTTTCTGTTATGTTCCTCCATTTGTTTTTTACTCTTTCTAGTTCGCTTCTAGCAGTTTCTATTTTAGAGTACTTATATGCTTTATCTTGACAATCGATTAATGACTTCTCACTACCAATTATAAATGAAATTTCTTTTGTTGAAAATGCATCAATTTCAACCTCTAAATGAATTGCCACTATTGCATCTTTCCCAATAGACCCTTTATTATTTAAATATACTTTTTTAAGTGCTTCTGGGTTTGATAGATTTCCTTCCCCCAAAAAGAAGTCTTTATCTCCTGTATACGATTTAATTTTTTCATTTGAAGTTACATAAATTATTTCTTTAAATTCTGTATTAATTTTATTTTGAAGAAGTAAAATATTGCTATTATCTTTATATTTTACTTCTACATATCTATCGGTTTTTAATGCATTTTCTCCAAGTACAGGTTTTAAATAATAAATAATATTTAATTTCTTTTTCTTTGGTGTCAAATTTTTAAGTTCTAATAGTGATATTTTTACAGAATCTTCTTCTGCAACAAATACACTTAGTTTTTGCTGTATTTGACTGCTCTCGTGTTTATATATTGCATAACCAAATCCATATATTGCTTTATATTCTTTGTTGTCTGGCATTGGATTTTGTCCAATTGACCATGTTTTTAAGTTCTCCATATCTTGCATAAAAATTACCTCTGATGGTTCATCAGTAACCTGATTGTTAGACCAATTTGTTATTTTATTTAATCCACTATTTTTACTAAATGTAAATCCACCTTGGGCATCTGTTACAAGAGTTCCAAAATTTTTATTGGCCAAAACATTACTCCAAACAGTTGGAAGCCTATTTTCTTTAGACTCTATGATACAATATTCTTTACCATCTTTTGAAAATCCACCATATTCGTTCTCATATAATAGTTCTTCTTGCGATAAATCACTTTTAACAATTTTTTCATCATTATTTGTTTCAAAAACCATTTGCATTTTTTCACCTATTTGCTTCATATTGTCGAGATAGTCATCTTCTAAATCTTTAATTTGCCTTGCAATAGGTCCTTTTTTTGTATCTATAACAAGTTTTGAGAAAAACTCTAATAACTCTTCTTCCTCATTCTCTATTACAAAAATTCCTCCTTTTAAATTCTGCATATAACTTAAATTAGCATTTAATATGCAATTTTGAATTGCTTCTTTTGTGTAACTTTCATAGCTATTTGGTTCCTCGTTTAAAATTACTAAATCTACTTCAGTATTTTTAAGTTTAAAAAATTCATAAGCTTTTATTACATCTTCTAAAATATCTATTTCATTGCTATTTTTTATTTTCACAAGAATAATTGGTAAATCACCAGAAATTCCATACTTCCATAATCTTTCCTTTTCATAATAATCTTTCATGAATTTTTCTTTAGATGTTAATGGATTTGAATACAATATATATCCTAACATTTTCTGATAAGTTTCAATTTGTTTTGCCTTCAACCCTAAATATCTTGCCTCTGTGTCAGCCTTTGCAAGAGCTAGTTCAAATGTTTTATTTATTTTTTCAGTACTGCTATATTCTTTTATATTATTTATTACGTCTTCTCTATTTTCACTAACGCTTATTAGTAAATTAAAAAATATTTTTTCTTTTTCTTTCAGTGAAATTGTTCTTCTTAATGCAAGTATTGGTTCTAAAACAAATTGAATTTTCTTTGAAAAAGGTTTAGAATTTTCCACCATAATTGGCATTCCTAAATTTCCTCTTCCTTGAAACTTTTCCTTATCTATTTCATATTCTAAATCACCAAGTACAAAATTATCATCTGTATATAATGATACTGCCATATATAATCCATTTTTAGTATTTTGCCTATCTTTCCTTTTTATTACAAATATATTTTCATTTTCTAAATATTCATACGTTAAAAAAAGATTTTGAAAAGCAGGATGTCCTATATTTTGGTCTATAGTACAAAGTGCAGGTTCAATAACTGTTGTAACTTCAAGTGTTTGCTCCTCATTAGAGTTGTTCTTTATTTCTAATCTTCTTAATTCCACATTTTTTTCAGGCGCAATTGTGACCTTACAATTACATTCTATATTATAGTTTTCTCTTTTAATCTTATTAGAATCTTCTGCAAATGTTATTTCATATTTCTCTGGCTCAATTTTATTGTTTGCATTGTTTAAACTCCATACTTTCTGATTCTTTATATTTTTAAAATAAATCTGTAATCCTTGTCTTGCCGAAGAATATGGATTATATTTATTTACTAAATAATCTTTGTATTTACTATAACTATTTCCTTTATCGTCAGTAATTACAGAATAATTGTCGCTTGATAATACATTGCATACAGGTAGAAATCTATTAGGCTTTTTGAAAATTCTTTGAGCATAATTTTCATAATCTTTATAAACAATTTTTTCAGGCTTTATTTTTTCTTCTTTTGTAATAATTCTTTTCTCTGGCATTGTTTCTTCTAGTAATATTTCTACTGCTTTGATTTCTGGATTATATGAAAATCTTTTCTGTAATATATTATCATGAAATAGATTGTTTATTGAAAGTAAAATTAATGCTTGATGATGTGCCATATATGTTTTAACAATCATTTGTTTTTTACTTTTTGGCATTCTCAATGGAGTATAATCTATTGCTTCATAAAATCCATATTTTTCAAGCATTTTTTCATTTTCTAATTTTTTTAAATTTTGAACAACCTCCTTTGGCTTTCTTGTAAGTGCTAAGGCTGATGCATAACTTGCAACAACCATATCTTCTTCTAATCCTCTTTTTAAACCAAGCCATGGAATTCCAACAGCTTTATATTGATAGTTTCCATTTAAGTCTTTTAAATAAAATGCTGTTTCTGAAAAGCCCCAAGGTAAATCTAATTTTTTTGCATATACTTTTTGTTCCATTAGCATAAATTCATTTGATTCATCTATTAGACTCCCCTTCTCATCTTTCATGATAATATTTGGCATTAAATATTCAAATGCAGTTCCTGACCAAGAAACAAGTCCATTATATCCATTCATTTCTGTTAATGTTCTACTTAAGTATCTCCAATGTTTTATAGGTATATCTTTTTTGCTAATTGCTATAAAACTTGCTTGCCTTGCCTCAGATGCCAATAAGTCATAATAAGAAGGTGTCAGGCTATTATCTTCTATGTTATATCCTATAGAAAATAAATTTTTTTCTCTATCATATAACTTACTAAAATCTGCATTAGCAATCTCTACTTCATCTAGAGGTTTATCAGCCCAACTTGGGATTAAGCTTAATAGATTTTTAATTTTTTGAATTTCTTCACTCTTGCCCTTTTGAATTTTATCTTGAAAATTTTTTTCAAGTATATGTTTTACTTGTTCATAAAAAGCTTTTAAAACATATACATATCCAACAAAATTTCCACTATCTACACTTGAAATATATCTTGGGGTAAGTGGCTGCAAAGTTTCTATATTATACCAATTATATAAATGTCCATTCCATTTTGGCATTTTTTCTATGGTTTTAACCATTTTATTTAGCAGTTTCAAAGTATCCTCTAAATTTTCATACCCCATGTCATAACTTGTAATAACACAAAGAAGTGCAAGCCCAATATTAGTAGAAGATGTTCTATTTACAAATAGTGGTTTTCTATCTTCCTGATAATTATCTGGTGGCAAATAATTATTTTTTTCTGTTAATGTATCTTTAAAATATTGCCATGTTCTTTTCCCTACATCGTAAAGATAATCTTGCTGCCCTTTATTAATTTCTTTTAACATATTCTTTTTATCAGAAATTTTGCTAATTTTCCAAAATGTCAATGGTCCTATAATCCATAGAAAAGACAATATAGCTAGTATAAAATTGACAACATTTATCTTAAAAAAAATAACATAGTTTATACCCAAAAGTCCTAAAAGTATATTTGAAGTCATATTCATATAGTAAGATATAATATCTGTTTTTGATAATTTATCTGCCTCCTCTGATGTCATCCATTCAAGTAAATGTTTTTTACTAAAATTTAAACGATATACCGTTTTAATAATTGCATTAAGCAAATTATAAGCCTTGTCTGGAAGAACCATTATTGCAAGTATTCCTCTTATTATACTTGCAAAAAGTGAATTAATTCTAGGGTTAAATGTTCTTTGATAACTTTGTCCTTCTTTTTTATAAATAACTCTATTTATAATATCAAGTATTGTTGGAAATAAAATAGATACAATTATTAATCCTAATACTTTCTCCATTTTGATTTTGCTAAAAAAATTTATTATAAATAGTAAAATAATCGTAGTTATACTAAAAATTGGAGAAAATGCGCGAAATAAATTATCCATTATTTTGTATCTCGATAAAGTATTTAAGGGATTATTTTTTTCATTTTCTTTTTTATCTATAATTTTATTTTTCGTCCATCTTACAATTTGAAAATCTCCTCTTATCCATCTATGAAGTCTTTGCTTAAAACTTAAATATCCTGTTGGATATCCATCCATCAATATAATATCGCTTGCTAAAGCACACCTTAAATAACTTCCTTCTAGTAAGTCATGGCTAAGTACTGTATTTTCAGGAATTTCATTTGCCAAAACTTTTGAAAAAATCTCTAAATTATATATTCCTTTACCAGTGAAAATTCCTTCGTCAAAATTATCTTGGTAAACATCTGAAATTGCGTTTGTATAACTATCTATTCCTCCACTTCCTGCATAAATTTTAGTAAATAAATTTTTATTTGCAGCTTCTATATTAATTCCCACTCTTGGTTGAATTAGTGCATGTCCATCAATTACTACATCCTCGTTTTCATTTAAAACTGGCTTATTTAAAACATGCTCCATACATCCAATTAGCTCCAAAGCAGAATTTAAAATAAGCTCAGTATCACTATCTAAAGTAATTACATATTTTATTCCCATTGGGGACGTTTCCAAATGGGGTATCTGTCCCTTTTGGGGTATCTGTCCCTTTTGGGTATTTCTTTCTAAATTTACCCATTCGGAAACGTCCCCAATGGGGTATCTGTCACTTTTGGGAAGTTGTTCTATTGTGTTTACCAAAAATGGACTTTCGATATTTCCTAGCAAATATTCATTAAATTGATTAAGCATTCCCCTTTTTCTTTCCCAGCCTAAAAAGCATTCTTCTTGTCCATTCCAATTTCTTTTTCTATATATAAAATGAAATAAATTTTGTTTATACTTTTCATTTAATCTTTTTACTTGCTTTAATCCTTCTTCCACAACTTCTTTATCAAATGTTTCTTCTTTGTTTTGTCCTGATGAACAATCTCCAAGTAGAGCAAAATATAAATTAGGACTTTTATTTGCAAGATAATATATTTCAAGTTTCTTCATTAATTCTGCTACTTTTTCTTTATTCTTTAAAATTGTAGGAATTACAACAAATGTAGCTGCATTTTCTGGGATTCCACCTGACAAATCCATTTTTGGTATAACTTTGGGCTTAACTACTTTGCCCAAAATATATTGAATAATTTGAACAATTATTTCTTCTATTGGTAGTATTAATAATATTCCAAATATTATGGTTAATAAAGTATTTCTTATTTGTTTTTGAATATATACCATATATATTATATCCAGTATAAAACTTGTAACCCAAATAGAATATATATATATTCTTGCCTTTGTTTCATTTTTTAATATATTTAATGGTCTTTGTTGTAAATTTTCGTATAATTTTTCTTTTCCGTTAGATATAAGATAATATCCTATATGTGATTGTTTTTGAAGAATAATATTTTCATTTATTTCTTTTGCTTCAAATTTATGAGCATTTTTATTTGCAAGTTCTAATGCCTTTTTTGCTATATATATTTCTGCAATTTTAGTTTTCTTTGATATTTCTTTAATAGTATTTCTATATAATTCTTTTGTTTTTAAATCCATCTTGCTATATATATTTGCTGGATCTTGCCTTAAAATTTCTTCTAACCCATTACTTTGTTCAAAAATACTCAAAAAATCCATTCTAAGAAGTTCTTTTATACTTGTAATACAGTTTGCCATGCTTACTTTTTTTAATGCAATATCGAAGTGTTCTTTTTTTATTACTTCATCTATGTTTGTTCCCATTTTATTTACTTGCTCTTCTAATATGTTTATAAATGGTGTAGCTGCTCTTCCTTGATTTCTTAGCTTATACGACAAATATTCAATAAAAGGATATTTCATCTCTCCATATCCTTTTACTTTTAGTTTATATTCAGTCAGATTTTTATATTTAAGTTCACTCTTCTTTTCTACTAATCTTTCTATTATGTTTTCAGCTCTATATTTTTGCATCTGGCTAAAATATATTTTCTCTGCAATTTCTCTTACATTTTGAATTAGTGCAATTTGCATAAAAGTTCCTATGTTCCATATTTCATCCATGGTTAATGTTTTTTTCCTTTGATAAGAAGCAAGAAGACTACTAACATTTTTACTGTCTATATGATTATCGGTATAATTTACAATTTCGTAAGCAAGCACATAAATTCTTGCAAATCCTTTATCTGGTCCATTTCCTATTGCTAGAAATTGTTGATATTTTTTTAATGTTAAATCTTCTTTTATAGTTTTTACAACTTCCTCAATAATATAAAAATTATCTAATAGCCACTCTCCTGCTGGATGAATAGGAATACCTAGTTTTATATGTTCATTTAATAAATGATATACTTCTTCTATCATTTGAAAATTTTCTCTTAACTTAGGAATAGGATACGTGTCTTTACTTGATTTATTTTGTAAAATATTATCAGATGCTAGTTTCTCTAAATATTGCTCTAATTGAAATTTGTCCAATGAAACCGACTTATGATTCAATGTTCTATATTCCATTTTAAAACTTTCCACTCCTTACAAATATATTGTGTTTTGCACATATTATTTGCAAATTGTGGAAAGTTTATGCAAAAAATAAGACTTTTACTCGTAATCTTCAAGAGTAGCATTCAGTTTTTCTTTGCCTACTACTTTTATTCCTTCTTTTAATGCTCTTCTATCTGTTTCTGGAAGATATTCTGTTACTATTTCAGTTATCTGATTAAGTTTTTCTTCTCCTTTTTCATCACTTAAATAAATATATACATAACCATTACAATCTTTTAATATATAATGTTCATTGCATATTCCTTCATTTTCTTTATAAAATATTATTTGTTGTTTACCAAACTCTTCTATATTCCAATCTGGAAATTTACTCTGTATTTCTTCTTTTGTTTCATTAACTAATCCCTCTTCAATATCCTCTATATATTGCATAGTATGACCACATTCCTTGTAATAAGTTTTAAAAATCAACAATGTGTTAGGAGTAGTTTTTTCGTCTTTACTTGATGTTGTAACTATATTAATTTCGTTGTCTAATGTGTTTTCTTCTTGAGTAATTCTATTACCTGCATTTTGATTATAATTTGATGTTTTATTTGAAACAACAATTCCTATAATTATACCTATTCCAATTACAAAAAAAGCTAAAATCACAAATATATAATTTCTTTTCATTTTTATCTCACCTTTTTCCTTTTTCTTTAGTATGAGATTTTTTTAGTTAAATTATTCCAAAAAATAGAAAGACAATGGGGAAAACAAGGGGACGGAGAAAAAGACAGGGGGACGGAGGGAAAGACAGGGGGACGGAGAGAAAGACAGGGGGACGGAGAAGATGTCTTAAGCTTTTAAGAAAAGCTTAAGACATCTTCTCCGTCCCCCTGTCTTTCTCTCCGTCCCCCTGTCTTTCCCTGTCTTTAATTTGTTTTCAAATATGCTGCTACAGCATTTTTTATTAACTCATTTATAGAAATATGTTCTTCAATTGATTTCATTTTAGCCTTTGTATGAAGTTCGGTTCCAAGTCTTACATTTAAAGAACCTTTACATTGTTTTTCTGGATTTGTATTATCATTTTTACATCCCTCTAAATAGAAATCAATAGCATCTTTAAAATCTTTTTTTAGTTCCTTAACACTCTGTCCTTCAAATGTAATTGAAGTATTTTTTAATCCTTCTATTTTCCCCCAAAAACACTCATCTTCATCACTATATCTTATTTCAGCCCAGTATCCTTTATATCTCATTATGTTATTCATTATATTAACCTCCATTCATCTAAATTATCTATTAAATCATAAATCTTATACATTTTTATGATATTACTTGGATGTGGTTTATGTAATGTAATTTTTGCAACTATTTTTAGTCGCTTTTCAATTTATTATACTTTCCAGCTCTATAAATTTCTTAACTTTAACTCTTCCTTTGCTATTTGCTCTAATTAAGATTTCTCCCATTTTGTCTGTTCTATAAATTTTTGCTCCGTATATTTTCTAATCTTTTTATAACGTCATCATTTGGATGACCAAATTTATTGCCCTTTCCAACTCCAATTAATGCAATTTTAGGTTTTACCGCTTCTAGAAATTCCTGCAAACTTGAAGTTTTAGATCCATGATGCCCTACTTTCAAAATAGTTGAATTTAGAACTTGCAGATTATTTTTATATTCCTGAAGTATTTGTTTTTCTGCAACTTCTTCAATATCTCCTGTAAAAAGCATAGAGAAGTTTTTATAATGAAGGTTGCAAACTATTGAATTATTATTTAAGATATTTTCTGAAATAAGCATTGAATTATCAGGCCACAAGATATCTAGTTTTAGGTCTTTCTCTATTTGCAATTTATCCCCTTTATTTACGACTTGAACTTTTACTCTATTTTCTTTTACTATTTCCTTAAATCTTCGATAGTTTTCTGAATCTTCTACTTGTTTAGAAATTATTACTTGTCCTACTTTTAGCTCTTCCAGCACTGTAAGAAGTCCGACCGAACATGGTCTGTATCAAAATGAGAAATAATAATAAAATCAATTTTTTTAAGTCCTCTATCTAGTAAATATGGAATAAGTGTATTTTTCCCAATATCATATTCACTATCACTTGAGCCTCCTCCATCTATTAAAATACTTTTTCCTAATGGCGAAATAACCAGGCTAGAATCACCTTGACCAACATCTATAAAATAAATTTTTAAATTTTGGGGTAACTGTTTTATAAGAGTTAAAATAAGAGAAATTACTAAAACTAAACAAATTATTTTTTTCAAACTAAAAGTGCCAAATAACTTTAATATTCTTTTTTCATATCTTCTTTTTGCTTTCTTATTTCTTATCTTTTTAATATTTATTAAAGTAAGTAACGTCATATAATAGAAGCAAATCATCTTTAGTTTTGGTGTTGGAACATATATTATTGAAAATGGTAAAGTACCAATATTACAAGCTAATCCCATGAAAAGTTGTAATAATATCTTTAAAAGGAATTTTAATATTTTTGCTAAAGGAAAATATATTAAAGAAATAAAAATTATTATAAATCCTAATATTATTAATATTCCAATAATTGGAGATGCAAGTAAATTTGAAATAATAAATGTTAATGAAAGAGTATTATAATGATAAAGCATAATTGGCAGAATAACAGCATTTGCACTTATACTTACTATCGCAATTTCTTTAATTTTTGATTTGAAATTTTGAAAAAATTTTAATATTTTATTTTTTTTAATATCTGTAACATTTTCTTGTTCTTTTTTATTGCTTATCAAATCTTTTATAATATTGTAAATTAAAACAATTCCAATGGTTCCACCATAAGATAACTGCAAACCTATATCGAAAATACAGTAAGGATTTATTATCAGTAGTAAAATCAGAGATATATTTATACTTGAAAATACGCTAACTCTTTTATTTAGCAGACTAGTTATAATCATATAAATTGACATTAAACATGCTCTTGCAACAGATAAAGTCCCTCCGGTTAGTAAAATAAAAAATAACAAAAATAAAATTGTTATTATTTTACCTACTTTTTTACTTATTTTGGATTTTCCTATTATGAAACTAACTATCATTATAACATAAGATACATGAAGTCCAGATATAGCAAGCATATGTGACAAACCGCTTCTTTTAAATGCTTCTTTTGTTTCTTCTTCCATATTATCTTTATTTCCAAGTAGTATTGCTGTTAAAATACTAGCTTCTTCTTTTTCGAATATTTTATTTATGTTTTCTTTAATTTTCGTAGCTATATTATTGGCAAGAAGAAACACAAAATTTACATTATTTTCTTTTTCTAATTTTATAGACTTTTTATTTGTTGTAACAATACCATATATGCCTTTGGTTTTAAGGTATTCTCTATAATCAAATCCTCCTGTATTTCTTCTTTGCTGTGCATATTCAAAATTTCCTATTAAAGAAATTTTATCTCCATACTTATATTGCATATTATCATTCTTAACATTCACTCTTAATTTTGTATTTTTAAAAGTGGTATCATTGTTTATACTTCTAACTTTTAAAGTGAAATTTGTTTTATATTGCTTAGATATTGGATTTGAAATTATCGTTCCTTCTATCTTTACATTACTTCCTATTCCATCATATTTTTCTTTAAAACTTTTTTCTAGACGGATTATTTGAAATGATGATATTATAAAAACAATTAGAAATAAAATTACATATTCTTTTTTATAAATTAAATATAAATATCTATTCTTTCTTCTTATAAAATATACTAACATTACAAATAAAACAATAAGAGCTATACCCTTTTTAAAGTATAGCCCCATTATAATTCCTAAAATGTACGCAAGCGTAATTACAAACAGCTCCATTTGTATTTTCTTCCCTTCTTCGCTTGCCCCTATTTATCGTATTATTATCTAAAATAATCTTCTTGCTGTTTCATATCTAGTTTTGTAACTTCCAGAAAGTAGTGTAGAAATTTTTACACAATATCCTGTTCCAGATGATGCATGTATAAAGTTTCCATCTCCTATGTATATTCCACAATGTCCTATTCCATCCATTGTTTGGTAATCTTTGAAAAATACTAAATCTCCTGGTTGTAAGTTTTCTTTTGCAACATAACTTCCTTTTTTAGACTGAGCTGTTGCAGAATGTGATAGTGAAACTCCAAAATGTTTATATACATACATTGTAAATCCTGAACAATCAAATGTAGATGGTCCTGAACCTCCATAAACATATTTACATCCTAGATATTGTTTTGCGAAATTAACTATTTCTTGTCCTTTTGAAGTAGCTGTAGTTGAAACTACTGTATTATTATTTCCTTGTGAACTTACATTATTTATTTGATTTGCTTGATCTTCTGCTTCAACTAATGTCTCTCTTTCATCTGCACTTCTTGATGTTGTCTCTTCTTTTGTTATTGTATTTGATAATAATCTTTTTGCAACATATCCTGTTATTCCAGATACTTTAATTTTATACCATTCACCTGATTCAGCAATAACCCTAACATCTGAGTTTAGTATTAAAGAATCAACAACTTCATAGTTTGTACCTGGTCCCTTTCGAACATATATTGAAGAGTAATTTACATACATTGTTTTTTCTTTTATTGGTGTTTCTTGAATTGCAGATTCAGATGTGGTACTTTCTGATGTGGTATTTTCTTTATCATTTACCGTTTTATTCTCTTGTTCATTTGTATTAGTTTGTTCATTGTTATTTATTTCATTTTCCTTTGGTTGTTCATTTTTTGCCTCTTGTTCTTGTGGAACAGCTGAAGTCTTAACTTCTACCTCTTTAGTATCTACTAAAACTTTTCTAACCCATCCACTAACATTTTCTGTTTGACCATAATACCAATCTTTAACTTCATCTATAATTGTTAATTTTTCATCTTTCTTTATTTCAGCAATTTTGCTTGCATTTATTATTGGTAATATATATATTTTTGTATCTGTGTTTACTGTTCCTTCTAACTGCGTAACACTTAAAGTTTCCGTTTGAGCTCCAATTGTTGTAACTGCTTGTTCATTTGAATTAATATTATTTTCTGTTTCTTTTACAGTATTAGTTTTTTCATCTGTAGAAGTTGAACTATCAGATACAGTATTTTCTATTTTATTTTCTTTTTCACTTGATGTAGTTACATCTGTAGTTTTATCTTCTGTTATTTTTATATAGTCTTTACTAACATAGCCCGTAATTCCTTTAAATTTAATTTTTACCCATTTTCCTTCTTCTTCTAAAACTTCTATTTTATCACCTTGATTAAGTAATTCTAGAACTGTTGAATCTGTTGATGGTTCTTTTCTTAAGTTTAAAGTTTCTGTATTAACTGTTGCTGTATTTGCTATTGCTACTTTTGCATACAAACTGCTAAATAGAATTGCAATTATTAATGCTAATACAAGCTTTTTTATTTTCATAAACAACCTTCCCTCCGGTTTTTAAAATCCGGATACAGTATATATTGAAATAGAAAAAAAGTCAAGATTTTATGCAAAAACATTTTTTAGACAGACAGAGGCAGACAAAGGTCAGACAGGGGGCAGACAAGGGGACGGAGAATTTGTCTTAATCTTTCAGCTTTCTGTTAATTATTTTGGCTAACTTATCTTTATTTATGTTAAAAATTTTCGCCATTTCCCTCAAAGAACTTCCTCCTTCATGTCTTAATTTTATTAATAAGCTTCCAAATAATTCTTCTTCATTTTTTATTTCTTCTAACTTTTTATTATTATTGTTTATAAATTCTCTTATAATTTCTTCACTACTTTTATAATTGTCAATTACTTCTATTATGTCTTCTATATCATAATTTTTATGTATTAAATTAAATTGCTTAATATAGTTTTCATAACTATCAAAAATTAATTTGATTGATTTATTTGAAATTAAATCTTTCTCCCCATAATATTCCAAGTAACTAGAATATGGATAATCTTCCATCTTTTTTACCATTTTAGCTTTAACAGGATTATTATGAATATAAACTAAACAATTAAATAACTGATTTTTGGATAAAATTGGTTGACTATAATATCTATCTCTAAAAACAAATCCTACTCTTTTATTTATTGAATTATAAAATTTAGCATAACTTGTATTAATTCTTTGCATTAGCTTTGATATTTCATCTATTTTTTCACCATATACTAATATATGTACATGATTATCCATTATACAATATGCTAATATTTCTATATTTGTTTCTAGGATATATTTCTTTAAAAGATTTTTATAGGTTTGTTTTAATTTACTATTATTGAAAATAAATTTTCTATCTATTCCTTGTACTATAATATGTAAATAATTACTTTGTATATTTTTCCTTGATAATCGGGGCATTATTTTTTCCTCCTAAAGTACTTATATTTCACTTTTTAAAATCACCATAAATAATTTTAAAATTGTATTTATCTATAAATATCATTTTATTGCCCCTATATTAGTATATAATATTAACATAAAATTGATTAATCTGCAAGTTTTTTTTCAAAATTTATCCAGAAACAGAAATGCCTAAAAATTATGCTTTTCTTTTTTATGCTGGCAGGAAAAGTTAAGACAAATTCTCCGTCCCCCTGTCTGACTGGTTGGAAAAGTTAAGACAAATTCTCCGTCCCCCTGTCTGCCCCTGTCTGCGTCCCTGTCTGACCCCTGCCCCTGTCTGAGCTCTGTCTGTTTCTGTCTATTGACTAATTTTTTCTTTTGTTGTATGATATAATAGTAAAATTTTAAGGAGGAAAAACAATATATGTTATGTTCAATATGTAATAAAAATACTGCTGTTATTTTTATTAATAAACAAATGCCAGATAAAACAGTTGCAAGTGAAGGTTTATGCTACGAATGTGCTAAAAGAAAAGGCATAAATCCATTAGATGTACTTACTAAACAGGCAAATATTTCAGATGAAGATATTAAAAATTTAACAGACCAATTAGAGAATATGTTTCAAGATATGTCCTCTGATATGGATATGAATGATGTTATAAATCAAGATGCATTTGATGCAGATGATCAAGATGGCGTAAATGCTCCAAATGGTATTCCTCTTGGATCTATTTTTTCAAATATTTTTGGAATAAAAAATGAAAATAATGGAAACTCTTCAAGTGGAACTGAAAAGAAAAAAGTAAAAGTAGATAAAAAGCCAAAAGATAAAAAGAAAAAGGCTTTAGATACTTTTGGAACCAACCTTACATTTAAAGCAAAAAATAATGAAATAGATATGGTTGTTGGCAGAAACAAAGAAATACAAAGAATGATTCAAATTTTAAATAGACGTTCTAAAAATAACCCATGTTTAATTGGTGAACCAGGTGTTGGAAAAACTGCAATTGCCCAAGGGTTAGCACTAAAAATTGCAGCAGGAAAAGTTCCTGCGAAATTACTAAATAAAGAAGTTTATTTATTAGATATGACTGCAGTTATAGCTGGAACTCAATTCAGAGGTCAATTTGAAGCCAGAATGAAAGCAATTATGGATGAATGCAAAGCTTTAGGAAATATAATTCTTGTAATTGATGAAATCCATAATATTATTGGAGCAGGCGATGCAGAGCATTCTATGAATGCTGCAAATATTTTAAAACCAGCTCTAGCAAATGGAGAAATTCAATTAATTGGTACAACAACTTTAAAAGAATATCGCAAGTATATTGAAAAAGATACCGCATTAGAGAGAAGATTTCAACCAATTATTGTAGAAGAGCCTTCTATTTCAGATTCTATAGATATTCTAGAAGGTATAAAAAAGTATTATGAAGATTACCATAAGGTGAAGATTTCTACAGATGTTATTAAACAAACAGTTATAATGTCTGAAAAATATATTCATGATAGATTCTTGCCAGATAAAGCTATAGATATTTTAGATGAAGCATGTTCAAGAATAAATTTAAATAATAAAGATTTATATAACCTTGAAATATTAAAAAATGAACTAAAACAAGTTCAAGAAGAAAAAGAAGAAGCAGCTCAGGCAGATTCTACAGAAGATTACCAAAAAGCCGCAGAACTTAAAGCAAGAGAATGCAGCTTAATAGAGCAAATTGATAAGATAAATGCTAATTTCAAATTAACTGAACTCACACTTCAAGATATTGCAGAAGTTATTGAAAGTTGGACAAAAATTCCAGTTAAAAAGATTACAGAGGAAGAAACTGCAAAATTATTAAATTTAGAAAATAATCTTCATAAAAGAGTAATTGGTCAAGATGAAGCAATAGAAGCAGTTTCAAGGGCAATTAGAAGAAATAGAGCAGGACTTAAATCAACAAGGCGTCCACCATCTTTTATATTTGTAGGTCCAACAGGCGTTGGTAAAACAGAGCTTGCAAAAAGTTTAGCATATGAAATGTTTGGAGATGAAGATTCTATTATAAGAGTTGATATGTCTGAATACATGGAAAGTCATTCAACATCTAAATTGATTGGCTCACCTCCAGGATACGTAGGATATGACGATGCTGGTCAACTAACTGAAAAAGTAAAAAGAAAACCATATTCTATTGTCCTTCTTGATGAAATTGAAAAGGCACATCCAGATGTATTTAACATCTTACTTCAGGTATTAGATGATGGAAGATTAACAGATGCACAGGGAAATACTGTTTCTTTTGAAAATACAATTATAATTATGACTTCAAATGCGGGTTCTAACTTAAATACAAATTCTATTGGATTTGGTTCAAATGTTATTGGAAATAAGAACAAAACATTAGATGCTCTAAAGCAAACATTTAGGCCTGAATTTTTAAATAGAGTGGATGAAATTGTTGTATTTGAGCCATTAAATAAAGATCAGCTATTAAAAATTGTTGATTTGATGATAGAAGATACTAAAAAAGCATTAGCTGATAAAAATATTGAAATTTCACTAGATATTAATGCTAAAGAATATCTACTTGAAAAAGGAACAGATTTAAAATATGGTGCAAGGCCTTTAAGAAGAGCTATAACAAGATATTTAGAAGATGAACTATCTGATAAAATTTTAAAACAAGAACTAAAAAATGGTGAAAAAGTATTTGTAACAGTTGTTGAAAACAACCTTATTTTTAATATTCAAGACTAACATCTACTATTTATTATACTATATATAGAAAGAAACGCAAAAATTTATGGAGGATTTTTTATATGGATAATGTAAAAAATTGGTGTAAGCATATACCTAATGCCTTAACAATTTTAAGATTCTTACTTATACCAACTATTATAATTTATATTATTAAAGATAAATATATTGAAGCATTTATATTTTTAACAATATCAGGACTTACAGATGTATTAGATGGATTTATTGCTAGAAAATATAATTTTATTACAAATTTTGGTAAACTAATTGATCCTCTTGCAGATAAAGCAACTCAAATTTCTATTTTAGTAACACTTGCATTAAAGAATATAATTCCTATGTGGATTTTAATAGTGGTATTTCTAAAAGAATTTGTCATGGTTGCAGGAGCTTCATTTCTTTATGGAAAAGAGTTAGTTGTATCAAGCAAATGGTTTGGGAAAATGGCTACAGTTTTATTCTACTTGGCGATAGTTTCTTCATTTGCTATAAAATACTGGAATTCTCTAATTTCTAAGCCATGGAACCTAAATTTTAACTTACCACAGTTTGATATATATATATACTATTTCGCCCTAGCATCAACTCTATATTCTTTGCTAATGTATTACATTACCTTTTATAAGCAAGGATATTTAAAAAAGGAAAATTTAAATAAATAAAAAAAGTTAGAAAAAATGGGAGAAAAAAGGGGGACACACACCGAAAGAAAAAAGGGGACACACACCGAAATAATAAAATTTTTATTATTTCGGTGTGTGTCCCCTTTTTTCTTTCGGTGTGTGTCCCCCTTTTTTCTCGCTTTTTCACTTTTTCACTTTTTCATTTTTATTCATAAAAATAATCTATTATCCCATTATAAATTCCCCATGCTAAACGATTTTGATAATTATCATCAAGTAACAACTTTTCTTCTTCAGGATTTGATAAAAATCCACATTCAACAATTGAAATTGGTATTTCAACATGTTTTATTATATAGACATTTTCTAATTTCATTGGAACTCTTTTATTCTCTTTTTGAATAGCTTCGTTTAAATTCTCTTGCAAACTTTTCGCAAGCTTTGTACTTTTTTCATCATCTTCCTTATAAAAACATTGCCAACCCCAATATTGCTCTTGAGGTATTTTATTTAAATGGATTGAAACAAAAATATCTGCACTTGATTCATTTCCAATTTTTACCCTATTATGAATATCTGATATCTTTTTTTGCTTTAGTGTTTTGCTATCTAAATCGTAAATAGCATTTTCATCACTTCTTGTTAAAATAACTGTACTACCTGATTGCTCCAATAAATTTTGTAATTTTAATGCTATTTTTAAATTTGTTTCCGCTTCTGTTGTTCCGATTACTACTTTGAGCTCCTTCATCTGGCACTCCATGACCTGCATCTATTACTATTGTTTTATTACTTACTGGAAGTGCAACTGTTTGTATGGTATTCAAGTTTTTATTAGTATTTGCCATTTGAATTGTAAATACAAACATTGCACATAGAGCTATACCAATTGTAACAAGTATTCTTTTTTTCTCTAATACAATCATAAAAACCCCTCTTTTAGAAATATTACTATATTCTATGAGGAGTTTTTTATTTTATTCCTTTTCATTTTCATGATGTTTTCTTCTATCTATTACATATGTACTTCCTGGAATACTTTTTGCTAAATGTTTAACACTGGCTCCAGCCTCTCCAATTTCAAGGATATTTGCAAATCTTCCTTTCTCAATTTCAACTACTCCAATTGATATTGACGTTAGTGGAAATTGTTCCATTATTCCTTTTCTGTTTTCTACTTCCATATATCCTTTTTTTACATCTTCATCTGTAAAATATTTTGAAACATTTGAATCAAAATCTGCTATTACATTTTGGCAAATCTTATCGTAATTTGTTTGAGGTACTATAGCAACAAAATCATCTCCACCAATATGTCCTACAAAACTATCTTCACTTTCTTCAGTATGGACATTTTTCAAAATTGTTCTTGCAGAAAATTTAATAATTTCATCGCCCTTTAGGAAACCATATAAGTCGTTGTATGCTTTAAAATTATCTAAGTCTAAATACATTATTGCAAAAGTCTCTTTGCTTGAAAATCTTTTCTTTAACTCAGCCTGTATTTGTACATTTCCTGGCAGTCCTGTTAAAGGACTTACTCTTCTATTTATATATATTAAGTTTAAAACATTTTGAATTGTATAGTATAAATATTCCTCATCTATTGGATGTTTTATGTAATGTGTTATTCCTAGTTTTAGCATGTCTATTCTATGTTCATGTTCCTTATTAGAAGATAATACTATAAGAGGAGTAATTGAGTTGTCTTCATCTTGTTTTATCCTATTACACATTTCAAATGCATCTTTAGAATCCAATGTGTCTTCATTTATAATAATTAATGATGGTATATTTTTTAATGCTTCTTCCAATTTAGTTTCTGAAACATTTCTAAATCTATATTCTTTATCATTTTTAAATATTCTTTTTAAATTATCTGTTAATGTTTTATCTTTGTCTATTAAATATATCTCTTGTAACATATTAGCTCCTTTGTATTTTTATCTATTTATACTAAACCGTTGTTTCTCCAGATTCTTCTGCTACTAAATCACTTATATTATATGCTCTAATTGTAATTGTATTTCTTCCTTGGGCTAGTGGTTGTCTAACTTCTAGTTGTTTCATTCCCAAAGATTTTCCTTCATTGTTTGGATCTGATGAATAAAGCTGTCCATTTAAAGTATATTCTACTTTCTTTATTTCCTCTTCATCAGTAACTCTTATTACTAACTCATTTCCATCTCTTAGAAGTTCAATTTTTGGTTTCTTTGCTCCTTTAAATATTTGCTCCTTTGTTTGTTCATTTCCTGCTTTATCTACTGCAATAATTGTTAAGGTATTTTGTCCTTTTAATATATCAATTTTTTCTTCTATTTGTTTTAATGATTCTTCTCTAGCAGTAATTTTGGTTTCATCTTCATCATTCCAATAGTATTTCATATAATCTAATTCAGTTTCATCTTTTACAACAATTTTAACTTTCGAATTTTCTACTAATAACTCAATTTCTGGTTTTGTTCTATCTGCATTTTCCAAAATATATTGTTGATTATAAGATACTGTTTTTCCTGTAATATCTATAACTTTCAAATATAAATTGTTAGTTCCAATTGGAATTTCTATTTTTTCTTCTAATTCCATTCTGCCTTTCCCTTGTAAAACTATATCTTGTTCATTATTCCAATTATATACAATCTTATCTATCAATTTATCATGTTTTACCTTTATGTTTAAACTATCTACATTTTGACTAACTTCAACCAAAGGCTCACTCACACCTTGATCTTCATTTTTATTTATAATTGAAAAAATAGATTTTCCCACCAAAAAACCACCAAATGCTATAATGCAAATGGCAAATATGATAAGTATAGTTTTTATTTTTAATGGTTCATTTGTCCTCTTTTTTCCGAGTATTTGTTGCTAAAATTTGATTCATTTATTTTTCCTTTCTCTGTTATAAATTCATTATTTTTAGCTTAATTTCCTATGGAAATTATATCATAAGGATTTTTTAATGTAAAGCAAAAAAGGAAATTTTTAGAACTTGTCAAAAAATTCTCTTTTTTGGTCAATTGGTGGTCAATTGGGACGCCCTTAAATGACCCATAAAAAGAATCGCTACTACTATTATTTTTTTGCAGTTAGCAATTCTTTTTTTGCAGTTTATATCCAATTTTCTTTATTAAAGACTTTCTATTTCTTCTTTACTTAATCCAGTTAAATCCATAATTTCTTCTATCTGTTTATTTTTAATTTTCATTTTCTTTGCAATTTCTTTTGCTTTCTTTTTTTCTCCTTCTGCTAATCCTTGCGCTAAGCCTTGTTCTATTCCTTCTGCTAACCCTTGTTCTAAACCCTGTTCTAAGCCTTTTTTTATTCCTTTATCATACCCAAAATCTTGTATTGCTTTTTGGTCCATAATGTATTTCTGTCTTAATTCTGCTAAATATCTCTCATGCTCATCTTTACTTATTTTCATTAGTTCTTCTCTTGCTTTCTTTATTTCATTATTTTCCATACTTGACACCACCTTTGGATTTTTTATAAACTCTAGCCATGATTTTAATATGCTATCTTCTTTCATTTTCTTTACTTTTTCTAATTCAATTATATAAAACTCAAGGTCGTCTGTCAATATGATTTTAGGGCTCTCTTCCTCTCTTATGTTCCATTTTGTCATAAATTTTGATATATTCTTTAGTTTTTCTAAATTATAATCTACTATAAGTACTACTATTCCCTTTTTTAGTTCCGAATAATCTATTCCTTGTTTTATACTTCCAGAATACATTTTACTCCAATAAAATAGTATTCTCTTTTCTACATTTTTTCTATCTACTACTTGCATTTCTATGTCGCAATTAATATTTCCATTCAGTTTTGCTTTTATATCTAATATTCCAACTTTATCATCAAACATATCTTTTTCTGTTATTGTATTACAATCTAGCTCTATTTCTGTTATTTTTTCGTTTGTAATAGATTTTAGTAAATCTTTTGTTATGTCCTCATTTCCAACATGTCCAAATAATCTTTTAAACACATAATCATTTTTTATATCTAATAAATTTTCTATAAGCAGCATCTCCTTCTTTATTTATTTTATTTTTTGATTTTTTTGGCGAAACGCCTTAAAGATTAAAATCTTTGAATATAAACCACATTTTTTATTTAAGCAAAAAAGCTTAAACAGATTATTATATTTATATCACGTTTTTATGTTAAATGCAATA
>Ga0256404_1005199_pt1 | contig 23374 bp, 21 predicted proteins | sample RumenRJG_01DNA_FD_185990 | JGI IMG/M metagenome (GOLD analysis project Ga0256404, IMG submission 185990) | Bovine rumen microbial communities from Lethbridge, Alberta, Canada - RJG_01 | ecosystem: Host-associated > Mammals > Digestive system > Stomach > Rumen | place: Canada: Alberta | collected... | reverse complement strand
CTGAAGTTGCATCCTTTGATATGCAGAAGATTAAAAATCCTAATATTAAAGGTACTGAATATCAACAAGGTGAGCAATTAGACTTTTGGAATGTTAGAGAGTATGTACTCTTTAGAGATAACCATACCTGTCAATGTTGCAAAGGTAAGCGTAAAGATGACATTTTAAATGTGCATCACCTAGAATCAAGAAAGACTGGTGGTAACGCTCCAAATAACCTCATCTGTCTATGTGAGACTTGCCATAGATTATTACATCAAGGCTTAATTAAACTACCTAGCACAATTAAGCGCGGTACCATCCTAAAAGATGCTACCTTCATGGGTATTATGAGATGGCACTTCTACAATGAGTTAAAGAAGACTTACAAAAATGTCTCTTTAACCTATGGCTACATTACTAAGCATACAAGAATAACTAACAACTTACCTAAAGACCATCACATTGATGCTAGATGTATAAGTCAGCATCCACAAGCAAAATCTGATGGTACTTACTACTACCAAAAGAAGGTACGTTGCCATAATAGGCAGATTCATAAATTTAATATCATAAAGGAAGGTATTAGAAAACTAAACCAAGCCCCATATGAGGTAAAAGGTTTTAGATTATTTGATAAGGTCTTATATCAAGGCAAAGTTTACTTTGTCTTTGGTAGAAGACAAACAGGATACTTTGATATCAGAGATTTATCTGGTAACAAGGTCAACAAAGGGAGCATTAGCTTTAAGAAACTAAAACTCTTAGAGCGTGCTAAACATTATTTAGTAGAACGGAGGACGGCAATTCCTCCACGACCTACAGAGGTCGTGGTCTCCTTGCCTTAATAAGATGAACTCTACTTTACAGTAGGACCATTAGTGATCTTAGAAAAGTCAAACAGCTCTTTATCAAGTAAATGAGATGGAGCGACATTCTTTAAAGCTTTAAAGACGATATCTGCACGCTTTGGGTATTCTTTATCCCACTGTCTAATCATCTTGTTCATGTTGGCTCTTTGCTGATCTTCCCCCCAACCACATAAACCTTTAGGCAGTACTGGGTATTGCTTAATCTTAGATAAGGTAATTAAATCGCGCTCGCGGCAATAGATTAAAGGTCTAATTACAGTTAGATCATCTTTGTCATTGCGTAAAACTGGAGGCATGGCCTTCATCATACCTGAGTAGAAGATATTTAAGAAAAAGGTAGCTAAGCAATCGTCTTTATGATGACCTAAAGCTAGCTTGGTAACACCAATTTCACGGGCAAAAGAATATAAATAACCACGTCTTAAACGAGAACATAAAGAGCAGTAAGGAATACCATCTTGAACTTTCTCTTTGCAAAGCTCATAGACAGGTCTTGGTAGCATATAGTAAGGAAGACCTACCTTTTTTAGATGATCTTCAAGTAGGTGCTCTGGGCTATTTGGAAAGCCTGAATCAATATGCACAGGAATTAAAGTAAAATCGATAGGTGCTGAGCGCTTTAAAGATAAAAGCATATCTAAAAGCACGTAACTATCCTTACCACCTGACATACAAACTAGAATTTTATCCCCTTCTTCAATCATGCCATAGTCACCGATTGCATGACCTACCTTACGGCGAAGACGCTTGAACAACTTATCTGCCTTATACTTTTCTTGTTTATCTTCAAGATTAAAATATGGACTTACATTGCGAGCGTAAGCATCTGCTTGCTCAGGGAAATTCTTATCGTTTTGCATGTTTTTTTACTGTGTCTAAATGAAATAATTGAGTGCATTTTACAAGCAAAAGCAACCTAACTCAATTAAGAAAACTTAAAAACTATTAAAATGGTAGGAAATAAGAAGAAAGGATTCTTTCAAAGAGAAAATCAGTATTGACAAGAAGACAGAGACATAGCAAACTCGACTTGTCGAGTTTGCTATGTCTTTGGATAAACTAAGATAGGACAGATTTAGATGGTTCTGTAGTTGGAACATTTCTCATCACGGTCTTTGGTGTAATCACCACCACATCACATGACAAGTTATCAGTGACTCTCTCGCAGATATTACCTATTAAAGCAGAAGCAAATCCACGACGAGCAGAAGTGCCTAAGAATAAAGCCGTAGGATTTAGCTTCTTACACTCATCTACAATTACCTCATCTAATGATCCTTCTGCAATATGACAATCAGATGCTGCGATACGATGGCGAGAGGCAAACTCTAAAGCTTTCTTGCAACCATCTTTTAGTGCGTTGTCATACATACTTTGAGGAGTGTAGCCTGGGATATCTACTGCAATTGGAGGCACAATTGGAGTAATGGCGTTAATTAAAGCAATCTTGCAGCCTGTAAATAAAGCTAGTCTTTGAGCCTCACGTAATAGACGTAAGTTAATTAAGCGACTAAACTCATCTTCTTCAGTTGATAGATCAACAGCTACCGCGATAGTACCACTTGGTTCCCAAAGATGATCTTTTGCAATACATACAGGAACTGGGGCATGACGTAACATCTGCCAATCAAGAGGTGTGAAGAACACTGAATCAAGCATACCGTGGATTTCAGCAGTCTTGATGATCATGTCACAGCACATATCTTTAGCTAAAGCCACGATATCTTTCCCCACCTCACGAGAGTAGATGATCTTCTGCTCAATCTTAACTCCCATAGCGTTAATACTTAAAAAAGCATTTAGCCAGCGTGACTGCTTTTTTAAATACTCCTGCTCAAGGTTCTTTCTATCAACAGCAAGTAATGATGCCATGTTCCAAGGCTCTTGAGTTACCGGAAGCACAGCTACGATCTTTACCTCATCTTTTGCTCCAGTTTTTAAAGCATGAGCTTTAGCATAATTGTATAAGGCAAGACCTCTTTCTAAGGCGGGTTGTCGTAATTCTTTAGGTTCAATTACCACCATGATATTTTGCAAACTTCTCATGGTATCTCCTTAATTTATCTTACAGCTGACTTTGATACTTCTAAGTTTAGTCTATTTTTCAATGATTTGAGCAGACAATGTATTTCTTTGTGGACTTTGATTAGATTTTGACAAAATTTTTGTGAAATGCTGCACATGCGCTACTTAAGTGTGCAGTAGTTTTCAATTCTTGCGTTAAGTTTGCGCCAAGATTTTTTAACCTTGCGAATATAGCGATTATGAATTTCAGGGTTTACTGAATAGTGATAGTGGTAGTTACCTACACCTAGCCAAATCTTACCATGAGCTTTTTCAATTTCACGGCGGATTAAGTAACCCATTGCCCAAAGGTTATGACAAGGTTTTGACCTAATGTCATTTTTAGTTAAGCTAAATTTACTTAACTCTTTTAAGCGCACATCGTTAATCTGAGCAGGTCCACAATCTTGAGTGCCGTTACGATTAGTCTTACAAGTACCATTTACAGGACCGCGCTCAACATCAAGCATGGCGTACATTAGCTCTTCAGGTAGATCAAATTGATAAGCAGTCCAAGCAATACAGTTGCGTAAGTCTTTGTACTTACTCATAGGACCTGTGCTATAAGCAATATCACGCCAATGTTTAGCATTACCATGACATTCCATTTGGGTAGCTTGAGTGCCTTGAATAAAACTTAATGAGGCGACAGAGATAGATAAAATTAGGAATTTTTTAACTGATTTAATAGATAACAACTTATTGAGCATTTTCTTTTAAGCCTCGAACTGCTTCAATTAAATTTTGCTCAATAGTTTTAATATCAGCATTATCAAGTTTTACCACTTCTGCACTTGGATTTGGCTTTGGTACTTCATGAATTTCAGGGAAAACATAGCCTTGTGCGTTAGTGTAGCTTTTGACTTTTATAGTATTGATGATAGTGTTAATGGCGATCTCATCACGGACTAGTTTGACTGGAGTTAATGAGAACACTAAAGGATTGTCATAATTTTCTAAGGTAACTACCATCTTAGTAGTTGAAGCACCTAAATTTTGCTTAATTAAAAGCTCATAAGGGCTTGCAGTCACCTCTGCTAAAAAGCCTTGATTTTCACAGCGCACTGATGAAATTTCAAAAGGAACACCTTCTAAATCGTAAATTCTAACAATGCTAGCCCCAAGATTAGGTACACCTATGGTAGCTTCTGCTGTGTATACAGTATCAAGTCTTACAATACCTGCTGTATCATCGCCTGGTACAAATGGAGCTGATTCAATTTCAACGTTTTCTGTAAAAGGCATAAGTGAGTCATTTTCCCTAGTTTTATTTTCATTGATTTGCTCTAGGGTTCTAAATTTAGTTAAGGTATCAGGAAGCTCAGGAGGTGGAGCTGGCATGGTAATAGCGACACTTGTTCCTGCGTATAAAGAGCAAATAGCTAGAAGTGATTGGTTAACTAAATTAAAACGACTCATGTGACTTTGTTATTCAAGCAAAATTGACTTAATGCACAAACCTTAAATTAAGCAGTATGAGCATTGTAGTACAAAAATGCTTAGAACTTTAAAAAATTTGTACTTTCAATAAGTTAAAGAAGCTCTTAAGGCTTATTTCTTAACTTTAAGCTTACTTATTAGCTCTTCTTTTTGTTTGCAAGCTTCATCGTTTTCTAAAGAGCAAGCCTTATCTAAAAGAGTTATAGCCTTTTGTAAGTCTTGATTTACACCAAAGCCATCTTGATGCATCTTAGCAAGGAGTAAGCAGCCAAATGACTCATTACCATCACAAGATTTTGTAAATAAGCTAGCAGCCTTTTCTAAATCACGACGTACACCTAAACCTTTAGCTGACATTGAACCAAAGACCGCACAGCTGTACATATCTCCAGCGTTACAAGCAAGCTCAATGTAGTAAGCAGCTTGATTTGAATTAGCTTTTAAGTGTTTACCGGTTAAATACTCTTCACCTAAGTATGAACAAGCTTCTCTTAATCCTTTAGTACAAGCTTTTTCAGCCAACTTCACACCTGTTAAAGAGTCCTTTTCAACATCTGTACCTTCAATTAAAAGAGTTCCTGCTAAAAAACAGTTATCAATATCCCCTGCGTTGCAGCTATCAACAATCTCTTTTAAGTTGATATCTTCAGCAAATGTTGCATTTAAAGACATGAATGATAATGAACAAACAATTAAAGACTTTTTAAATAACTTAGGTAAATTCATAATGGTTAAAACAAACTTTTCTTAACAAAATAATTGAGTGCAATTCTAACAAAAAACACAGTATTAAAAAGGCTTTTGCCTTGCAATTTTAATGTTAATCTTAAAGAAAATAGTCAAAAGTTAATATCGTGTACTTATGCGTTTCATTTTCTTGAAAAATTAGCTTATTCACAATCAAACTGTAAAAGCTGTAATTTAGCTAGAAATAGGCTCAAAAAAGCTTTTAAATTGAGTAATTTTTGCGCTTCATTTTGCCTAAGCCTTATACAAAAGACTGCATTCACGGTATAATAGAGAATTATTATTTTTCGTACCACACTTTATATTATTGAGGAAAATTCAATGAGTGCTGAGACTTTAGTTTTAGGTCACAAGAACCCAGATACTGATTCAATTATTTCTGCAATTTCTTATGCTCACGTATTAAACGCTCGTGGCATCAAGGCAAAGGCAGCTGCTCAAGGCAATCCAGCTCCTGAGACCAAGTTTGTTTTAGAGCACTTCAAGTTACAAGCTCCAGAGGTTGTAACCTCAGTTGAAGGTAAAGAGATTTACTTAGTTGACTACTCAGATCTAGCTCAAGCACCTGAAGATTTTTCAAAGGCTAAGCTTTTAGGTATCGTTGATCACCACAAACTAGGTGATTGCACTTCAGATGCTCCTATTGAGGCTTGGATCCAACCTTTTGGTTGCGTTAACACTATCGTTAAGATGGTAGCAGACTACTACAATGTTTCAATTCCTGCTGATATCGCAGGTGGCATGCTATGCGCTATCCTATCAGACACTGTTTTATTCAAGTCACCTACCTGCACTGAGTTTGATAAGAAGGCAGCAGCTGATCTAGCAAAGATTGCTGGCGTTACTGATATCAACGCTTTAGGCATGGAAATGTTCAAGGCAAAATCAGATTTATCAGCATCTCCACGTGACTTAATCTTCCGTGACTTCAAAGACTTCGATATGAACGGTAAGAAAGTTGGTATCGGTGCTTTAGAGTTAATCTCTTTAGATATGGTATCAGCTGACTTAAAGAAGGCTTTAAAAGATGAGCTAGCTGTTATCAAGTCAGAAGGCCGCAACACTGCTATGTTAGTTCTAACTGACATCATGAAGGAAGGCTCTGAGATCTACGTTGTATCAGATGATGAAGATACCGTTCTAAAGGCACTAGGTGCTACTAAGTCAGATACCATGTGGTTACCTGGCGTAATGAGCCGTAAGAAGCAAGTAGTTCCACCTCTACAAGGTGCTTTCAAGAACTAATTTTATTTAGTTTTATAAAGCCAGGTGTATGCCTGGCTTTTGCGTATCTTAAAATACGTTTTTTAAGCTGTTTTAGAAAAGATAAAATTTGTAAAATCAAGTAGTTAACTTTTCTAAGACAGTTTGTCTTTTAAACATTGTTCAACTAACAAAATTTTAAAGATTTCATGCAACAAAAAACACCTAAAATTGGCCTAGTATCCTTAGGCTGTGCAAAAAACTTAGTTGATGCTGAGCGTTTAACCTCTGCTTTAATTGCCATGGGCTACCAAATTGAAAATGAATACAGTCAATGTGATGTAGTCGTCGTCAACACTTGTGGCTTTATAGGACCTGCTGTTGAAGAGTCCATGCAAGCAATTGGTGAGGCTTTAAATTATGCACGCAAAGTAATTGTCACAGGCTGTTTAGGTGCTCGTGCTAAGGTAGTTATGGATCGCTACCCACAAGTAGCTGCTGTCTATGGTCCTGGTATGAGAGCTACTGTAATTCGTGGCATTGTCTCATTAGTTGGTATGCCACCAGAGGAGTGTCGTCAACAAGTACGTCAATCAGGTGTGTTGTTAACTCCTCCTCATTATGCTTACTTAAAGATTGCAGAAGGCTGTCGTCACCACTGCTCATTCTGTATTATTCCATCTTTACGTGGTCCATTACGTTCACGTATGCCAAAGCAGATTTTAACCGAGGCAACAGATTTAGTTCGCCGTGGCGTCAAAGAGCTTTTAGTCATTGCTCAAGATAGCTCTGATTATGGTCAGGACTTAAAGAACAAACCATCATTATCTTCCCTACTTCGTCAATTAGGCGAGCTAAAACGTTGGGTGCGTGTACACTACGTATACCCTTCAGATGAAGCTAGCCGTGTTGTAGATTTAATGGCTGAAGGTTTAGTACTTCCATATTTAGACGTTCCTTTCCAACACGTAAATCCAACCATTTTGCGTGCTATGAAGCGTCCTGGCAATATTGAAAAGACCTTAAAATCAATTGAGGCTTGGCGTAAGGTTTGCCCTGATCTTGCAATTAGATCAACCTTTATTGCAGGCTTCCCAGGAGAAACTGAGTCTCAATTTAATGAGCTTTTAGATTTTATTAAAGAAGCAAAATTAGATAGAGTGGGTTGCTTCCCATACTCTGATGTTGATGGTGCTACTGCTAACTCATACTTAAATCCTGTTGATGAGCAAATCCGTGAAGAAAGAGCTGCGCTTTTAATGGAAACTCAAGCTAAGATTAGCTATGACAAATTAGAAGCTCGTATGGGTAAAGAATATCAAGTGCTTATTGACTATGTATCAGACGATGGTACCGCAGTAGGTCGTTCTAAATATGAATCTCCTGATATCGACGGTGTGATCACCATTGAAAACGCTAAAGGCGTAGAAGTTGGTGATGTGGTTAAAGCTGTCATCACAGGTCACGATGAGCACGACATGGATGCACAATTAGTTGGCAAGACTGATGGTGCTATTTCATTTGTGAAAAAGTAATTTAAGCTTATTCAAGAAGTTAGTATTTTCAAGCAATTTAAAACAGAATTTTTACTAGGCAAGTTTAAGAATTTTGCAAAAGAAGTATTAAAATCTTTGCAAATTTAAGCTTACTAAGATTTCAAAACATAGAGGTTAACATGGCTAATACTTACAAACCATTTGCACCATTAGTAGAGCGCATCAAAAAAGATGGTGTATGTCTTGATGGTGGTATTCTAAAGGTTGATTCATTTGTTAATCACCAAATCGATCCAACTTTACTGCAATCAATGTCAATTGAGTTTGTACGTCGCTTTGCAAACAAAGAGATCAACAAGATCTTAACTATTGAAGCATCAGGCATTGCTCCTGCTATCATGGTAGGTTTTCTTCTAAATGTTCCTGTAGTTTTTGCTAAAAAGAAAAAGCCTTCAACCATGGGCGATATGCTAGTAACTGAAGTTTTCTCATTTACTAAGAACAAATCATACTCAGTATGTTGCTCAAAGGATTTCTTACACCAAGGTGATAAAGTCTTATTCATCGATGACTTCTTAGCTAATGGCAATGCTGCTAAAGGCATTATTGATTTAGTAAAACAAGCAGGAGCTGAGCTTGCTGGCATGGGCTTTATCATTGAAAAGTCATTCCAACATGGTGGCGACTTCTTACGTAATAGCGGTTTCCAAGTTGAATCTCTTGCAATTATCGATAGCCTTGATAACTGCCAAATCAAGTTCAAAGGTGAATAATCATGTCTGATATCCAAAACAATGAAACTCATGAGAAGTTTCAAGAACAAGATATGGAAAAGGCTAATTATCAAGCAGAGCTTATTTATCAACTTGAAGATAGACCTCCTTTAAAAGAGACTTTATTTGCAGCTTTCCAGCACTTACTAGCAATCTTTGTGGCAATTATTACCCCACCATTGATTATCGCTGGTGCCTTAAAGCTTGATTTAGAAACAACCTCTTTTCTAATTTCAATGTCTTTGTTAGCTTCAGGTATTTCAACTTTTATTCAGTGCCGTAAGATAGGCCCAATTGGTTGTGGTCTACTTTGTATTCAAGGTACCTCATTTTCATTTATCTCACCTATTATTGGTGCAGGTTTAAATGGTGGCCTTGCTGCAATCTTTGGTGCAGTAATTTCTGGATCTGTAGTTGAAATGTTCGTTAGCCGCATCTTACGTTACACAAGAAAGATCATCACCCCATTAGTATCAGGAGTGGTAGTTACCTTAATTGGTTTGAGCTTAATTAAAGTAGGCGTGATCTCTTGTGCCGGTGGCTTTGGCGCTATGTCAAACGGTACCTTTGGTTCTTTTGAAAACCTAGGTCTTGCAGCTTTAGTTATCGTAACTATTTTATTCTTTAATAGAAGCTCAAATAAGTTCTTACGTATGAGCTCAATTGTGCTTGGCTTAATTGTAGGCTTTGTAGTAGCTTACTTCCTAGGTCGTATTGATTTTGGTCAGATTGAAAGCTACGGTGGTATCAATATTCCAATGCCATTTAAGTATGGTATTACCTTTGACCCTTCAGCAATCATTGGCTTAGGTATTGTGTATCTAATTACAGCAATTGAAGCTTACGGTGATATCACTGCTAACTCTTTAATTTCGGGTCAGCCAATTGATGGTTCTAAATTCCAAAAGCGCAGCTCTGGGGGGTATTTTAGCTGACGGCTTTAACTCTATGTTATCAGGTTGCTTAAACTCCTTCCCTAACTCAATCTTTGCGCAAAATAATGGCATGATTCAGTTAACAGGTGTAGCTTCACGTTACGTAGGTTTCTTTATCGCAGGCTTCTTAGTACTACTAGGTATCTTCCCAGCTGTAGGTAAAATCTTCTCTTTAATTCCTGATCCTGTATTAGGTGGTGCTACTTTATTGATGTTTGGTACCGTAGCAGCAGCTGGTATTAAGATCATCTCTACTCAGAAGATGGATAGAAAGGCGATTTTAGTGATGGCTTTAAGTTTCTCATTTGGTCTATCAGTTGAACTTGTACCAGATGTATTACAGCAATTCCCTAAATCAATTTCTTCACTATTTTCATCAGGTATTACCACTGGTGGTATCGTAGCTATCTTATCGAATGCTCTGATTAGAATTAAAGAGCCAAAGGCTTAACAAAGTATTAGTTTAAGTTATACTTGAGATTGCGCTTTGTAGAAATACAAGGCGCAATTTATTTAGGAAGTGACAATTAGATATAACTTACAGGAATGGCAACTACATCTTTACTTAATGGATGAACTTCACTGCAATTACAGATAATACAACCACGCCCTCGCACTTTCTCATCGATTAACTCAAAAGCTTTAGTCATTTTGATATCTGGATTTGATGACTGCTTAATCTCAATAGGATGGACTTTGCCACGAGCTTCTAAAACTAAATCAATTTCCTTTGTGTTATTCTCGCTTCTATAGAAGTATAAATTAGGAACTCTACCATGGTGATAGAAGGATTTATATACCTCTGACACCACATAGTTTTCAAACAAAGCTCCACTATAGCTCATATTCATAAGCATACTTCCAGTTAAATCCTCTCCTAGTAAAAATGAGCAAAGACCAGTATCTGTAAAGTAAAGTTTTGGACTTTTAATACTGCGCTGACTTACGTTGCGTGAATATGGATACAGCAATACAATCAAACCTGTAGTTTCTAAAACTGATACCCAACGTTTTACAGTAGGCACGGTAATATGCAGATTATTAGCAATGTCAGAATAGTTTAAAACTTGGCTAGTACGAGAGGCTAAGATCTTCATGAAATTAGCAAAGGTGGTTAAATCTTGAACATTGGTAATTTCCCTAACATCGCGCTCAAGATAAGTGCTGATATATGAAGTAAAGAACATGTAAGGATCGCTTTGTAGCACCATATCTGGATATGAGCCTTTTACAATCTCATTAAAGATCTCTTCTTTAGTTAAGATTTTTCTTTGAGTTTCAACCCCCATTTCAGGTGTAAAGAGTTCTCGCTCACAATCATTTTGTTTTTCAGCTTGAGAAAAGCCTAATAAACTTAATACAGCCACACGTCCTGCTAGAGAATCTGAAACACCTTGCATAAGCGAGAAGATCTGACTTCCTGTGATCCAAACTTGTCCTTTTTTATCAATTTCATCAACTAGTCTTTTAATGTGAATAAAAAGTTCAGGTGCGCGTTGCACTTCATCAATTAAAATTGGAAGTTTATATTTTTGAAAAAATGCCTCAGGATCATTTTTAGCTAAGGCTAGAGCAAAAGGATCATCTAAAGAGACGTATGCTCTGTCCTTTTCCATCAAAGAACGCAATAAAGTGGTTTTACCAACTTGACGAGGGCCTGTGATTAGAACCACTTTGAAAAGTTCACTTGCTTTTTTTACCGATGTAGCTATGGTTCTTTGATATTTAAGATTAAGCATGATCTGCCTCTTGTAAGCATTGTTATCTTAATCTTAATTATAGATGATTTTTTAATAAGTAAAATTAAAAAATTTAAAATACAATATTAAATTTTCATAATGTTAGATTTTAAATTTTCTTATTAAAGGCCTTAGCTTAACTTTTTGATTTCAGCGCGTCCTGACGAGAGTTGTGTAACCTGAGCTTTTAGTTGCTCAGCACTATCTAGTGGCACATCTAAAGTGTATTTAACTTTATCAGTGTACTCTTGATTTAGAATTTGAATATTTAAAGATTTGATAAGACGTTGTACCAAGGTCACCATCGAGTGATCAATGACAATCTCATAACAATCCATTAGTACCATGTTAGTTGTCTTTAAACTATCAAGACAAGTTTTAACACTATCTTGATAAGCTTTAACCAAACCGCCGGTGCCTAATAAGATGCCTCCAAAGTAACGGGTTACAACAGCAGTGATCTCACCTACATCGCAATGTAAAACCACATTAAGCATAGGTTGACCTGCAGTGCCATGAGGCTCGCCATCATCAGAGCAACCAGCGTAACCAGAAGTACCAGGTTTATCGGCGTTATAAGCAAAGCAATTATGTCTAGCATCAGAGAATTCTTCAGTTACTTTAGCAATAAAAGCTTTAGCCTCATCAACACCTTTGGTTCTGGCAATTGAGGTAATAAAACGGCTTTTCTTAACTACAAGCTCAGTACGGTGAATCTCACCTTTTTTTAAATCTGGAACTAAATAAGTATCGCTAGGCATAATCTAAACTGTTTTTCTGATCTAAAATGATACTGCTCATTTTAACGGTAAAAATGCAATTTACCAAACACAAAAACAAATTGAGCAAAATAAAACAAAGAACACAATAGAAGAATACAAATATGACAATGTTTCAAATGACTCTCATGGCATTACTTGCCGGAGGATTCACCTATTTCTGTACCACCATAGGTTCTGGTATTGTCTTTATCATCTCTCAGGCAAAGCGTGATCAAAAGATCTACATGCAATTAGCATTAGGCTTTAGTGCTGGTATCATGCTCGCAGCATCTATCTTTAGTCTGATCATTCCTGCACTAAATGCCACTGAGAACTTAGGTATCGCAAGATTTATCCCAATTATGGGAGGATTTGTTGCAGGTGTAGCTTTCTTAATTATCTTAGATAAAACTTTACCTCACCTACACGCTCTATCACATGAACCAGAAGGTCCTAAATCCCATCTTGGAAGGCATACCCTATTATTCTTAGCAATCACTATCCACAATATCCCAGAAGGTATGGCAATTGGTGTGGCTGTCGCATCAGCTTCTATGGGTAACAGTTTAATTAGCGCCACTGCCGTTTTAGCCTTAGGTATTGGTCTTCAAAACTTACCTGAAGGTGCAGCTGTGTCTATGCCCTACTATGCTCATGGCATGAGTAAGTTTAAAGCTTTTATCTTAGGCTCACTCTCAGGTATTGTTGAGCCAATTGCAGCCGTTGCCGTGGTTTTAAGTGCTAATGCAATTAGTCAATATTTACCATGGTTCTTATCCTTTGCAGCAGGTGCCATGATGTACGTGGTAGTTGAGGAGTTAATTCCGCAATCCCATGGCATGAATAATGACGATAAGGGTACTTTAAGTGTTCTTGCTGGTTTCTTACTGATGATGTTCCTAGATGTGGCTCTAGGTTAATCTTATTTAGGCTAGGCTCCCTAGCCTAAATTACAGCCTACTCACAAATCAATTTTCTTTTCCTTACTATAATGTACCTAGAAACATTACTTTTATAGTTAGCTTATTCTAACTTATATCTTTTATGTGTTAAGATAATTATAAAAGTAATAAATTACAATAAGTTAGTATTAAAGAGAAGTTATGGATTATTCTAAGATCATCTTAATGGCAATGCTAGCAGGTGGCTTTACCTATTTATGTACCACTCTAGGCTCTGCTTTAGTTTTCTTTATAAAAGAAGCTAAACGCGATCAAAAGCTCTATATGCAATTAGCTTTAGGCTTTAGCGCAGGTATCATGCTCGCAGCCTCTATCTTTAGCTTAATTATTCCTGCTTTAGATGCATCAGACGGCGTAGGTAATCAAAGACTTGTGCCGGTGGTAGGTGGCTTTATCTTAGGTGTAGCCTTTTTAATTATGTTAGATAAATGCATGCCTCACCTACATGTAATGTCACACTCACCTGAAGGACCAAAATCTACACTTGGCAAACACACCTTGTTATTCTTAGCAATTACCATTCACAATATTCCAGAGGGTATGGCAGTAGGTGTAGCAATAGCATCATCATCACTTGGTAATAGTTTACTAAGTGCCACCGCGGTTTTAACCTTAGGTATAGGTCTTCAAAATATCCCTGAAGGTGCAGCGGTTTCCATGCCATACTTTGCAGGAGGCATGGGACGCTTTAAAGCCTTTGTATTAGGAAGCCTATCAGGTATTGTAGAGCCTATAGCAGCTGTTCTAGTTGTTCTTGTAGCAGAATCTGTAGCACCATTACTTCCATGGTTCTTATCCTTTGCTGCAGGTGCCATGATGTATGTAATTGTCGAAGAGTTGATCCCTCAAGCTCACGATTTAGAAAATTCTGATAAAGGTACCTTATCGGTACTTAGTGGATTTTTATTGATGATGATTTTAGATGTGGCTTTAGGCTAGAAAAATTAAGGCTAGGATCCCCTAGCCTTCTTTAAAGATATTAAAGCACACCTTTTAAAAAGCCACTTGCGGCAATTTTAGCGGCAAACATTAAGCCATCACCTAAGGTATCTAATATAGAGAAATCAGACTGAGTAGGATTTGACTCAAGCACAGCATAATCATCTGCTGTTGGCTTGTTATATAAAGCTGCAAAGCGCTCTTCAAGCTTTGATGGTTCTTCTTTTACAGTTACTGTATCACTATTTTCATCTAGCTCTAAGGTAAAGCCTGAATCTAACAACTGACCTTTTGGATCTTGATTTAAGTAGCTATTAGAGGAGCTAGCATTGCCATTTAAAATTGCTAAAGCTTTAGCAAAGTCGGCACCTGACTTACTATCTTCACTGTAGCCATTGATAGGATTTAAGCTCGTTGCATTTAAACCTTGCAAAGAACTTAAATCAGTACGAGATATTGTGGCTGACATATTAACCTCCGAAAGTGGCAATACTTGCCACCTTTTTCCATTACTAATATGTATATAGCACAATATATGCCAAACTTATTTTTACCGCTATTTTGCAAAACCTAAAAAATTAAAAAGCCTTAACATCTCTGCTAAGGCCTTTAAAACTAAGGAATTTAATCTTAGTTTTGAATTTGGTATTTATCAGACTGAATACGCTCGAAGGTAACTTCCTCGTAACCAGGCTCCTTCTCACGAGGGGTATCATCTACAAACTTATAGTTGCTCTTAACCCATGCTTTCTTAGTTTCAGTCTTAGGAGAGGTTACATTCTTCTTGCAATCATTGTAGATGTAAACATTATGGATATCGTTAATGCCCTTTAAAATGATTGGAGCTTCTTCACCAGAGGCAAACACATACCAACCTTGAGTAACCCACTTAGTCTTATCAGTACGAGCATTAATTGCAAGAGAGCAATCATCAGAGGTATCGTTTCTTACATCAATCATGACATCAGCATTAGCAACTGATACAGCACTTAGGCCTAAAACTAATGCAGCAATAGTCTTTTTCATATAAACTCCTTTAATACTCTCTCTATTTTACAAAAATCTATGATTTTATTTAAGCTTTAATTTCGATGAAGTTTGCAAATTAGATAAAAAAAGGAGAACACTTGGTATGCTCTCCTTTGATGCTTTGATTTTCTAGTTAATCTTTGAGCTATTTAAGGCTTTGCTAATTCCAACCAGTTGCCTCACGTAAGCCATCAGCAATGTCAGCTGCAGTTGCAACTACAGTAACACCGGCCTCACGCAAAGCTTGTTGTTTTGCAGCAGCTGTTGCATTACCACCAGAGATAATAGCACCAGCATGTCCCATTCTTTGGCCTTTTGGAGCTGAAGCTCCGGCGATATAACTTACAACTGGTTTTGTCATATGCTCCTTAATAAACTTAGCAGCATCTTGCTCAGCTGTACCACCAATTTCACCTACTAAGACAACAGACTCAGTTTCAGGATCGTTTTCAAAAAGCTTTAACATATCCACAAAGTTTGAGCCTTGTACAGGATCACCACCGATACCTACGCAAGTTGACTGACCAAAGCCGGCTTCTGTTGTCTCTTTTACAGCTTCATAAGTTAAGGTTCCAGATCGAGAGACGATACCAACTTTACCTTTTTTAAAGATTGATTGAGGCATAATACCAATCTTGCACTCATCAGGGGTTAATAGACCTGGGCAGTTAGGTCCAATTAAAACAGTCTTGGTGGTATTTAACTTTGCCTTAACCTTTAGCATATCTAACACCGGAATTCCTTCTGTGATACATACAACTAAATCAAGGCCAGCATCAATTGCCTCTAAGATTGAGTCAGCTGCAAATGGAGGAGGTACCATAACCATAGATACTGTAGCACCAGTTGCTGCAACAGCTTCTTTTACAGTGTTAAATACAGGTACACCTAGGTGAGTAATACCGCCTTTGCCTGGGGTTACACCGCCTACAAGCTTAGTACCATACTCAAGCATTTGCTCGCAGTGTTGAGTGCCCTGAGAACCTGTAATACCCTGACAGATAACCTTAGTATCTTTGTTAATTAGAATACTCATATTAAATCCTTAAGCCTTTGCTGCCTGAACTGCTAGTGTTGCTGCCTGTCTTAAATCACGTGCTGAGACAATGTTCAAGCCACATTCATTTAAGATCTGCTCACCTACATGTGCTTGGTTACCTTCAAGACGCACTACAATCGGTACGTTGATCTTAATTTCCTCAACAGCACCTTTAATACCATCGGCAATCATATCGCAACGGACGATACCACCAAAGATATTAACCATAATGCACTTAACATTAGGATCTTCTAAAATTACCTTGAAAGCTTCCATTACGCGGTCTTTAGTTGCAGTACCACCTACATCTAGGAAGTTAGCAGGAGCTCCGCCTAAGTTTTTAATAATATCCATGGTGCCCATAGCAAGACCTGCACCATTAACCATACAACCGATGTTACCTTCAAGTGGTACATAGCTAAAGCCTGCTACTACTGCGCGAGCTACACGAGGATCTTCTTGAGAAGGATCATCTAAATCAGCAAGCTCTGGGTGACGGTAGGCTGCATATGGATCAGTGTTGATCTTAGCATCACAGCAAAGTAAGTCACCTTGCTTGGTAACTACAAGAGGGTTAATCTCAACTAGTGATAAATCCTTTTCAAAGAACATCTTGCAAATGCCTAAGAAGATCTTTGCAAATTGATTTACTTGCTTACCTTGTAAACCAAGCTTGTAAGCAAGCTCACGGCCTTGATATGGCTGAGGACCAGTTAAAGTATCTATAGCTACCTTTAAAATCTTTTCAGGATTGGTAACAGCTAACTCTTCAATTGACATACCACCAGCTTCAGATGCGATGATGGTTAAATGAGCAGTCGCTCTATCAATAGTTGCTGATACATATAACTCACGAGCAATATCAGTTGCCTTTTCAATTAAGATACGGTTTACAGGTTTACCATGTGGGCCTGATTGACGGGTAACTAATCTCTTACCTAACCACTTTGCGGCAAAGGCCTCAGCTTCAGCTGGAGTGTTAACTAATGCAACACCACCTGCTTTACCACGAGCACCTGAGTGAACCTGACACTTAACTACAAATGGGCCACCATCTAATTCATAAGCAGCCTTACCGATACCTGTTGCCTTGGTACTTACATAAAAAGGAGCTACAGGAAGACCATATTGTTTGAAGATCTCTTTAGCTTGATATTCGTGAATGTTCATATCTAATTCCTTGTAATTTTTATGTAGCTATTAAAATACAAAGCCCCGCTCTAGTAAAGAGCGAGGCTTTTTCAAATAACAGTGAATTTTTTTACAAAATAGGGCTATTCTGCAGAGCTATTTTGTTGAATTACAAGGTTAATTGCTGCTTCGTTATACTCAACATCGCAATTTTCTCTTGCACCTAAATAGAGCATAGAATTTGCTTTATTCTGTTTAAATTGCACTAATTGTGTGCGAATTAAGTCGGTATATTTATCTAGATCTTCATCATTTTGACGAACTTCCTTAAGTACTGCTAAGGTTGGTTCGCCCTTTATGGAAGTAATAGTGCTATCTAATTTTGTATTAGGAATTGCAAAAACTGATAGGCTAAATAGCTCATCAAAGTTAGGGCTATTACGAGGAACTACGACATCGCTTTGAACTTTGATGTTGGCCTCAGCCTTAACCTCTTTGCCCTCTTTTACTGCAGTTTTGATAGACTCTAGAGCTTTTCTTGCAACTTCATTAACCTTTGAAGATTTAGCAAGCTCAATTGCCTTATCCTTAACAGTGTCAAATGCCTCTAACTTAGCATCTTGGTAATCACTTACATTTAATACTAAGCAAGCGCTGTCCGATAGATTTACAACAGGAGAGTTTTGATTTGAAGTACGGTTAGTCTCATTGAAAGCTGCCTTTTGAACTTCATCGTCGTTTAAAGGCCATGCAAGTGACTTATCACCTAGTGATACCACGCCAGACTGTTTAACTTCAACGCCAACTTCCTTTGCTGAATCATCTAAAGAATCAGGCTTTTCGTATGAAACATTTGATAAAGTCTGTGACTTCTCGTTGTACATTTCCATAGCTTTGCTTTGTACAAACTTTGAAGTAACTTCATCTTTAATGTCAGCTAATGAAGGGATCTTAGATGCAATAATATCGTCTAGCTTTAAGATATGAGCACCAGCGTTATCAATAACTACAGGAGAGTATTGACCTTTATCCTTGATAGCAAATAAAGCGATATCAAGTTGCTGTGATAAAGAGCCTTTTTCAAGCTCACCTAATGAACCTTTTGATTTAGCAAAGTCTTTATCATCAGAATACTGTGCACCTACTTCTTCAAATGAAGCACCAGACTGTAACTTAGCTAAAGCCTCTTTTGCTTTTTGTTCAAAATTCTCAGTAGTTGCCTTAACTAAGATCTGAGAGCAAACACGCTTTTCAGGGATGGCAAAGTCTGTTGAGTTTAGATTGTAGTACTCATCTAAAGCCTCATCAGTTACTTCTACATTCTTCTCTAAGTCTTTTGCAGATAAAAGAATATAGCTAAACTGAACTTGAGATGGCTTCATGAAAGTATCATGGTTCTTATCGTAGTAAGCTTTTGCCTCATCATCTGAGACAGTAATGTCTTTTGCAATAGCCTTAGTGTCAGCTGTATAGGTATCTACAACACGCTCTTGAGTTAATAACTTAGCTAACTCTTCAACTTCATAAGGGAAAGCTTGAGCTTGAGATAAGATAATTGGATTTGCTAGAGTATCTTGTACTAATGAAGCACGGATTTGCTCTGCAAAGTGATCAGGGCTTGAGCCCATGTTCTTAACTGATGCTACGAATAAATCGTTATTGAACTTACCGTCTTTAAAGAAAGCTTTTTCTTTACGAATTGCATCTTTAACTTGCTCATCACCTACACGGATACCTTGATCTAAGGTTACAGTGCTTAGCGCTACATTATCAATAATGCGCTCTAATACCTGAAGACGCATTGCTTTAACGTACTCAGGATTTTCAAATAACTTTGATACAGCTGCACCATACTGACGCTGTAATTGACGAGTTTGATCTTGATATTGACCATTCCACTGTTCAACACCAATCTTATAATCACCAATCTTAGCAGGGCTATTATCAAGACGAGGAATTAAGTAATTACCTACACCTGCAAAAATAAAAGATAGGATAATGATCCAAAATAAGATCTTGAAAACTTTACCGTGCGCACCATCACGCAACTTGTCTGTTAACATTTAATTATTCTCCGAAGCCTTGCTTCAACTAAAAACTTCGTCAATTATATAAAAAATTGAGCTTAATTAAAATTGCAAGGCGCGTTCAGACACCATTTAAAGCCACATTTTTAAAGATTTTTTTAATCTTTGTAGGCTGTTTTTAATTTTTGAATTCGCTATGACTTTTAAGCTTTGAAAAAGACAAAAAAAATCCTCGAAGATTTTTGCTCTTCAAGGATCTTTTGTAGCGTTAGCAAAGATTACTTGTTAACTGCATCCTTTAATGGCTTACCAGCCTTGAATGCTGGAACCTTAACTGCAGGGATGTCTACAACCTTGCCTGTACGTGGGTTACGGCCAGAACGAGCTGCTCTGTCACGTACTAAGAAGCTACCAAAACCGATTAGAGTTACAGCCTCACCCTTTGATAGAGACTCTTTAACTGACTCTAAGAAAGCATTAACAGCAGCTGCTGAATCCTTGTTGGTTAAACCTGACTTTTTAGCGATGCTCTCAACTAATTGACTCTTATTCACAATGCACTCCTAACTTGGTTTGTTAAATTGTGTTTTTTCTGATTTACTTGGGCCTTAATACAAAGGCTGTATGTATTATGCACGTGTTTATCAGTGTATATAGATGTATATTATAAAAACATGATCTATATCTTAATTTTTTTGCTAAAAAAGTGGCTTAGCAAAGCCATTTGCGCCATTTTTTGTCTAATTTAATAATCATTACTAATTATTTAAAGTCCTTGATGGAGCTTAATTTGAGAAAAATTGAGAGAGATATGAGGAGAATTTGAATTTTTATTAAGAGCGATTTTCTAAAAAATAAGGCCTAATTTAGTGATTAGGCCCCGTATTTTAGCTATTTATTTTTCTTATCGTGAGTACGAATATAGTCTAAAAGAGGTGGTAAGAGATCATCTTCAATATGCGCAATCTTCTGTCTTACAACAAATGAGTTATCATCTTTTAAATACTCAAGATTATCTACGCACTCTAAAAGCATGGGTAAGGTATTTTCAACACTTACACACAAAGGCTTGATGATTTTTAAAAAGGCCTCTTCATTTACAACTTTACCAGAGTTAACCTCAGGTGAGAGTTTTTCTAAAACCTTAATTAAACCATCTGCAGAACTTAAGATCTTGTGGATCTCATCATCGATGGTGTTTGCTTTAGCAGCTTCTTCTGCTGCCTTTTTATCATCATCAAATTGCACAAATGATGCGCTATCTTGTGCTTCAGCCTCTGCTGTACCCTTTTTATCAAAATCAGCCATAAATAATTACTCTTTTAAGCCTACAAAGCCCTGGTTTATAGGCTAAGGCTTTAAGATGGATAATTTAAACTTTGAAACTATAAAACGATGTTCTCGCTTTCAGTAGGTTTTGCCTTCTTTTTAGCAACCTTCTTTTCCTTTAAAGCCCAAGGTGTAGTTGGAATAAAGGTGTAAGGATCATGCTCTAAAGCAGTCTTTAAAACTTCTTCAATACGACTTACTGGTTTTACAGTCATCTTCTCTTGAACAATCTTAGGAATATCCCAAAGATCTTTTTCATTCTCTTTAGGGATCATCACGGTCTTAATACCACCGCGCATTGCAGCAAGTAATTTCTCTTTTAAACCACCAATTGGTAGGACATCACCACGCAAGGTGATCTCACCTGTCATAGCTACATCACGGCGTACAGGGTTGCCAGTTAATGCAGAAACTACAGCTGTCACCATACCAACACCTGCTGATGGGCCATCTTTTGGAACAGCACCTTCTGGTACGTGCACATGTAAATCAGATTTTTCAAAGAAGTCTTGATTTAAATGTAAATCATTAGCTAAGGTTCTGACAACAGTAATACCAGTTGAAATAGACTCCTTCATAACATCACCTAATTTACCAGTGAGCTGATGTTTGCCTTTACCTACATTAGCTACAGCTTCTAACTGAAGGATGTCGCCACCTAAAGTTGACCAAGATAAGCCGTTTACAATACCCACCTTGCTCTCTTTAAGTTTTGAGGTGAAGTCAAACTTCTCAGGTCCTAACATTTGATGAACATCATCAATGGTGATCTTAGTTGGCTTAAAGCTCTTAGCATTAGGAGATTTAATTAACATCTCTTTAATGCGCTTACGGATAAGCTCAGTTAAGGTACGCTCAAGCTCACGCACACCTGCTTCGTGAGTGTAGTAACGGATGATGTGAAGTAAGGTCTCATCATCAATTGATATCTCTTTTTCTGAGGTATTAGCTAAACGATACTGCTTAGGTAGTAAGTGCTCCTTTGCAATATGGAACTTCTCATCTTCAGTGTAAGATGAAAGATCGATAATCTCCATACGATCAAGTAATGGACCTGGAATGTTATAAGAGTTTGCAGTAGTTACAAACATTACATTTGATAGGTCATACTCAATTTCTAAGTAGTTATCTTCAAAGCTATTGTTCTGCCCTGGATCTAATACTTCAAGTAAGGCAGATGCTGGATCACCACGGTTAGTCGATGCAACCTTATCAATCTCATCTAATAAGAATAATGGGTTATTTACACCTGCTTTAGCCATATTAGAGATAATACGTCCAGGAAGTGAGCCAATATAGGTACGTCTGTGACCGCGAATTTCAGCTTCATCGTTCACGCCACCTAAAGCAACACGCACAAACTTACGGCCTGTTGCATTGGCAATAGACTTGCCAAGTGAGGTCTTACCAATACCTGGAGGTCCCATTAAACAGATAATAGGACCATGAATTCTATCTGCGCGAGCCTGTACTGCTAAGTACTCTAAGATCTTATCTTTTACCTTAGTTAAACCGTAGTGCTCTTTATCTAAGATCTCTTTAGCCTTAGCGATATCGTGATTTACTTCTGAGCTCTTATTCCAAGGTAGTGATAATAGGGTATCAATATATGATCTTACAATTGAGTACTCTGATGAGTTAATACTCATTGAGTTTAACTTACCAATCTCACGAGTAATACGCTTGTGTACATATTCAGGAGCATCTAAAGCCTCATTTTTAGCCATAAAGCCTTGAATGTCATCTTCTTCAGAGATGGTATAGCCAAGCTCTTTTTTAATTGCCTTTAATTGCTCTGATAGGAAGTACTCTTTTTGATTGCGCTCCATCTGCTTTTTAGCAAGATCGATAATGTGGTTTTCTAGCTCTGCTTTGTAGCTATAACCATTTAAAGCGCTAATTAGAATACGACCACGCTCTACAGGATTTACAGAGCTTAAAAGCATAAACTTAGTTTGATTGTCTAGCTTTAAGATCTGTGTGAGCATATCAGTAAGTCTTGATAATGAGCTCTCTTCTAAAATATTAGTAATTAAGTGCTTTGGAACGCTATCTTCAATTAAAGCACGAGCTGTCTTATCTGAACTATCAATTGAGTACTGCAAACAAGACTTTAGAACTGATAAAGTATCTTGGGTATCTTTAGCAGATTGTTCTTTTTCTTCTAATACTTGAACGCGAGCAAGTCTAAAACCTTGAGCATCATTTTCAATGATTTCTAAAAGCTTAATTCTTGAAAAACCAGAAATTAAACACTGACGAGTGTTCTCATCTTTTGCATTCATTGATAACAATGTGCAAAGCACACCGGTCTTATGTAAGTCTTTAAAATCAGGCTTTTCATCAGACTCATTTAATTGACAGAACACAGCAATCTGAGATTTCTCTTGATGAAGAGCAAATTCAAAAGCATTGATTGAGCTTGGACGTGCTGCAGTAATTTGAAGCTTTGAGTGAGGAGTAATAATCAAAGCACGTAATGAGATTAAAGGTAATAGCATCTCATCTTGAGCAAGTTTAATGCTTGAGCTTTGATTTGAAGTTGCTTTCTTAGTTACTTTTTTAGGAGCAACCTTAGCCTCACTTGCTACAGTTTTAGTAGTAGCCTTAGAACGAGTTGAACTAGTGCGAGTTGTAGTTTTAGAAGTACGCTTATGAGCAGTCTTTTTTACTTCAGTATTCTTTTCTTTAGTATTATCAGCCATATGTATCCTGGGTTACGTTAATGATATCTACCTTATTATATGGAGATTTACCTTTAATTTTTCAAGATCTTTTTTAGATGTGAATAACCTCTCCCTAAAGGGAGAGGCTTCGAAGATCAGACCTTAAATATTGCTACTTAAGACCTATCTTCATCTAGAGGTGTTAGCTCCTATTAGGGAGTTTAACAACCTCGGGTGTATTCA
>Ga0256404_1005198_pt1 | contig 23381 bp, 18 predicted proteins | sample RumenRJG_01DNA_FD_185990 | JGI IMG/M metagenome (GOLD analysis project Ga0256404, IMG submission 185990) | Bovine rumen microbial communities from Lethbridge, Alberta, Canada - RJG_01 | ecosystem: Host-associated > Mammals > Digestive system > Stomach > Rumen | place: Canada: Alberta | collected... | reverse complement strand
TCATAATGCAACAAGATGGAAATGCTATCCATGAAGATAATATATGTTTGAAAATGGAGTGGTTTCGGATGAGGAAGAAATGTGACTAGGAAGTTTTTGGACTACTGGCTGGAGAATTACAATACTTAAGCGAGAGATTTTGGGATGGATGTTCAGGAGTGGTTGGAACATGTGGAATGCTGGATGTGGATTGTGGATAGGATAGTTTTTCAGTGAGATTGATGTGGAATTTTTCAGTGAGTTTGATAACGAAAAAAGAGACAATGTTCCATCTCTCAAAATCAGAACATTGTCTTTGATTGAATTTTCACTTTTCAATTCATTCCTATCCAACCACCATATAGGAAATCTCATATCCACTATCATTCGCTTTCTGCAACTGTGCGGTAATCTGCTGTTTGTCATTGGTAAAACTTGTAGTATACAATCCAGATGCTGCAGAGTTATTCTCTTCTCCATCTTCATAGCTGCCTGATAGAGCCTGGCAAACATCAGAATAGATTTCGTTGGCTTTCTTTTCGTCTTTCTCGTTAATGAACCATTTGTAGTAGAGAACGGAACCGTCTTTATCGTAGTAAAAAGAAATTTGTCCGTTGTAGCCTGCGAATTTTGAGTTTTCGTAGTTGTTGGCGGAGATGCCACTTTCCTTATTAGTTTCCTTGCTGGAGGCTTCCCCAAGTTCTTTTTGAATATCCTTTTTGTTTGCATTTTCACTGACCGGCATAACTGTTTCAGCTGGAACTTCTTTCTTGGAAGAAGTGTTGTTGCAGGCAGTTAAGGATAGGATGAGCAAACAAAGGAAGGGAATTAGTAATCTTGTTTTGGATTTCATATATACCACCTTTCTTAGTGTGCGCGTAGCCACGCACGAACATCTTCTACTTTATTACTTACTGTATCTATTGCTTTTTTATGTTGGCTTTGCTGTATACTCTTATCTGAAAAAAACGATTACATCATTGAAGGACTGATACATCATTTCCTCATATAATCTATGTAGTTGCTTTTTTATAATTATAGGAAATGTTATCAGTACGAAAACTTCTTTATATGTCACAAGCCTTTACTCATAAACATGAGCAAAGGCTTGTTTTTCAACCTGCTTTATTCAATATGAACTTTTCCATACAGCTACAGACACAATATCTGAAAATTGAGCATCTGCTGGCTGAATGGTATGCTTTTATAAATATAGCAACTGTATATGGTCTACAGCGTGGTTAGTTTTTGACTGAAAGCATCACAATGTTTTCAGTTGATTGTTCAATAACACTATTTTGCTTAGTCAGCGGCAATTGTCCAAGTATTATTATTTGTACCTGATGTAGCCGTGTAACTTGTAGCATTTCCAGCTGCATCAGTTAAAGTGAATTTTATAGTTTCTGTTGTTTCTGTTGCTGCTGTACATCCAAACACAATATTTGATCCCTTTCTAAGATTCTTTGCAGTACCGTCCAACGTTTCCCCATTTACTGTTGGAGTATTTGCTGTACTAGTATTATTCGCTATTTTACAATCCTCAGACACTCCAGCAACTGTAAAACCTTCGGTTGATTTATTTGTAGCAGTCAAGCTTGTTAATGTAGGAGCGATTGTATCAATTCCATTTTGGAAAGTAATCGTAAATACCTGGCTTGCATTTCCAGCTGTTAATGTTACTTTTACAACGCTGCCTGCAGATGCATTGGTAATTTGAGCAGTTGCTGTTCCGTTCTGGGCAAAAGTAGTCGTTCCGCTTACTTTAGAGAATGTTAATTTCAAGCCCATTGATGTTGTATCACTATCAGTGAATTTCACATTATTACCTGATGCATTATCTATTAGAGGAGTTTCAACTCCATACTGATCTACTACGAATAATTTAGATGAAGTATTACCAGTCAAGCTTACACCTTCAATGTCTTTCAACAACTGAGCCAAACCATACGCTGTATTTCCTAAAACATCCCCATTTACAATGTCGGTCTTTGTTCCAGTTGCTAATTTAAAGCTCTGTCCTTTTGGTAATACACTGGAGAATGTAATTTTCTTTCCAATTACATCACCTGTATTGTTAATGGTAATATCGTAGTTGAATGTTTTTGTTGTGTTCTTTATACCGTTTTCGTCTACCCCGTATCCACCTGTAGCGATCGGTGTATCACCTGACAATCCATTTGCAATCAAAACACTAAAAGTATTATCATCAGAAGACAACTGATAGTCTTGACCCAAAGTCAATTTTATTTTAGCACCATTTTTCAGTACACCATAAACTTTTATTTCAGGAGTATAGTTTGCATCCAACGCCGTATTCTCTTTTGCATATACTGTAGGCAAATCATCAGATACATAATTTACATATTCTGTACCGTCTGTCATTGTATAAGAAAATTCAAATTCAGTACCGTTTACAGGCTTCCACTGAGTATTTTCATATTTGTAAATTGTCAATTTAATAGTTTCAGAACCATTTGCAGTGGAGCTTAATGTAACACCACTTGCAGATGCATATTTAGTCAAATAGCCATTAACTGACACAACACCTGAATTATTATCGGTATCCTCTGCTTTAATTTTATAACCTGCAGTAGTAGCACTATCCTCATCAAACATGGTTGCAAATACATCTGCATTTTTGTCTTTGCTGAGGGTACGTCCATACTGGTCTTCTACAATCACATCGTTGTATCCCATCGTAGCACCGTTTAATCCGGACGTTGCAAAATCACCATTCAAACCGATGATAGTCTTTGGATAAGCTGCATCTTTGATTTCCAACGTTAATGTATCTGTCTTGTAAGAAGTCTTACATTGTGCTGTTAAAGTTACAAAACCTTTTGTTGAAGCGTTACTAGCTATCTTGACATAAATTTTTCCATCATTTCCTTTTACAAGCGATGTAGCAGTAGAACCTGATTCAATATCAATTCCTTTTGCTGCATCATTCAATAATGTTAAATCAGTGATTTCTGCACCATTCTTATCTGCTACATTCAAAGGAATTAAAACATCTTCCTTTGCAATTGCGTATTCTGGAGCACCAAAGCTTACACTATATGCTCTGGTTCCTTCTGCTACAGTAATGGAATAAGATGCCTGTTTTCCACTAGTTTTTGAGATAAGAAGAACATCAGAAGTTCCTGCTTTCTTCACATCTAACTTAATACCGTATCTGTCTGTAGTTCCCGGTAATTTTACAATGTTAGGAGTGTTTGTTGTATCATCCAAATCAACAATTGTTGTATTAGTTTCTGAAAGAATTAATCCAGTCTTTGCAGCTGAAGAGGATGCATCCATTTTATTGCCATACTGATCAAGCACTTCCACTTCCAAATAGAAAACTTCGTTTGTTTCAGTTTCATCCAATTCTTTACCGTTTGCATTATAAATACCTACAATCTTAACATCGTTTGCTGTTGCAGCAGAACTTACTGTTAATGTAGCAGATGCATTTACCCCTGTAGTAGGGTGTACCAATGTAATTGTGAAGGTTTTATTTGTTGTTGTATTAAAGCTGGAACCTTGAGTAACGAACTCTCCGTTTGTTGCTGTTACAGGTGTACCTGATCCACCATTTGATGTTGCTGATAATGTAGTAGATGATGTGATATCTTCCTGATACTGGTTATATACTTTGTATGCAATTTTTACATTACCTTGTGTTCCACTAGTCAAAACAGCATTTTCAGAAAGAATCTTGATGCTGTCTACTTTAGCTTTCTCAGCTTTAATTGTCTGAGTGAATTCTTTTCCGTCTAATTTTGTAACATTTACTGTATAGTCAGCTGTATCCAAGTTGCTAGATAATGTAATTACAACTGTGTCTTTTGCTGTCCATTCAATGGAAGAAATATTCATTTTTGTTGTTTCTTTTAATACAGTAATGTCTGCTTCATCAGGAGCTGTAATGTCTTTGTTGAATTTTACCTGTAATTTTTTTGCACCTACAGCTTTTGATTCTGTAACTGCTAATATCTTCTCTAATTCAACTGTTACAATAGTATTTTCTTTGTCAACAACAACTGCAGATGTAGTAGCTTCTTCATAACCTTTCTTAGAGACTGTTACTACATATGTACCAGCATCAAGTTTCTTTGCTGTTAATCCTGCAACTGTTCCTTCGTAAACTACAGTTGTACCACTTACAACCTTAACCGCAGCATCTGTTGTTACTGCAGCACCGCTAACAGTAATAGTTCCACCTGTTACAACTTCAGGAGCCTTTGTAGGAGCTTCTGTAGGAACTTCTGTTGCTTCAGGAGTATTTGTTGCAGATCCTGTTGCAACTGGTGTAGCTGTTGCAGTTCCTGTAGCAGTTGCAACTGGTGTAGCTGTTACATCAGGAGTGTTTGTTGCAGAACCAGAAGCAGTTGCAGTAGCAGTAGCAGTTGCTTCAGGAGTGTTTGTTGCAGATCCTGTTGCAGTTGCAACTGGTGTATTTGATGTTTCCGGAGTAGCAGTTGCTGGAGTAGTCGCATTCTTAACTGTTACTGTTACAGTTGCCTTCTTACCTGTTGCCTTAGAAGTTGCTGTGATTGTAGTCTTACCAGCCTTCTTAGCTGTAGCTTTTACAGATGCTGCACTCTTAGCAATCTTAGCAGATTTCTTAGCTAATGTAACATTCTTATTGCTTGCCTTGAATGTTAATGTATCACCATTTCCTGATTTAGTAGTAAACTTAAGTGTTGCTGCTTTACCCTTTGTTAAGGTTAACTTTGTCTTTGCAGCCTTAACTGTTGTAGCACCAACTTTAACTATGTAAGATTTCTTACCAATCTTGAATGTTGCCTTACCAGCCTTTAAACCTTTAATGGTAAATTTCTTACCCTTCTTTGTTACTTTAACGATTTTCTTTTCAGCCTTTGAAAGTCCTGTTACCTTGTTTGTAGCAGAAGCGCTAACTGTGATAGACTTCTTAATACCTACTACTTTAGCTGTTGCTGCGTCAGCAGTGATAGGACCAGCAGTGACAAGAATTGACAAAATTTTTAAATGATACCTTCTTGTACTATTTCTTTAAATATGTAAATAGTATATTCGACTTTTTTGTTCCTACAAGCAAGGAACTCTATACTAAAATGAGTCAGATACAATAATTTCGTTATCAGGTGTGTAAAGTGCAAAGCTTTTGACTTTTACTATATTTTGTCCTTTTATATACATGTCTGTTGTTTGATGAAAGAATGTTTCTATGTATCTATTTTTAGTATTATGATCCTCTGCAATTCCAAGATGATTGTATCCATTACTTGCTTTCTGCTCAAATAGAAGATAATTACTTTTAATTTTAGAATTAATAAGTGTAGGATTAAAATTTACGACTGCATCTGTATAGGTTAATGTAGTCAGATTATCGTAAGAAAAATTTTTATATCTTGTTTTTATATTTTTATAAAATACACTGGATTTCACCATATTATCGTTAAACCTACCCTTTTTGATACGATTTATGATGTATTTGGTCTGTACCACTTTGTTATTTTTATCATTAAATAGTTGAATGAGTTAAATATCGGTTAATTTGTGTAATCCTAGCAAATGTATGAAATTTTCTTCTTTGTATGTGAAATCAATTATCAAGCCATTCGATAATAGATATTCTGCCCTACAGTTTTTCAACCGCATATAATCATTATATTTTTGTAATAATAAGTCTTCCATAGTAAATCCCTTATTTATATCAAAAAAAATGCTCCTGACATTCCTCAGGAGCATTCCCAATCTTTCGTAAGGTTCCTTGGTTTTCAGCTTTACAGCCTATTCGGGAGAGCGAACCAACTCTCATTTGGGAACTCCAATCGTGAGCCGAACGACCACGACCTTCTTTGTTCACTTATATAATAGCATGTTTTTTCTGTAAAATCAATGGATGTCAATATTTTGCTTAAAAAAAATCAATTTGCATGTAACAGTTCAGCCGGGCAGAAATGATTGTGGAAATTGCACATGACTGCTAGCAGGCTAAGTGCAATTTCCACAATCATTTCTATTTGGCTAACGCCAAACATGAATAAAGTGTCCAGCCAAAAAGGATATTTTTAGTCATGTTGTATATTCTGGCACTTTATGAATGTACCCGGCTGAACTGTTACATTTGCATATTTTCTTCTTTATATTCTTCTAAAGTTTTGCCTTGATCAGGTATAATTCCAACAAGCGAATCCAAAATGTCATCCACCGATTTTGTACTTTTTTCTTTTTCAGACTGTGTTTTTAAAAAAGCCACATAAGAATACACAATCTCAATTTGTTTCTCTGGCAAATCATTTAGCATGGAAATTGTTTTTTCTAAAGTTGACATATTCTACCCCTCCTGATACAAGCAAGTCCACCACTTATTGTTCTACGCAATAGAAGTGGTGGACTTGCTTGATAGTGTTAAATCCCTTTTACGCTCTGTGCATACTTTGTTTTTGTCTCCTGCACTTTCTTTTCATCCGCACCCGGTGTAGGATACAGCCCTCTTTCATGCATCATGTTAAAAACATCATTCTGAATCGCATGTTCCTGAGATAAAATCTTTAACAATACATCGCGTATCTGCGCATGCACACATTCATTAGAATAGGTATTATAATTACAGGTAGATGTTTTTTCTGCTGTTAATGCATCCCCTAAAATTTCTTTTTCTGAATAAATAGCTTCCATTTTTACTTTACCGCCTTTCTTTTTTGCACATAACTATAGCATGATGCCAAGAACAAAAAACGAACACTACATTATACTTACATAAAAATAATGTTAGTGTTTAATGCTACAAAAAGATAAACCCAGATCATATGCTACACAGCCCCCAAACATGAGCAGGATTGTAACTATTGAAAAAATGCTACAATCTGTAGAGTGTCAGTTGTTCTCAACATCATAACTTCTGTTTCAAACCTGAATATAGGATTTATCCAAGCTGATCAAATAACATATTGAAATGTCCCTGATGCTTAGTAGCAATCTTTTCAAACTCATTTTTAATTGCTGGATCTGTAGCTTGTTGTGCAAGCATTTGGAACTTTTTCACAAGAAGTTCTTCCTCATTAAGCAATTCATTTAGTGCAGATAATTCTTTTTCTGATAACTGACTCATCGTCTACCTCCATTCTAAATGCCAATTTTTTTATTACTTGTAAAGTTTGCAGCTTTTTTCACAAGCGAATTTGTAGGCATTTCCGCTATGTAGTATGCACAATCTCAAAAAGTTTTATTCTATAAAAACAAAGTTTTGTCTATATGTTTTTTTACGGTATTATAGGATATATAAGCCAGATTTGGCAGAATAGAGCAGCAGAAGTTTTTTTTCGCTTCGACGTGTACAATTGTTAAAAAGAAAAGCGGAGAAGAAGCAAACAAGAGGCAATCCCAAGGAACCACCTCCCAAGCTAAATAATAATTTCCAGACATTTTTCTGGCGTCAGGCACCTTTTATATCTAGAAATATAAAAGACACCTACCATAAGCAGATGCCTTCTATCTCATTGCGTTTGGATTTACTCTTTTGATACCCTTAACGCTAATATACTATATGTAATTACAAAAAAAATTATACATCGAATGCACTTAGTCTTACATCATATAATGAATGCTCTCAATGCTATGGTATACAAAAATAACAGTTGGATTTTTATGCCCATATAGTTAAGCTACCCTTCTGTTTCCTTTATAATATCATTTTTTTTTATGATAGTCAACATTTTTTCATCAGAATTCTTTACGGTAACAACTATTGTTTTTGTTGCATCCATGATTTTTACAGTAAAACTTCTCCTATTAAAAATTTTGTTAAAAAAATCTTGTATATCTATCATAGCCATTGTTTTTACATATTTCATAGGAAATGAAATTTTGGTTATATTTTCATTACTGAAATCAAATTGAAATATAGAATTTTCAAAATCAAACTTTATGAAGGTATTCGTTATATTTTTATCAAAAACTTCTCGTTCTTCTAAATACTTCAAATAAGAATTATAGGACTGGTTAAAGGATGATTCTATATATATGAGAGCCTTTTTAAGAACTTTATCAACATCTTCCTTTGTTGGTATAAGTAAACATTTCTTTTTCGTATCAATCCATCTTTTAGAAATATCTGCATCATTTATAATCTTAATTTTATCAATTCTTGCAATAGAGTTGGTCGATTCAACTCTACAGCACATTTTTCTCTTTAACTTCATCCATCTATCTGGATTATATGATGTAAATGGTATTACAATATACATTTTGGGTTCTTTTTTTGTTTGTATAATCATTGTTGGATGTTCTCCATCAAATTCAGCATATGTTTCACCATGTAAATCAATGTCATACAATCCACAATAAACATATTTAACCATGTAAAACTTCCTTTCATATAGTATACTGCACACAAGTTAGTAACCCTTCAGCAGCATGAAAACTGCAGGAAACCAAGTGATCATTACCTACTTTACTGATAAAAAGGTATCCGACAATCAGAAAAGTGTATCCTGCTTTCTTTTTAATTATGTAAAAATAGTATAGCATAAACAGAACAGATGTTCAAACAGAAAAATCAAGCCTATCCACAAAGGTATTTTGAGGGAGAACTTTTATAATTATTGAAAAGAAAATCGAGGCGGTTATAAATCACAAAAAAGATGTTAGTATAGATTTGATAACCTGTTAGAGAATGTAAATATTGAGTTAAGATGCTTTAGAATAGATTTTCGAAAGTAATTGGAAATTGTGGAATACTAGGTGTTAAGTGTGGATAAGATATTTTTTCAACGGGTTAGGTGTGGATGTTCCGTGCGATTAGAAGAAAGAAAGAGACAAAACATAAAAGACACCTACCATAGGCAGATGCCTTCTATCTCATTGCGTTTGGATTTACTCTTTTGATACCCTTCTGTTTCCTTATTTTGAAAGAATAATTTTTAATCTAAACACAAATGGCATAAAGTATAAATTATTTTTTTATGTCCATAATATAAGAACCAGTTTGATTTGACAGCAGCGAATATTTTTCATTATTTTTAATCATTTCAATTGTAATTGTTCCATTATCAGTTTCAATCGTTGCAGACCTATCTTTTCCCTGTGCCTTTTTTTGGGCCTTTGAAGAAGTTCTTTTTTCCTCTTGTTTACAAATATTCTTATACATACTTAAGGCTGTATTTTTATCTAAATCATTGGTTTCCCAACGAGTAAAAACTACCACACCAGAGGTAAAGTAATAGGTAGCAGTTCCTGTATATCCACAATAAACACTATTTTCATATATATATTGGTCACCACCATTATCCGATTTTTCTGTATTGGGAGTGCTTCCTATCTCCGCAACAAAAGTGGCTTTTGCTTCCTGATTCAATTTTTCTTCCTCTGAAAGTTTTTTCTTTCCACATCCCATTAAAGAACTTAAAATACACAAAATCAAGCATAAATGCAATATTTTCTTTTTCATTTTTTAAACTCCTTCTGCATTTTAATATTTTCAATACCAATAACTATCTCTGTAACTTCAATTCTAATTTTGTACATATTTTATTTATAAAGCACACATGGCAGACAATAAATATTGTCTGCCATGTACATGTAATAGATAATTCTCTATTCAATAACCATTATATATAATTTATAAAAGTCATTATGTTAGTAACTCTGTATATATTATTCAGCAGTAGTTACAGTTACAGTTACAGTCTTTGTTAAAGCACCCTTAACGATTGTAGCCTTAAATGTTGCTTTTGCAGGTACTACAGTATTACTATCTTTATCTGTTACCTGAAGCTTACCATCTGTTAATGCAGCTGTATCATCAGATGTTCCTGTTACACCAGCTGAGAATGAAGATAAACTTACTGCATCTGCAGCAGTTACTGCTTCCTCTACACCAAACTGATCTACTGTATACAGATTTAATGTTGCTTTATCTGTATATTTTTCTAATGTAATTGCAGAAATCTCTTTCTTATCTGTTTCTGTGTTAGCCTTATCATATAACTTAAGAGCAACAGTCTTCTTATCTTCTTTAGAAACAGTTACATCTTTAGTAACAATTGTGCTTCCATCATCTGTAGCTACAACAATTGTTAATTTAGCTGTTACATCTGCTGTAATCTTGTCTGCATCTGCTGCATTTGCACCAACATACCATTTATCACTTACTTTTCCAGCCTTTACATTAGCATTATCAGATGTTACACTTAAAATCTTGCTAGCTGGAATATTGATAATAGCACCATTTGCCTTCTTACCTGTAATTGTAATTTCTTTAGCATAAGCATTTGTTGTAGCACCATTAAAAGCAGCACCCTTATATAATGTAGCAATATCGTTTACTGCATATGTAAGATTTGTAGCAGTATTTGCTTCTACTGTGAATGCAACAGTCTTTGTATCAACAACAGTATCTGTAGCTGCTTCACCAACACCAACTTTTACTAAATCAACTTTAACATTTCTTGTACCAGCTTTCACACCAGTAACAGTTACTTCTTTACTGCTTGTTACAGCTGCTGTAACAACTTCATCTGTATTATCAAGAACAGTTGCCTTTACATAATATGATCCTTCAGCACCTCTAGTATCAGCAACAGTTGCACTACCTGCATATTGATCTTTTACATCTAAAGCAATCTTAGCAGTAGAACCAGCAATTAAGCTTGTTGTATCAGCCTTTACTGTTAAATTAGATGGTACTGCAGTAGCTCCAACCTTAACAGTAATAATAGTAGGCACACCATTTACAGTTGCAGTTACGATTACTGTACTATTTGCAGTGGCACTTGTGGCATCAATTTCAATACTTCCATAATTATCTTCTCCAGAAGTACTCTTAAAGGTTGTTTTCAAGTTGCTATCACTTGGAGTCAATGCAACTGTAGCCTTACTTGCCTCTACCTTATCACCGTACATATCATAGAACTTCATTGGGATATATGCTTTGCTTCCCTGAGCAACTTCAACAGATGTTGTTGCATATTCAGCAGTATTTACTTCGCCTGCATTCTTTAATACATTTAAATCAATCTTTGATAATGCTCCTGTTCTATTTGTTAAAAGAACAAGTGTAGCATTACCCTCTGCAACAAAACTTTTAATTGCAACGTATGTCTTTCCATCTGCATCTGTTCCAAACTCAACATTTGATGGATTTAATACATCTGGATTTGTAGATGTTAATGTATATGCCTTAGCATTAGCAGGATCCTTTAAATCTACAGTTTCTCCATAATTGTTCTTTGCTGTGTAATATACTTTTACAGGTGCAGATGCATTAGCAGAGTTCTGTGTCAAACGTGTTACACCAGTAGGTAATGTCACATTTGATGCTAATTCAATGCTTGTTACATATGTGCTTTCTACAACTTTTAATGTTGCTGTTGCAGATAAAGCAGAACTCTTATGAAGAAGTGTAAGCTGAATTTCATCATTTGTCTTAAATTCATCTGCTGTAGTCTTTGTATCTACTGTAAATTTATTATCTGCGACATTAACTGTTACTGGTTTATTATTCTGTGTCTTATTTGTCGCAATGATATTAAAAGCATCTGCAGTATAGTTCATCTTTTCACCATACTGATCTACTAAAGAAACTTTGATTTCAGCCTTATCATTTCCGTCTACTAATACTGTAGAGTCAATTGTTAATGCTGTAGCTTTCTGTGCCTGTACTGCAACATCAAAATTAGCCTTTACTTCACCTGTCAATTCTACTTTATAAGTTGCTGCTGCAAATGCTGTCTCAGAATCTCTTGTAATATATAAAGTCTTTGCATCCTTAAATGCAACCTTTACAGACTGTGTAGCCTTTTCTCTTGTCACTTCAACTTTAACTGCGGCCTGCTCATCCTTTGTTAACTCACGATTGAATGTAACTGCAATTGTCTTAATATTGATTGCTGCTGCTGAAACTGCTGACGCAGATACAACTTCAGGTGTTGCTGTAGCTGTTGCTGTAACAACAGGTGTTGCTGTTACTTCTGGTGTTGCTGTAGCTGTTGCTGTAACAACAGGTGTTGTTGTTACTTCTGGTGTTGCTGTTGCTGTTGCTGTTACTGCAGGTGTTGTAACAGGTGTTGCTGTTACTTCTGGTGTGTTTGTCACATCTGGTGTTGCTGTTCCTGTTGCTGTTGCAACTGGTGTTGCTGTCACATCTGGTGTTGCTGTTCCTGTTGCTGTTGCAACTGGTGTTGCTGTTACTTCAGGTGTTGCTGTTGCTGGAGTAACTGCATTCTTAACAGTTACTGTTACAGTTGCTTTTTTACCTGTTGCCTTAGAAGTTGCTGTGATTGTAGTCTTACCAGCCTTCTTAGCTGTAGCTTTTACAGATGCTGCACTCTTAGCAATCTTAGCAGATTTCTTGGCTAATGTAACATTCTTATTGCTTGCCTTGAATGTTAATGTATCACCATTTCCTGATTTAGTAGTAAACTTAAGTGTTGCTGATTTACCCTTTGTTAAGGTTAACTTTGTCTTTGCAGCCTTAACTGTTGTAGCACCAACTTTAACTGTATAAGATTTCTTACCAATCTTGAATGTTGCCTTACCAGCCTTTAAACCTTTAATGGTAAATTTCTTACCCTTCTTTGTTACCTTTACGATGTTCTTTTCAGCCTTTGAAAGTCCTGTTACCTTGTTTGTAGCAGAAGCGCTAACTGTGATAGACTTCTTAATACCTACTACTTTAGCTGTTGCTGCGTCCGCTGTGATTGGACCAGAAGTCACTACTACAGAATTCGTCAAGATTTTCCTTGTACCTTTAAATAGGTGATCATGGCGTCGCACAATTTGGATAATGCATCTTGTTGCTTGTTTGCATTAACAGGGTCTAACGTGCGTGTGTCCGGTAGAAATACTTGTGAAAATAGTTGGGAAAATGTGGTTTCTAATGATACATTTTTTTCTGGTGGAGGTGTTGGGGTTAGGGAACATGGTTTTTCTTGTGTGTTGGTTAACAGGTTGATGGATTGTACTAAGTCTTTTTTGCAGGTATGTGTGTAAATGTTTGTTGTTTTTAAATCGGTGTGTCCGAGCAGCCGTTGTATGGATGTAATGGAAGCACCTTTCGCAACCAATGCAGATGCAAAGCTATGCCGCAGACAATGTGCGGAAATTTGTTCATTGACGCCAGCTTTTTTGGCATAAGAGTGAATCTTCTCGTTCAAGTATTGCTGGCTTAGTTTTCCCGTTTTATTTGTTGCAAAAAAGTAATCCGATTCGGAATCACGATAATTTCTCAGGTAATCGGTTAGGATTTGTTCTAATTCATCGTTAATTGGAATAACCCGGTCTTTTTTTCCTTTGCCGCATATTACATGAATTTCCCCTCGGGAAAAGTTAATATCTTTTATTTTTAAATTGCACAGTTCAGAGATACGCAAGCCACTTAGGCATATGGTGGCACAGGCGGTATAGATTAGTGGATGGTCGATTGCCTGTAGAAAACGTTGCATTTCAGAAATGGTTAAATAGATGCGTTCCTTTTTTTCTACACGGATATCTTCCAGCCATAAGGTAGGATTGTTTTCGGTATATCCCCAACGCACACTGAATTTCCAGAAGGAGCGAAAAGTAATGATATAGTTTCTTCGCGTTCTTCCGCATGTACCACATTCCTTTTTATAAGAAAGGTAAGAGGAGAGATCTTCCAGCGTGACAGAAGCCAGCATAGGTTCTGCTTTTTGTTGGGAGTATAGGAACTTATGGAATTCTAACAAAGTAGTTCGATAATGTCGTATCGTATGGGGACTACTGTCTTTGTTTTGTAAATGTGCTAAATAACAATCAACTGTTTCCTGAAGTGTGTAATCTTTTTTGATACATTGTTTCATGGTATCAACCCCCTTTTTTATACATTTTATCTTATTTTTATCTTTCCTAAAAGAGAGTAAATTTAAACGCTTTTTTTGGCGTTTTTACTTTTTTGTGTTTAGCAATGGCGTTTGTGCAGATTGCATATTGCGGAAGATGAGATAGTAGCATTGTGCCTAATGATTTAAAAAAGGGAATGGTTTGTGGCAAATAAAGTAGCTAAGGAAGAAGGGGATTTTTCGTTGTTTTGCATATATGTAGGCAATAGAATATTACAATTTACAGGGATGTGAGTTGCAACGTATGCATTAAATCATATGGCAAGTGTCAAAAATAGTCTTGTAAAACATCTGTAACAAGTATATAATAAAAATCAACAGAACACTAACAAAATGCTTTATATTACAAAGAATATTTAAGAAAAATGTAACGATTATGAAAAATAACTGAAAATCAAAGAGAAAAATGTTGCTGTTTATGCAAAAATGTTTATGGGACATTTGTTCTATTTTAATTCTTTCGAAAAGGTTTCATGGGAGGACATTGTTAATATTCTTTGTGCAAGGAAGGAGTCGAGTATGAAAAAAGAGAGGGTAGGAAAAATAGCTGCTGTTGCAATGCTGTTGACACTTGCAATTGGTGTGGGAGTTGGTGGATTTGCTATAAAGCAGGGTTGGGTTGGAAAAAACAACAATGCACCTGCAATTTGCAAAAAGATAACAGTAACACAGGTTTCAACGAATAAGCAAAAGGCTAAGGATTGCATTACGATTCATTATAAATGGAAAGAAGGGCAGCAGCCACATATCTATTACAATGTGGAAAAGACTGGAAAGAAAACGTCCTATCCAGGAGTACCTATGAAAGAGGAAGAAGATGGATGGTATTCTTATACAGTAAAGAATGCAAAGAATGCAGATTGTATTATAAGCGTACCAGAGATGGAGTATCAGACAACAGAATTCGAAAGAAAATCTGGAGAGTACTGGTATGATGAGGAGTGTGGATGGAGTACAGAAGCACCGGAGAATTATAAGGTAAATGCGGAGCAGGAAGAAAAGGTAGAGTCAGATGCTGTTACAGTAGCGGAGGAATCAAAAGTTACACTTCATTTTGCAAGTAATTGGGATTCGGTTTCCATTTATTATTGGAATGCACTTCCTGTAGATCAGGAGACAGATTGGCCAGGACAGAAGTTGGAAAAGGATTCCAATGGATATTATAGTTGCACATTTTCTTCTGTAAATAAGATTAATTTCTTATATACAAATGGAGAGCAACAGACAAAAGATTTTTCTGTAAAAGAGGCTGGAGAGTATTGGTTTGAAGATGGAAAATGGACAAAAAATCCAAGTCAGACTACGGCACCAGAGGAAACAAAAACACCAGAGCAGACTACGGAACCGGAAAAGACGGAAGAACCGAAGGAAACCAGTGATCCAAATGGTGGAGAGACTGCAACGTTTGCAGATACTAGAACAGATTTTCGTGATGAAAGTATTTATTTCCTTATGACAACTCGTTTTTACGACGGAGATCCTTCAAACAATGCCAGAACTTCTCATGATGACGAGGTGCAAAATCCAAGTGGGGATCCATCTTGGCGAGGAGATTTTAAAGGATTGGCAGAAAAGTTAGATTACATAAAGGCATTGGGCTTTACTTCTGTCTGGATTACACCAGTCGTAAAGAACAGATCACAATACGATTACCATGGCTATCATGCGTATAATTTTAAACAGGTAGATTCCAGATATGAATCTGGAGATTTTGGTTATCAGGATTTGATTGATGCCTGCCATAAGAAAGGATTAAAAATTATTCAAGATATTGTTTTAAACCATACCGGTGGTGGTGGAGAGGAAAATCTGCAAACCTTATCCACCAATGCGTCTGGAACAATTGATGGGCAGGATCCCAATAATGTATTCCATCATTTTGATTATATTAAATCTTGGGAGTCTTACCAGTGTCAGGTAACACATATCGACGGAAACTGTATTGATTTAAATACAGAGAATCCAAGTGTAATTCAGTATTTAAAAGATGCCTACAATCACTATATTGATATGGGAGTAGATGGTTTCCGTATTGATACAATGAAGCATATTTCCCGTTTGACCTTTAATAAAGAATTTGCACCTGCTTTTCAGGCAGAAGCAAAGAAAAAAGGAAAAGACAATTTTTATATGTTTGGTGAAGTGTGCGCCAGAGATGAAAATGCAATTTATTTTTCGCATTATGCATGTATTTCTGCCTTTTTCTATACATGGGGAGAAACAAAAGATTATGCATGGGGCGATATGGGTACCAATATGAGCAGTACAGAGCAGCATTGGAAAGACTACGAAGATATGGGAGATGAGAAGGCGCGGAAAGAGTTTAACAGCGACAATGCCTTATTAAAAGGAAATGAATACCACAAACCGGATTATAGTAATAGTTCCGGAATGGGTGTGATTGATTTCCCTATGCATTGGTCTTTCCGTAACGCACAGAATGCATTTAATCGTGGAAAACAAGATGATAGGTTATACAATGACGCGACTTGGAATGTTGTTTATGTAGATTCTCATGATTATGCACCAAATACAATGGAAAAATTGCGTTATTCCGGGACAACAGAAGATTGGGCAGAAAATTTAAGTTTGATGTTTACGTTCCGTGGTATTCCTTGCTTGTACTATGGTAGCGAAGTGGAATTTAAAAAAGGAAAACCAATCGACGATTACCAACAAAAGTTAGAGGATACCGGACGTGCCTATTATGGAGATTATTTAGAAGGTGATGTGAAAGCAACAGATTTTGGTGTGTATACAGCCAGTGGAAAGGTTGCAACTACACTTTCTGAGGAATATCCTTTAGTGGGACATTTACAGCGATTAAATAGAATCCGTCAGGCAATTCCTGCACTTCGAAAGGGCCAGTATTCGGTAGAGGATGTTGATGGTTCTATGGCGTACAAGAGAAGATATACAGACGATAAGGTAGATAGTTTTGTATGTGTTACGGTTACAGATAAAGCAACCTTTAAAAACCTTCCAGGTGGTACCTATACAGATGCTGTAACAGGGGACACCAAGACCATTGAAGATGGTGGAACTCTTGAAATTGCTGCACCGGGAAAAGGTAATATGCGTGCATATGTGTTAAGTACTGCAAAAACAAAAGCACCGGGAAAAGTAGGAAAAGATGGAAAGTATTTAAAATAATGTGAATTGCGAAGAGAATACAATAGTGTCTCGTCACAATGGATAGGAAAGGATGATAAGTAGGAGGCTGGTTATGAAAAAGACATTGATTGTGGTAGATATGCAAAAAGATTTTATTGATGGAGCATTGGGAACCGAGGAAGCACAAAAGATTGTAGGAAAGGTAAAGGAAAAGATTGCAAAGTATAAGGCGCAGGGAGATGAAATCATTTTTACCCGTGATACACATCAGAAAAATTACTTGGAGACCAATGAAGGCAAACATCTTCCAGTGATACATTGTATTGAGGGAACGGATGGTTGGAAAATTCCGGAGCAGTTGCAGGTTTCAGATGCAATTTACTTGGATAAACCAACCTTTGGTTACTTACATTGGGATCGCTATCATTTAGAAGAGGTGGAACTGGTCGGACTTTGTACAGATATTTGTGTGGTATCCAATGCATTGCTTTTGAAAGCAATGTATCCGGAAATAAAAATTTCTGTGGATGCTGCATGCTGTGCAGGAGTCACACCAGAGAGTCATAAAGCAGCATTGACTACTATGAAAATGTGTCAGATTGATGTGATAGAATAATACGGGTAAAAAGTGAAAGCTAGCGAAGGCGGAACCTACAAAAGCTTCCGCAGATACAAAATTAAGTGTATCTGTGGAAGCTTTCTTTTTTTATGAATAAGTAGCGAAGTGGATTGCGAATGGAATGGACATTATACTTTTACAAATTATAGTTCCATAAATTTTACCGTTTTTGCTACACCACGTTTTTCAAGTAGTGTTTTATAGGTTTTCATTTTTGCCTTTGGCACTTGAATCGTGGCCTTTTTTGAAATACCGCTGAAACTGTTTTTGCCCACTTTGCTACTGGTAAGTTTGCTAGTCTTTATTGTAATAGATTTTAATTTACTGCATTTGCAGAATGCATTGGCACCAATGTTTGCTACCTTTTTAGGAATTACAATGCTTTTTAGATTACTGCAATTATAAAAGGCATTTTTCCCTATTTTGGTTATATTACTTCCCAAGGATACTTTTGTAAGCCTTTGATAACCAGAGCAGGCATTTTGTCCAATACTTGTTACCGCATAAGATTTACCATTTATTTTAATGCTTATGGGAATTTTAATGTTGGTAACAGTTTTACTAGCTGGTTTTATATAGGTTGCTTTATAAGAATTTCCGGAATCTTTTGTAATTTGATACCATGCTTTGGAAGCCGTGTCATATACCCTATTTTTTCCCTCCGTTTGCGGATTATTTGCTATACCCGGTGTAGTTGTAGTTGGAGTGGCGGTTGGGCGCTTCGTAGGTTTTGGAGTAGCAGGATGCTTGGTAGGCAATTGGATAATCTGCCGTATACAGAAACTGGCTCAGTTACCTTTTCACCATTTGGAGTAATCCCTACAATTTTAGTTGTAATCAGCCTGTCTTTTTTCTCCTCCCACATGGCATAGAGCAAGTTGTCGGATGCTTGTACAAGATAAGGAGTGGATACGGCTATCTTGTCTTCCTCTGTATAATTGGTAAGCCAGACGGAAGTTGTATTTTTTAAATCGGTATCTGTATTGGTAAGGAAAATATTTCGCTGTCTGGAGGAACTCCATGTTTCTACACTTTCCTGGTTCGTTGAATTTCCAGCGATGAGCAGGGAATTACCTACTTTTTTAAAGCTACCAATAGAAACACCAGTATAGTTAGCACCTATATTCCCCATAATATCCCACGCACTGGTATAGTTACAGTTTGTAATATTCGATTGTTTGCATTTGCTTATACTAATGGCTCTAGGATAAGCATCCCCATGGTCGACACGGTATAAATCATCCCCATCGGCAATGATAAATTGATTAAAAGAGTGGCTGACATATCCGTAACGGATATTGGCTATGCTATAAAAGGATTGTTCGGTTTTCATAGTGGTTTCGTTGATGGCATAAGTCATATTCGCCTGATGATTTCTACCATCCGATGATTTGTACATGGTATGGCAGGTGAAAATAAATAAGGTGCCATTGTGTTCTGCCATACGAAGGCTTCCAGCGTCAAAGGGTTTTAATGTATTTGCTCCGTAAACAGAAGTAGAATCTAGGCGATTCCAGTTTTTATCATATTTTACAACACGCAAAATTTCCTGTTCATTGGTTTCCTCTGAATTTCTTTGCCCGAATACTAGAAATTGAAATTCATTTCCGTAAAAATAACCGCCAAATAGAGGAAGTTCAAAGTCTATTTTTTTCTGGTCTTGTAATTGAAAATCTTGGTTATATTGTTCAATGATTGCTTGACCGCTTACGGCCTCTACACGTTGCAAAGTTCCATTTTCCAATGGTTGCAGGTAAGATGTTACAGGAGATGCCCATTCGGAATAAGATTGTCTTCCAGCATTATTGCTACCAGCAGCAGTTTTTACCGTATGTTCATAAGGAAATAGTTTTTCCTGTACGGTAGGAAGTTGGCTGGTTTCTGTATATTCCTGTGATGGTTCTGTTGCGTCCTCTTTTTCTGTTTGTTGTGCTGCATGACTTGTTACGCCTGGTACAATATACATACCTGTCATCCCCATAAAGGCAAGCATGGTGTACGCAGTCCATTTTTTGAGTTTTGTCCATTTGTTTTTCTTCATAATGAAATGCCCCTTTCGATTTTATTTCCTAACCCCTGTTATGGTAAAATATTTACCAATATATGTATTTTATCATAAAACTCGACACTTTTGTTTGTCTAATCGTATCTATAGTGAAAGGAGGCAAAGAAAAATACATCCTACAGAGTAAAACGCTCTGCGAGACGTACACAGATGCACAAGGAGTTTGGTTGCAAAAGCATGTAACCTGCATCTGGCGCGCAAAGTGTATAAGTGTCTTTTACATGAGGAACGGAGGCAAACTTGCCTATTTTGCTCTTGTAAAATAGGTAAAAAAATATTAGAATAGCAAATATTGACAATGTCATAAATAGATATAGCTATTTGGTAGATTTGATTAGGAGAAAAAAATGAAAGGAATGCTGTTTTCTTTACATACGAATAAAATATTTTGGAAAAGAGAAAAAATGCTGGCTTTTTTTTATTTATGCAGTTTAACGCTACTGCTTAGTTCTATTCTCTTGTATTGTGGAGAGAGTGTAAAAAAAGCCAGTTTTCTTTTTTGTATAAAGGGTGGGGCGTTTGGTATATTGTGCTTGTCCATAGGTCTCGGTTTCTTCATTGTTTGGTTGCAGAGTATCGAAGAACGTAAAGAAGATTTTTTTGTTTTGCGTAGGATTGGAACAAGTAAGTCTGCACTTATACTGTCTGTGCAATTAGAAATGCTATTGTTTCAGTTTATAGCAGGTGCAATGGTATTGTTTCTTATGCTGCTTTTTATTTTTACAATTGGAGAATACCAATTTGGGACTTTATGTATGTGTCTGGTAAGATTACATATTGAATTGCAAGGAATAGCATTGTTGATTACTACATTTTTAATTCAAAAGTGGAGGATATAAAAATATGTTTCGATTGCTAATAAAAAATTATTTGCTTCATTTACCATATTCCCTATTACTGATCATACAGATGTTAATTGTTCTTTTTATTACAAACCATACCTTCCTACAAGTTGTTCGTGACACTAAGGCAATGGATAATATTATTGTGGATAAAGGCTTTTACTTGGTAGAAAGTGAGCAGGAAAATAATAAGGAATTTTTAGAAAATGTAGTTAAAATAATGGGAAAAAATTGTGTGGGATATATGTATCGTAATATGGAAATCGGAATAGATGAAAATGATTATACAAATATGCCGTCTTTAGAGTACATAAATGCTACAATGGAGCAGATTCAATACACATTAAAGGAGGGAACCTGGTTTACAAATAAAGAAAATCAGGTTATTTTAGGCGGAACAATAGCTCAAATGTATCATGCAGGGGACAAAATCGTACTTACGCAAGATGGAAGGCAGAAGAAAGTAGTTGTTGCAGGTATATTGAAAGATCCGGGACGGTGCATACATTTAGATAAAAATGCAGATGGAGACTTGTCTTCTTTGGTACAGCAGGGATACAGTGTTTTGTTGACAAATAGTAGGAAAATCTTAAAATGGGCAGGGCAGGATAGGTATTTGGAGGCAGTAAGTCTTATTGTTGACGGAACGGAAAATAAATCTGCAATGGAAATTCTTAAAAAGAATTATAAGGTGACCTCTCTTGAAAAAGCAATAGAAAATGGAAAAAGGGAAATTAGGAAAAACACAGTAGGAAATGTGTTGTATATGGGAACTCTTTTAGCAATGGCATTTGCCAGTGTAAGTATTCAAATTTATATGTATTTACGTAGAAATCGGGAACAATATCAGCTTTATCGGATGTTAGGTTTAAGCAATGGGGGCATCTTTGTACTATGGTTTGGACAGCATATTGTTAATTTGGCAATCACTACAATAGGATTTTATAGCATTATGAATTATATTGAAAAAAAACAGTTTTTAGGTGGCAAAGTTACAGATGAAAATACGATATTCTTTCTTGTCCTATATGTTTGTGTATATAGTGTATTAGTTGGGGTGGTGTATAGGTTGGCAACCATTCAACTGAACAGAAAGAATTTGAAAGGAGCCTGTTAAATATGATTGAACTAAAAAATATTCAAAAAACGTATAGAGAAAAAGAAAAGAAATATTCTGTGTTACATCATTTAAATTTTACATTGCAACAGGGGGAAATGGTTGCAATCCTTGGAAAATCAGGTTCTGGAAAATCTACATTGTTACAGATTATAGGGCTGTTAGAATTACCGGATGAGGGCAGTTATCATTGGATGGATAAAGATATTCTTAAAATGAAAAGAAAATGGAACAAGATGCGTAATGAAAAAATAGGTTTTGTTATGCAGGATTATGCTTTGTTGAAAGGATTATCTGTTTATGACAATATTGCGGCGCCTATGTATATTGCAAATAAATCCAGAGATGAGATAAAAAATCGTGTGCTTTCTGCTGTAGAAGATTTTCAAATTTATGATTTGTTAGAAAAAAGGGTTAGTCAGCTTTCTGGTGGTGAGCAACAACGTGTGGCAATCGCTCGTGCGATGATACAAAGGCCACAGCTTTTGCTTGCGGATGAGCCTACAGGTTCTTTGGATGAAGAAAATGCAGAAAAGGTCATGGAAACATTGCATAAACTTCACGAGCGGGGGAACAGTAGTATTATTGTGACTCATGATAAAAGAATTGCAAAACAGTGTGAAAAGATTTATTATTTGGAAAATGGACAGTTAACCTAGATCTAGTGCATGAACTGCAGGAATTCTTAATGATATGTGTGAAACTTACATATTCTCACTATGAAAAGGGAGCAATCATACAATGAAAAAAATAGCTTTAATTTTAACAGGTGGAACAATAGGAAGTTCTATAGAAGAACATATTATAAATGTAGGGGAGCAATCCGTATATAAGTTGACGACTGCATATGAAGAACAGTATAAGGAACAAGATGTATTTGAAATATTTTCGCCATTTCAATCTTTAAGTGAAAACTTTACAAAAGAGGAGTGGCAGGCATTATATGATTTTTTATATGAGTTTCCGTTTGAAAAATATAAAGGAATCGTGATTGCCCACGGAACGGACACACTGGCATATACAGCAGCATTGGTCGGAATGATATTTGGAGCTGTGAAAATCCCGATTTTGTTTATTGCCAGTAATTATCCTGTGGGTCATCCAAAAAGCAATGGCGTAACAAATCTTCGCGCAGCGGTGGAACTGATTCGAAAAGGAAAATTAAAAGGCGTATTTTCTGTTTATGAAAATGAGAAAGAAGAGGTGGAGATACATCTGGCAACCCGTATGCTTCCTGCGGATAATGTAAGAGATCAGTATGGCAGTTTTGGAGGGGAATGTTTTGGAAAGATGTTGCCGCAAGGGAAAGAAAAAAAAGATTTTACAATACAGTTATCCGTGGCTTCCCACAATCCTACAATAGAAGAAATACAAAAGACAGTACGCCCTTTTTTTCAATCAAAACTGCATTTTCAAAAAGATATTCTATTTTTAATGCCTTATCCAGGACAAAACTATGACTCGATTGTGCCAGGGCAAAATGTGGCAGCCGTGTATCATTACCTGTATCATGCAGGAACAGCGTGTACAAAAGAGGGAAAGTATTCTTTTTTGAAATTTGTGGAACGATGTAAGAAACAGGGGATTCCGGTATATGTGGCCTCTTTGAAAAAAGAAAGCGTAGATAGTTATGCAACGCAGGATGCCCTTTTAAAAAAAGGAGTACACCCAATGTTTGATATAGCACCGGTTGCAGGGTATATCAAACTTGTGCTGGCATACAATCAAAAGGAAAAAACGGCAGAGGAGGTTTGTGCTCACAATTTATTTTATGAGGTTATTGTTTCGTAGGTAGGTATTTTCCATGCAAAAA
>Ga0256404_1005196_pt1 | contig 23390 bp, 19 predicted proteins | sample RumenRJG_01DNA_FD_185990 | JGI IMG/M metagenome (GOLD analysis project Ga0256404, IMG submission 185990) | Bovine rumen microbial communities from Lethbridge, Alberta, Canada - RJG_01 | ecosystem: Host-associated > Mammals > Digestive system > Stomach > Rumen | place: Canada: Alberta | collected... | reverse complement strand
CTCACCCGTGCGCCGGTCGCCATCAGAAGTTGCAAGCAACTCCCATGCTGCCCCTCGACTTGCATGTGTTAAGCCTGTAGCTAGCGTTCATCCTGAGCCAGGATCAAACTCTCCATTGTAAAAATTCCTTTTATCTAACGCCAGACCCGCGGATCCCGAAAGATGCGCAGGACGGCGAAGTCTTGTCTGTTCTCAGAACGCCTATCTGGTACAATCAACATTTATCGGCTATAAAGGCACCTGTACATATTCCCGACACATGGCCGGGATCGACGGTTTCCATTACACCAGGGACATCAGGCAAAAAAGCCCGACACCCCGCTTCTTGTACTACTTCTCTGTCTTATGAAATCTGTCAAAGAACTCTTTCTTTTTAATCGCTAGACCTCTGCGGGACGACCCCGTTTCGGAAAAGCGAGTGCAAAGGTACACTTAATATTTTAACGCTCCAAATATTTTTGGAATATTTTTTGAAAGAAAACACTAAGAATAAACGATTTTGACTTAAATCAATAGCATTTGTCAAAACATTTCGTTTGTAGCAATCAAAAAGGGGGAACTTGGTGTGTTCCCCTTACATTCTATATTATTATATAATGTATTATTCGTAAACTTCGTCTATTCCGTTTAATCCCATATCTTCAGAAGCACATGGGTCGAAATCTTCTGGAATATCAAACTTGTCTTCCGGATTATAACCTAGAGTTTTGTCTGCGAATATTCGTTTCATGAAATATGCCCATATTGGCAATGCCATGCTGGCACCTTGTCCTATACCTCCTGAATCGAAATGTATGTCGCGATCTTCGCCTCCGACCCATGCACCGCAAACGAGTCTCGGAGTGAAGCCTATGAACCATCCGTCAGAGTTGTCGTTTGTGGTACCAGTCTTTCCACCCATATCACATTTAATATTATATCTGTTGCGCATACGCGAACCTGTACCCCGATCAACTACGGCTCTGAGCATGTCTATCATACGATATGAATTTTCCTCACTGATCACCTCACTCATCTGGGGCTGGAAGTTAGCAATAACGTCGCCATTGCTATCCTCTATCTTAGTAACGAACATTGCACCTGCGCGAATTCCATGATTGGCAAAAGCCGTGTATGCGCATACCATTTCGCGAACACTTGCCTCGTATGCACCAAGACACAATGCCAATGAAGGCTGAATACCCGGTGTGCACACTCCAAATTTATTGAGCATTTCCATATAAACCAAACCACACTGGCGATAGTCGCTTGGCACAAGACGGCTCATAAGATATGCGGACACAAGGTTATTAGAGTTCTGCAATCCCCACTTCAATGTCACCATTCCGTGGGCACTTCCTCGTGGCGACCAGTTGCCATAGTTATGGTGGACACATGGCACCGTGTTGCATGGGGTGTAGCCATGCTCTAACGACAAAGCATAGAGATATGGTTTTGCCGTAGAACCCACCTGGCGACGACCAAGGCTAACCATGTCGTACTTGAAATGGTTGAAATCGAGTCCTCCCACATACGCTTTTACGGCACCCGTGTGTGCATCAACGCACATGAATCCCGCACGGAGGAACCGTTTGTAGTACTTTATGGAATCAAGCGGAGTCATTGTTGTATCAACCACTCCGTGATATGTGAACACGCTCATCTCTACGGGAGTATTGAAGGATGCACGTATTTCATCGTCTGATGCTCCCGCTTTTTTCAAATAGCGATATCTATCAGTCTGCCTCATCGAACGTTCATAGTTTCTCTTCACCTTGTCTGCTGATGCGGTAGAACTATAAGGTGCATTCTTCTTAAAGGCATTTTCTTTATTGAATGCCGGTTGTAGAGTCTTTGAGAGATGCTCCCTCACGGCCTCTTCGGCATATTTCTGCATTGTAGTATTGACGGTGGTGTATATTTTAAGGCCGTCGGTATAAACATTATACGGTTCGCCATTCTTCTTGAAATTCTTGTTACACCAACCATATAGAGGATCGGTTTCCCAATAGAGAGAGTCGATAGAATACTGATTCCTGTTCCACGAGGGGTAATCCTTCAAGTCTGGCTTCTTTGCCATCATATACTGACGTAGGAACTCACGGAAATAAGGAGCCTCTCCGTCCTTATGACTTGAACGATGGAAGTCGAGTTTCAACTCTTCTGCACATGCATCATTATATTGTGAGCGAGTGATGTAAGCAGCCTTTAACATCTGTCCCAACACGACATCACGTCTTTCCTTGCAACGGTCAGGATATCTAACCGGATTGAAGAATGACGGGTTTTTGCACAAGCCAATCAGAGTTGCCGACTCAGCAAGAGTGAGTTTGTTGGGCTCTTTATTAAAATAGGTATTGGCGGCACGTTTAATTCCGACCGCACTATGCAGGAAGTCGAAATAATTGAGGTACATGGCAATAATTTCTTCTTTTGTGAAATTACGCTCTAGTTTAACGGCAATAACCCACTCTATTGGCTTTTGGATAAGACGCTCGACAGAGTTGTGTGCCACCTCGCTATACAACTGCTTAGCCAACTGCTGTGTTATGGTAGAACCTCCACCTGCACTTGTCTGGCGCATGAATCCTCTCTTGATGATAGCGCGGCCAAGAGCGATGAAGTCGATTCCCGAGTGCTCATAAAAACGCTCATCTTCTGTTGACACCAATGCATGAACCAGGTCGGGCGATAGTTCATTATAGTCAACCATAATTCTGTTCTCACGGTTTATGTTCCACGTACCAATGATTTTCCCGTCGGCAGAATACACCTGCGAAGCATATCTGCTGATAGGGTTTTGCAAATCTTCCATGTCGGGCATATATCCTATCAATCCGAACCAGATGGCGAAGAAGCCGAGAAGCCCGCAACCCAACACGGAAAGGAGTATAAACCAAAGCGACAGAACGAATTTCTTTCTCATCAATTTATAGTAATTTCTGTTTTCGAAGGCAAAAATACAACTTTTCTTTGAAATTATCATCATTAAATCAAAAATTATGTGTAACTTAGCGCACGAAAAACAAAAAACATCAACCATCGTGATGAAAAAACGTAATTTTGTTACCATTGCCGACCTCTCAAAAGAGAAAATCAACTATCTCATTGAGATGGCACAAGAATTTGAAAAGCACCCAAATCGTGAGATTCTAAAGGGAAAGGTCGTTGCCACATTGTTCTTCGAACCTTCCACTCGCACACGACTTAGTTTCGAAACTGCTGCCAACAGGCTTGGCGCAAGAGTGATTGGTTTTGCCGACCCTAAGATTACCAGCGGTACAAAGGGCGAGACACTTAAAGACACTATACTCATGGTGAGCAACTATGCTGACGTTATTGCCATGAGGCATTATATAGAGGGTGCGGCCCAATACGCAAGCGAGATAGCGCCAATACCTATTATCAACGCCGGCGACGGTGCCCATCAGCATCCTTCACAATGTATGCTCGACCTCTACACCATCTATCAGACCCAGGGCACGCTTGACAATCTGAACATCTTCCTCGTTGGAGACCTGAAATACGGAAGAACCGTTCATTCGCTGATAATGGCCATGAGGCATTTCAACCCCACTTTCCATTTCGTGGCTCCTAAGGAACTTGCAATGCCCAACGAATACAAGATATATTGCAAGGAAAATGGAATTAAATTTGTTGAGCACACGGCTTTCAACGAGAAAATCATTGCCGATGCCGACATTATATATATGACGCGCGTGCAAAAGGAAAGATTCAGCGACCTTATGGAGTATGAGAGAGTGAAGAACGTGTATATTCTAAAAGCAGACATGCTGAAAGGCGTGAAACAAAACATGAAGATTCTGCACCCGCTTCCACGAGTGAACGAGATAGCATACGATGTTGACGAGACACCATACGCATACTACATCCAGCAAGCCCAGAACGGACTTTATGCCCGAGAGGCCATCATCTGCGACGTGCTCGGAATAACTCTTGACGAGGTTAAGGCAGACAATACTATAATAGAGTAACCATAATACATTATTAATATAATGAACAAGAAAGAAAGACTGGTGGCCGCGATAGAGAACGGCACCGTTATCGACCACATACCAGCCGCTAAAACGTTCCAAGTGGCAAACCTTCTCGGACTTCTCGAACTGAGGTCTATCGTAACCATTGGAAACAACTATGCTTCGAACAAGGTGGGAAAGAAGGGAATTATAAAGGTGGAGAACAAGTTCTTCTCTGACGAAGAAATATCCCGGCTTTCCGTGGTTGCTCCCAATGTGGTGCTCAACATCATTAAAGACTACGAGGTGGTGGAGAAGAAAACCGTTGAGACGCCCGACGAGTTGAAGGGAATAGTCAAGTGCAACAACCCCAAGTGTATAACAAACAACGAACCAATGCAAACAATATTCCATGTGGTTGACAAATCGAACGGCATTCTTAAATGCCATTATTGCGACAAGGAGCAAGACATAAACAAGGTGGAACTCGCATAAGTTCCACCTTTCTTTTTTATTAATGCATATCTTTGTCCACCAGAAGTATATCTTTTAGACTCCCAAAAGTATATCTTTTAGACTCCCAAAAGCCATCTTTGAGCCCCTAAAAGGGCATCTTTGACCGCCCTACTCCATACCTCTTGTAAACTAAAACAATAATTGCGACGAGGGCAATATATACACACACAACTGCCCAACCACTTATCTCAATACCGAAACTAGCACCAGGAAGCGAAGATATGAACGCAAGCGAACTATCCATAAAACTCACCGTGCCATTCAAGATGCCTGAAAGAAGGACTTGAAGTGACGTTATAGGCACCAGAAGAAGCAACATGCCAGACACAAGTATGACGTATGTACAAGGCACGGCAACAACATTTGCAAGCAAGAAATAGCATGAAACGCGTCCGAAATAGTACGCAATGAGCGGAGCAACTGCCATCTGGGCAACACACGAAACAATGACGAAACTCAAGCAAAGGCGAGAAGCAGGCAAACCGAGCAAGGCGCTTCTGCCAAGTATTCTCATTGTCCAAGGAACGAGCAAGAGAATGGAAAACACGGCGGCAAACGACATCTGAAAGCCCACATCATAAACACTCACGGGATTGCCTATGACTATAATAAGGGCGGCTAACGACAATGTGTTCAACGGAAGCGAGTCGCGCCGGGCAACACCAAGCACGCAATGGGTGGTTAACATTATTGCCGAGCGAACGAGTGATAACGGAAGACCGGCAATAAACACAAAAGTCCATATCAGAATGATATTTACGAAAGAGACGAGCACCCATCTTCTGCGCCTTCCCCATGCAAAAGTCAAGAACAAGTATAATATGCTCAGATGAAGTCCAGACATTGCCAGCACATGAGATGTTCCTGTCAATGAGAATTCTTCACGCGCTTCCTTGCTTAGCATCGAGCGCTCTCCCAACGTCATTGCAGAAACAAGAGAAAGACTTAGGTCACTCAGTCCTGAACTATTGTAGCGCTCAACAAGTTTCTCTCGATATTTGGACGCAACAAGACGAAGCCTGTCTGAGGCAGACAACGACGAAAGCGGAATTCTTGCTTGCCGCCAATGAGACACCGGGATGAATGCGGTGCCCGAAATGCCATTGCACATAAGGTAACGTGAATAACTGAAATGGCCATCAGAAAACTCCTTTGCCGGTGCGACTAAAGCATTGCACCTAATTCCTGAACCAACCCTCAGCATAAGGTATCTGTTCCCTATGGTGTCTCGCATTATATTTGCACGCAACTTCTTTCCAGCCATGTTGCCAGACGTTACCACTATGTCGCAACGCACAATCTTGCCATGTTTGCCTGGAGCGGACGTAACAATAGCCTCAATATTCTGCCAAGACTCTTGCTTTATGGTATATTCTTCAACGGCACTTTCGTGTATCATCACGCCCAAAAGGAACACTGAAACATATATCAATATGTATCTCAGATACAAGTATTTATACGAAGCAAGGGCACAAACGACAAAAGCAGTAAACCCATACAACAACACATTATATGGCAAATCGACGCAACCGCCGACCAAGACACCAGCAATAAGCGCCAAGGCAACGATGAACAGAGGGTGAAGTTTCAACCTCTCAAGAAAAGGAAGAGAACGGCGCAAGGTGTTATTCCCCTTCTTCTAAACTGTCCTCATCATCTTTTTTCCGTTTAGTGTTCCTAAGCAGGAACCACTCAGCCTCAAGACAGATGAGCACGATGACCGTTGTGGAAACCGCCAACAAATAAAGGGACGAGCCACATGTCATTCCCACCGCTGCTGTGACCCATACTCCGGCAGCCGTTGTCAGTCCGTGTATCTTCTTTTGGAAAATGATTGCGCCCGCACCGATAAAACCTATGCCAGACACAATTTGTGAAGCGACACGCGATGGATCGACCGACATGTTTGGCAACGTGCGCACCTCCTCAAATCCATACATTGAAAGCACCATAAACAAGGCACTTCCCAAAGCCACGAGAAAATGGGTTCGGAAACCAGCAGCCTTGCCTCTGTACTCGCGTTCGAGACCTATCAGGCCGCCGAGTACACCTGCTATGAAAATGCGCAACACAAGATCCATATTACCTTTTATGTTTATTCTTTCTCAAAGAAATAACTTGAGCCGTCGAAACAATGCGTGCAGACACGCTCCTTAGGCATACCTATCGCCTTTATCAGCGTCTCTATCTTGTTAAACTTGACACTTGAGAGTCCCAGACGCTTGCCTATCTCCTCAACCATACGTTTGTATTGTGGAGAATCGGTGGTTGCATATTTCTCCAAATCTTTGTTTTCGTCTCCTTCGAAATCTTTTATTACACGGCGTGTAATGAGTTCCAATTCACTCTTTGATGCCGTGAACCCGATGAATGGGCAAGCATATACAAGCGGCGGGCACGAAATGCGGGCATGCACTTCTTTTGCTCCGTATTCGAAGAAGGTGCGAACATTGTCGCGCAACTGGGTTCCGCGAACGATGGAGTCGTCACACATCACGATGCGTTGGTCTTTAAGAAGCGAGCGGTTCGGTATAAGTTTCATCTTTGCGACAAGTGCGCGACGGCTCTGGTTGCCTGGTGTGAAACTTCGAGGCCATGTAGGTGTGTATTTCAATACGGCGCGTTTGTACGGTATTTTGTGTCCTTCCGCATATCCGAGTGCTGTTCCCACACCGCTATCGGGTATTCCGCAGACACAATCTGCTTCGGTATCGTCTTCCTCTCCCATAGCCTTTCCGTTGCACTCGCGCACATACTCGGTGTTCACTCCTTCGAAGTCGCTTGCCGGAAATCCATAATACACCCAGAGGAAAGAGCATATCTGGCACTTGCTATATGGCTTCTTCAAGACCTCTATTCCGTCGGTTGTGATTCGGACAATCTCTCCTGGTCCGACATCTTTTATCGGTTTGTATTCAAGATTGGGCAGTGCTGTTGTCTCGCTTGTGGCGGCGTAAGCCCCATCTTTCTGACCTATTACTATGGGGGTGCGTCCCAGAGCGTCACGGGCGGCGATTATTCCGTTCTCGGTAAGCAAGAGCATAGAGCACGAGCCTTTCACCTTCTCATACACCAAACGGATGCCGTCCTCGAAGGTGTCACCCATATTGATGAGCAATGCGATGAGTTCGGTCTGATTGATGTTGTTTGCGCTCATCTCGCTGAGGTGCATTCTTTTCTCCAGAAGTTCTTGTGCAATCTCTCGAAGATTGTTCACTTTGGCAACCGTTACTACCGCATATCGTCCAAGATGAGAGTTGATGAGAATTGGTTGCGGGTCGGTATCGCTGATGACTCCTATGCCGGCATTACCCGAGAAGCCGTCAAGTTCTTTCTCAAAGCGCGAACGGAAATAGTCGCGTTCGAGCGAGTGAATGGAGCGAGAGAAGCCATGCTCCTTGTTGAAGGTTGCAATACCGGCACGCTTAGTGCCAAGATGAGAATTGTAGTCTGTTCCGTAGAACAGATCGTTAACACAATCTTTTACCGAAATTGTTCCAAAAAAACCGCCCATTGTATTATCGTATGTTTTTAGAGGTCGCAAAGTTACCGAAATTTTATTAAATAACGGCAACTGAAAGAATATTTTTTTAGTATTATCAACCTTTCTTTTCTTATATCAAGCAGAGACATCAATGCTCTTTCTGAACTTGCATTTAGCACATCAGACAATAATTCTTGTCTTGTGATAGTTCTCGCGGAACTCGCTGGGAGCACATCCTTTCTTGCGTTTGAATATACGGTTGAAGTTGCTGAGGTTGTTGAAACCACAGTCATAGCATATCTCAGAAATTGTACGATTGGTATCGACGAGCATGCGGGCAGCATACCCGAGACGGATATCAATGATATAGTCGGAGAGTTTATGTCCCGTGTGAGACTTGAAGAAACGACTGAAGGCGCTGGAACTCATGCCAGCAATGTCGGCAAGTTGTGCCAGTCTCAGTTCGTCCATATAGTTATTAGCGATAAAGTTCTTCACCTTTAGCACTCTGCGGCTATCGTCCTCGACGGCAATCTTGGCATAACTCGTAGAGGCAAGGGTGCGAGCGCCGTCACAAAGAGACAGTTCGTAAAGAATCTCCATGAACTGTATAAAGGCGTAGAAGCCATCCTTCACCTGGCTCAGAGTGTCTATCTTGTTGTAAACCTTCATAATGGCGCTGAGCGGGAAACTAAGTCCCTTGCGCGCCTCGCTCATCATTCGGCGAACACTTATAAAAGGATTGCGACAGAAGATGGTGTCGTCTGTCATTCCGAAATCAAACTGTACGGTCACCTCACGGATGTCTTCGCTTTTGCATGTGTTCTGCTCCCAGACATGCTCGAGGTCGGGACTTGTGATGAGAACAAGGTCGTACTCGCCAATAACTTCAGAACTGTCGCCCACAATGCGTCTCACGCCAGGAGCATGCTCTACGAAGTTTAGTTCGAAAACCTCATGGTTGTGTATAGGATAAGTGAATTCTTTCTTACGCCTGTCAGCAATATAAAGGACATCCTTGCTCATCAGCGGCGTTATCTCATGTATCACCCTTCTGTCTATCACCATTGGTAAGTTTTATAATAATTGCTTTATTAATACCGATATCCTCTGAAGCGTTGTGAGGCGCGTAGGCACGAGAGGCAGACGAAGCACATTCTCGATAAAGCCCATCTCCGAGAGCATCGCTTTGACTCCTGCGGGATTGCCATCGACGAAAAGAAGACTGAACAAATCGGTGAAGTGGTGATGTATCTTCAGTGCACCTTCAAACTCACCCCTCATCTCAAGACGGAGCATCTTTGAGAACTCGCGCGGCAAAGCGTTGCCTATCACGCTGATAACGCCCACGGCTCCGCATGCCACCATGGGATAAGTGAGCGCATCGTCGCCGCTAATGACATCAAAATCGCGAGGCTTGTTCTTTATAATCTCGTCAACCTGTTCCAGACTGCCACCTGCTTCCTTGATGGCTACAATGTTCTGACAGTCGCGAGCCAAGCGGACAGTAGTTTCTGCCTTAAGGTTAACGCCTGTCCTGCCTGGAACATTATAAAGCACCACGGGCAACTTCGTTGCTTCGGCTATCGTCTTGAAGTGCTGATAAAGCCCCTCTTGCGACGGCTTGTTATAATAAGGGCAGACGCTAAGCACGCCGTCGATGCCCTTAAAATCGCCCGTACGCAATTCTTCAACAACCGACGCGGTGTTATTTCCGCCACAACCCATCAGAATTGGCACGCGTCCCTGGACGGTGTCAACAACAAGTTCCTTGATACGAGCCTTCTCGTCGGCGGTCAGTGTGGGTGTCTCGCCCGTAGTGGCGAGAATGCAAAAGAAGTCTGCTCCGTTGTTTATCTGATAGTCAACAAGCCTTTTCAGCGCGGTATAATCCACTTGTCCATCACTGGTAAAAGGTGTGACAAGCGCAATGCCAAGGCCTTTGAATATATTATGTGCCATAAGATGATTATGATAATTTCGTTTGCAAAATTACTATTTTATATTCAATTGACAAAAAAAGAAGTTCGTTTTTTGCGCATTTTGAAAGCAGCGCAAAGGTTTACGTTATTTTAACGCATAAAGTTGCATCAATTTAAAGGGGAATTTACTACCTTTGCAATCAGAATTAACAAACATCTAATATTAAATTACTAAGACAAATCATGACAAGACTTAAAGAACTAAACAAGCGTACTGCTCCGAAGAGCGTTATGCCCGAGAAGATTATCCAGTTTGGTGAAGGTAATTTCCTCCGCGCTTTCGTTGACTGGATTGTGTGGAACATGGACCAGAAGACCGACTTCAACGGCTCTGTTGTAGTAGTACAACCTATCGAAAAAGGTATGGTTGACTGGCTCAACGGTCAGGACTGCCTCTATCACGTCAACCTTCAGGGACGTCAGAACGGCGAGGCAGTGAACTCTCTCACTCGCATCGACGTTATCAGCCGCGCGCTGAACCCATATTCACAGAACTGGGCTTACATGGCGCTTGCCGACCAGCCAGAGATAAGGTTCGTCATCTCAAACACCACAGAGGCAGGCATCGCTTTCGACCCTGCATGCAAACTGTCTGACGCACCGGCAAGCAGTTATCCCGGCAAACTCGTTCAGTTGCTCTATCGCCGCTATCAGACATTCAACGGCGACCCGAAGAAGGGACTCATCATCATGCCGTGCGAACTCATATTCCTCAATGGACATCACCTAAAGGAGTGCATCGAGAAGTACATAGAACTCTGGAAAGAAGATTTAGGAAACGACTACGAAGGATTCAAGGAGTGGTTCGAGAAGTACAACTATGTTTGCGCTACTCTCGTTGACCGCATCGTTCCTGGATTCCCACGCAAGGAGATTGCCGACATACAGCAGAAAATCAGTTATAAGGACAACCTCGTTGTTCAGGCAGAGATATTCCACCTTTGGGTAATTGAGAAACCCACAAACATGAGCATCGAGGAACTGCGTGCTGAATTCCCAGCAGAGAAGGCTGGCCTGCACGTGCTCATAGCAGAGAGCGAGAAGCCTTACCACGAGCGCAAGGTGACGCTGCTCAACGGTCCTCACACCGTTCTCTCGCCTGTGGCTTATCTTTCAGGAGTTGACATCGTTCGTGACGCATGCAACCACGAGGTGATAGGAAAGTACATCCACAAGGTTCAGTTCGACGAACTGATGCAGACGCTCAACCTGCCTATGGACGAGTTGCAGCAGTTTGCAAGCGACGTGCTCGAGCGTTTCAACAACCCGTATGTTGACCATCAGGTTACGAGCATCATGCTCAACAGTTTCCCGAAGTTCCAGACTCGCGACCTGCCCGGTCTGAAGATTTATCTGGAGCGCAAGGGCGAACTGCCCAAGGGACTCGTTCTCGGACTTGCAGCCATCATTACATATTATAAAGGTGGCAAGCGTGCCGACGGCGCAGAGATAGTTCCAAACGACGCACAGGAGATTATGGACCTGCTGAAGAACCTCTGGGCAACAGGCGACACCCGCAAGGTGGCAGAAGGCGTGCTGGCAGCAAAAGACCTCATCTGGGGCGAGCATGGCGACCTGAACGAGATACCTGGACTCACAGACATGGTTACTGGTTTCCTCAACGACATACAGGCAAAGGGCATGCTCGAGACAGTAAAGAGCATCCTGTAATATTATAAAATGAGAAAGGGAGTTAAAGGGGGATTTACTTTTATCTCCCTTTTCTCTTTATAACATAGTGTGGCATGGAAAGACTGAAAGAACTGGCAGAAAAATATGAGACGAAGGAATTCCTTAACGGCGACCCTTCATGGTTTATGCATCAAGTGAAAGGCGAACCGAACCAAGAGACGTTGGCATTCATCGCCTCATGCCTTAGTTATGGCTCGCGCAAACAGTTCTTTCCGAAGATACAATACATCCTTGATTGCTCGGAGGGAAATGTTTACGATTGGCTCAAAGGCGAACGCTTTGAAGACGACATACCAGACAACGGCGACTGTTATTATCGTCTTTATTCCAACTCCCTGATGAACAGATTTTTAAAAGCATATCGCGAACTAATACAAAAACATGGTTCCTTGGGCAGATATCTGTTCGGCAACGATGTTAGAACTGGCATGGAAGCCATTGAAACCATAACGTCATATTTCTCCAGTCACGGCATCGAGGTCATTGTTCCTAAAGATGCGAAATCGTCATGTAAGCGCATATGCATGTTCCTAAGATGGATGGTGAGAGACAATTCGCCCGTTGACCTCGGACTATGGGATTTCATAGACAAGCGCACGCTTATAATGCCGATGGACACGCATGTCTTGCAGGAGGCTTGCGCAATGGGGCTGCTCAACACGAAAAGCACCTCCATGTCATCTGCACTTCGCCTTACAGCCCGAATGAGGGACATTTTCCCAGATGACCCGCTGAAGGGCGATTTCGCACTCTTCGGCTACGGCGTTAACAAATAGCACCTTTCACGTTCCGAAAGCATACCTTTCACACCCCGAAAGCACATCTTTCGCTACCCGAAAAGACACCTTTTACAACCCGAAAGGCATATAACCCACTATCGGTCAGTTCTTACGCGTTACCATGTGTCAGTGGCGGACAACCTGAAATGTGTCGTCTATACTCCTAAACCACTGAACTCCTCTACTCCTTAAGCATGCGAAGCGTGCGAAAGTTTTAATTGTATAATTACCGAAAAATATTTGGAAGAAAGAAAAAAAAGTAGTACCTTTGCAGCCGATTTGCAAATTATCGACTGAATTTTGATATTTTATATAGTCCGTGGAGGCTCGGTAAAGAGGCAGCACTAAGCATGTCCGCCTTGCGGAAAAACCCGTTTTACAAATAAATAAATGTACGCAATTGTAGAAATTAACGGTCAGCAGTTCAAGGTTGAGCAGGGAAAGAAACTCTATGTCAACCATATAAAGGACGCTGAAGAAGGTCAGACCGTAGAGTTTGACAAGGTTCTGCTCGTAGATGTGGACGGAGCCGTGACGGTAGGTGCACCAACCGTAGAGGGTGCCAAAGTAGTAGCCGAAGTGAAGAAGCCGCTCGTAAAGGGCGACAAGGTGATTGTCTTCAAGATGAAGCGCCGCAAGGACTATCGCAAGAAGAACGGTCATCGCCAGCAGTACACTGAGGTAGAAATCAAATCAGTTAACGCTTAAAACAGAGGAGGAACAAGAAATGGCACATAAGAAAGGTGTTGGTAGTTCTAAGAACGGACGCGAGAGTGCTGCACAAAGACTCGGCGTGAAAATCTGGGGCGGACAAAAGGTTATCGCAGGCAACATCATCGTTCGCCAGCGTGGTACTCACCATAATCCAGGCGAGAATGTGGGCATCGGTAAGGATGACACTCTTTACGCTCTGGTTGACGGTGTTGTGAACTTCAAGAAAGGCCGCAAAAACAAGAGTACAGTTTCAGTTATTCCAGAGGCTGAAGCATAACAACAAACAAGCAAACTTATTCCAAACAAACAACAGAGACCTCTGCCCTATCCGGGTGGAGGTTTTCTGCTTAATAAGGCATAACCTGCTGGAAATCAGCATTACGGAAATGCCCGAGGGGAGTTCATTGCGCACGGGCGAACATTGTTTTGCCACATTGCCACATTAAGGTTGTTCAAGATGCGCTCTTACCCCCTTTAAATATATAATATACTTATACTACTTTTTAACATCTCCTTGGCACCTCCCACTTTGCCAGGTTTTGGACGAACAGAAAATCATGTTCAATATCCTTAATGTGGCAAAGTGGCAAAATAGAGTTTCAGGCTATTTCGCGGAAGACTCACACCACGAACGCAACGATAACAATCGCAAGTACGCGCACGCGTACACCTTATTTCGCGATAACTCTTGCACGGTTCAGAAAGTTTTTGTACCTTTGCATTCGTTATACAAAAAAAATAAACAAGAACAAACAAAATACAACAATGCTGACTTTACAACTCATCAAGGAACAACGCGACCGTGTCATAAACGGCCTGAACAAGAAGCACTTCAACGGTGCAGAAGAAGCAATCAACCAGGTACTCGCTATCGACAAGCAGCGCCGCGAATCGCAACAACAACTGGACGCGAACCTCTCCGAGGCAAAGAAAATGGCTGCCCAAATAGGCGGACTCATGAAACAGGGCCAGAAAGACGAAGCAGAAGCCATCAAGCAGAAAGTTTCGCAAATGAAAGAGACCAACAAGCAACTGGAAGAGCAGATGAAAAAGGCCGAGGAAGACCTGACGGCGCTGCTCTGCACCATCCCCAACATACCCTACGACGAAGTGCCTGAGGGCTCTTGCGCCGAGGACAACCATGTGGTGAAATCGAACCTGCGCGAATGCCATGAGGGCGACACCGTTGGCAACTGGGACGTGAACCCGTCATTGGGAATAGACAATCCGCTGCCCCACTGGGAACTGGCAAAGAAATACAATCTTATCGACTTCGACCTGGGAGTAAAGATAACCGGTGCAGGTTTCCCCGTGTATATCGGGAAGGGAGCACGTCTGCAACGAGCACTGATCAACTTCTTCCTCGACGAGGCACGCAAGGCTGGATACACCGAGATAATGCCGCCCACGGTGGTAAACGCCGCTTCTGGATACGGAACAGGACAGTTGCCCGACAAGGAAGGCCAGATGTACCATTGCGAGGTTGACGACTTCTATCTCATCCCCACGGCAGAGGTTCCCGTAACGAACATCTATCGCGATGTCATTCTCGACGAGAAGGACCTGCCAATAAAGAACTGTGCATACACCGAGTGTTTCCGCCGCGAGGCAGGTTCTTACGGCAAGGACGTGCGCGGACTGAACCGTCTGCATGAGTTCTCAAAGATAGAGATTGTACGCATCGACAAGCCCGAACATTCAAAGGAGAGCCACAAGGAGATGCTGGAACACGTGGAAGGGCTGCTGAAGAAACTCGAGTTGCCCTACCGCATACTGCTCCTTTGCGGCGGCGACCAGTCGTTCACTTCTTCCATTTGCTACGATTTCGAGGTTTACTCAGAGGCTCAGAAACGTTGGCTCGAAGTGTCGTCAGTATCCAACTTCGACAACTATCAGGCAAACCGCTTGAAGTGCCGCTACCGCAATGCCGAGACTAAGAAGACGGAACTATGCCACACGCTCAATGGCTCTGCACTTGCCCTGCCGCGCATCGTCGCCGCCCTGCTGGAGAACAACCAGACAGAGAACGGCATCCGCGTGCCAAAGGCTCTCGTCCCATACATGGGTTGCGATATGATAGACTAAGAAATAATCCATGACAAGCCAATTGTATCTTATGAGAAGACACTCATTAGTAATTGCACTGACCATCAGTATGTGTTTTGCGGCCCTTGCCGCCAAGGCACAGATAAAAGTCGTTGACTCCACTAACGACAACATCGTCATCTTGGCACAAATCCAAGACAACAAAGGCGTTTTGCTCGGATTCACGAATAAAGACGGACTTATTCCGGAGAACATATCCGTAAAAAGCGGATACAGCATCCTCCACATGGCTTATGACGCACATCGTATTACCGACCAGGAAATTGCCACGGGAACAATAGAAATGGTGCCAAAGGTCTATGATGTAAACGAGGTTGTGGTTAAGAGCAACAGTATGGACTATGTCCGTCTGCGCGGATATTTCAGGAAATACGAGACGATTGACCTCATGGATACCATCACAACCGAATTTACCGACGGTATCATCGAATATGTCATGAAGGCAAATAGCGAGTTCTCGATGTCAAACAGTGGACGTGTGCTTGCTGCCAGAATGTATAAAGTGAACAACTATGGCGACTCCATTCTCGGCGGTTCATACTGGATTAACGAAAAGGGGAAAGAAAGCAAAGTGAACAGGATGGTTCCCAAAATGGACTCATGGCTGCTGATAAACTCTGAACGTATGAAGGGTCTCGACTTCTCCCTCGACGCAGACACCATTTATGGAAAATACTGGCCGAAAGCATACTTCGCCAAGACAGGCAAGATAATAAATGTCGGAACAGACGAACTGGCCAACAAAGAGGAACACTCTATTCACTTCCCATTGCTGACTCTGCTGGGTATCGACTTGAAGTTCTATGACATGAACGAAAACCAATTCTATCACCTCAGAGATTCGGGAACGTACAAGTATTCCAACCTGATGGGCTCCTCCAGTTCTGCAACAGGAGTTATCGGAGGAAAAATGATAAGGAGCAGGCTGAAGAAAAGATATCCCGACCTGAAGAAAGGCGATTTCCCAGCCAAGATAAAAGTATATTCGGAGGTGTTCTTTACCGACGTGGAATACATGTCGAAACAGGATGCCAAGAAACTGAGAAAGGAAAAGGGATTTGACGATTCCGTTGAAATAGAAACTCCCGACTTCGTTCCAGAACTGTCGGAGGCGACAAAGAAACTCATAAGCACAGCCCTCGAGAAACAGAAGGAAGCAGACGAAAAGAAGGAACAGCAAAAGGACAAGTAAAGCGCAAGACATATATGAACAAGATTATCAGAAAAGAACAATTCTCAGAAAAGGTTTTCCTCTTCGAGATTGAGGCTCCGCTGATAGCAAAGAGCAGAAAAGCGGGCAATTTCGTAATAGTTCGCGTAGGGAAAAAGGGCGAGAGAATGCCTCTCACCATTGCCGGTGCCGACACGAACAAAGGTACTATAACCATCGTGGTTCAGCAGGTGGGACTTTCGTCAAAGAAACTTTGCATGCTGAACGAAGGCGACTATGTGACAGACGTAGTTGGCCCGCTGGGCAACCCCACACGTATTGAGAACTACGGAACCGTAGTATGTGCCGGAGGCGGTCTCGGCGTTGCTCCGATGCTGCCAATCATTCAGGCGCTGAAGGCCGCTGGCAACCGTGTGCTTAGTGTTATGGCAGGACGTTCGAAAGACCTCATCATCCTCGAAGACAAGGTTCGCGAATCGAGCGATGAGGTAATAATAATGACTGATGACGGTTCATACGGAGAAAAAGGCGTGGTTACCGTAGGTATGGAAAAATTCTTCGAGCAGGAGCACGTTGACAAAGTATTCGCTATCGGGCCTCCAATAATGATGAAGTTCTCTAACCTTACGGCTCAGAAACACGGCATTCCGTGCGAGGTTTCGCTCAACACGATTATGGTTGACGGAACAGGTATGTGCGGCGCATGCCGTCTGACAATCGGTGGCAAGACGAAGTTCGTATGCATTGACGGCCCTGAGTTCGACGGTGCTCTTGTTGACTGGGACGAGATGTTCAAGCGCATGGGAACATTCAAGCGCGAGGAGCAGGAAGAACTGGCACACTTCGAGGAGCATCTGGAGAAGGCATCAGAACAAGCAGAAGGCTCGCACGACGCCGAGAAGCAAAGCGTTGACTCAAGCGTGGCTAACACTTTGCATGCAGAGAACGACCCCATAGAGATGCTTACAGACAACAAGTCTGAATGGAGAACAGAACTCCGCAAGAGCATGAAGCCAAAGGAGCGCATGGCCATAGAGCGTGTCATCATGCCCGAACTTGACCCAGTTTACCGTGCAACCACAAGAACCGAGGAGGTGAACATCGGACTCACCGAGGAGATGGCGCTTACCGAAGCCAAGAGATGTCTCGACTGCCCCAAGCCGTCATGCGTTGAGGGATGCCCGGTGAACATAGACATACCTTCATTTGTTAAGAACATAGAAAGAGGAGAGTTCCTTGCCGCCGCCAAGGTGCTGAAGAACACCTCTGCCCTACCCGCCGTCTGCGGTCGTGTGTGTCCGCAGGAGAAGCAGTGCGAGAGCCGTTGTATCCATCTGAAGAGTGGCGGAAAGGCTGTTGCTATAGGCTATCTGGAGCGTTTCGCGGCCGACTATGAACGTGAAAGCGGCAACTTCTCTTTGCCAGAAATAGCACCGTCAAATGGCATCAAGATTGCTGTTGTTGGCTCTGGTCCTTCAGGATTGAGTTTTGCGGGTGACATGGTGAAGAAGGGATTTGATGTTTATGTGTTCGAGGCACTTCACGAAATAGGCGGTGTATTGAAATATGGCATTCCTGAGTTCCGTCTCCCCAACCGTATCGTGGATGTAGAAATAGAAAACCTCGCCAAGATGGGCGTTCATTTCCAGACAGACGTTATCGTTGGCAAGACAATATCTATAGAGGAACTTGAGGCACAGGGATTCAAGGGAATATTCGTCGGCTCTGGCGCTGGTCTGCCAAACTTCATGAACATACCTGGCGAGAATGCCATTAACATCATGTCGTCTAACGAATATCTCACACGTGTGAACCTCATGGATGCCGCTAATCCTACCACTGACACACCTCTTAACCCTGCCAAGAACGTGCTCGTCGTGGGCGGAGGAAACACCGCGATGGACTCATGCCGTACGGCAAAGCGTCTCGGGGCTAATGTCACTCTTGTCTATCGTCGTTCCGAGGCAGAGATGCCGGCACGTCTCGAAGAGGTTAAGCATGCGAAGGAAGAGGGCATCAACTTCCTCACCCTGCACAATCCTATCGAGTATGTTGCCGACGAGAATGGCGCCGTGAAACAGGCAGTTCTCCAGGTAATGGAACTTGGCGAGCCAGACGCAAGCGGCCGTCGCTCACCAATACCAGTGGAGGGAAAGACGGTCACTCTCGACATCGACCAAGTGGTTGTGGCTGTTGGCGTTTCTCCCAACCCTCTCGTTCCGAAGTCAATCGAGGGACTTGAACTTGGAAGGAAGAACACTATCGTTGTCAACGAGGAGATGCAGAGTTCTCGCCCTGATGTCTTCGCCGGTGGAGACATCGTGCGCGGAGGTGCCACCGTTATCCTTGCAATGGGCGACGGACGACGTGCCGCGGCATCGATGGCAGAGAAACTCTTGTCATAACTATAAAAAGACTGCGTTATGAGACTATTGATTGTTGTGCTCTCTCTGCTCGTCACAATGTCTGCGATGGCTCAGCGAAACAAGAAACGCCAGCCAAGTCGCAAGGCGAATGTAGAGAAAAGACAGCCTTCGGCATCAGAACTGATGTTCGAGAACATGCTGCCTTCCACCCGCAAAGTGATGTTTATAGACAGCATGGTGGTAAGTAAGAGTGAATTCTTGAGTCACATTCCGCTGCCATCAGAGTGCGGAACTCTTGCCGACGACAAACAGGGAGCGTCGTTCCAGAACGATTTCATCAATAAAAAGTATTTCTCAAAACGCGACACTTCTGGTGTTTCCAGAATCTACACGTCCGACAGACTTGCCGGACAATGGTCAACGCCACAGGAACTCTCAGCATTAGGAAAGGCAGACTATCCTTTCCTAATGGCTGACGGCACCACTCTTTATTTCGCTGGCAAGGGTGAGGCATCACTCGGAGGGTACGACATATTTGTCACCCGCTATGACGGTGACGACGGAACATTCCTCGAACCGCAAAACATGGGATTGCCATTCAATTCTCTTGCCAACGATTATCTTTATGTGGAAGACGAGATAGACTCACTCGCCTGGCTCGTAACCGACAGGAACCAACCCGACAGCATGGTATGCATCTATACGCTTGTGCCCGACGGTCATCAGTCGTACGACGTATCCGAGATGACGAACGAGCAACTTCGCGGATTGGCAAAGATATCCGAAATCAAGAATACTTGGTACGACCAGCATCAGAAGAACAATGCCCTTAAGCGACTATACGCCTTGCGGAAAGGCGGTGCCAAAACAAAGGGCATTGACGAAATCGACTTTGTCGTAAACGACAAGATATCATACACTTCTGCATCGCAATTCAAGTCTCCATCTAATAGAGACAACTTCAAGAAACTACAGTCCCTGAAGAAAGAGAAAGAGGACAACATCAAGTCGCTTACGGAACTACGGGAACGTTATTCCGCTTCGGGGAAGACTGCTCAAAGAAACATCTCTAACGAGATTCTATCGCTCGAAAAGAAGATACTAAAGCAAGAAGAATCCATTGCCAAAATGGAGATTTCTATACGCAACACGGAGAATATGTTAACCAAATAATCTTTAAAGTCTATGGCTAAAAAATATTTCGCAGAATCAGAACTGCTAATTAATGCAGACGGGAGTGTGTTCCATCTGCATCTGAAGCCAGAGCAACTGGCAGATAAAGTGATACTCGTTGGCGACCCTGGACGTGTTGCGACGGTTGCCGCACACTTCGACAACAAAGAATGCGAGGTTGAGAACCGCGAATTCAAATCAATAACAGGCACATATAAAGGCAAGCGAATCACCGTGCTAAGCACTGGCATCGGGTGCGACAATATCGACATAGTGATAAACGAACTCGACGCCCTCGCTAATATCAATTTCAACACCAGAGAGGAGAATGAGAAACATCGTCAACTCACCTTGGTGAGAATTGGCACATGCGGAGGATTGCAACCCAACACTCCTGTAGGCTCATTCATCGCGTCTGTCAAGAGCATCGGTTTCGACGGGCTGCTGAATTTCTATGCCGGAAGAAACGATGTGTGCGACCTGGAATTTGAAGAGGCATTCCGGAAACACATGAACTGGAATCCACAACTGGCAGCGCCATACGTCATCGATGCGGATGCCGAACTCATAGATAGAATCGCAGGCACCGATATGGTTCGTGGAGTGACAATAGCATGTGGCGGATTCTTCGGACCGCAAGGAAGAGAGTTGCGCATTCCGCTGGCCGACCCAAAGCAGAACGAGAAGGTGGAGGCTTTCGAGCATGCAGGACTTCGCATCACCAACTTCGAGATGGAGAGTTCGGCAGTGGCAGGTCTCGGCCGTCTGCTCGGGCACAAGGCGATGACATGTTGCATGGTAATAGCCAACCGACTTGCGAAAGAGGCTAATACCGGATATAAGAGCAGCATCGACGACCTCATCAGACTCGTGCTTGAAAGAATTTAAAGCACACACTACATCACATTAAGTATATGATATCATTCGAGAGCGATTACAACAACGGAGCACACCCAAGTGTGCTCCAACATCTTATAGACACCAACAATAGTCAAAGTGCTTCATACGGATTTGACGAGTGGAGCGAAAGCGCACGCCAAAAGATAAGGGAAGCATGCATGCTTGACGATGCGGAGGTGTTTTTCCTCGTTGGAGGAACTCAAACAAATGCCACGGTCATTGACTCTATGCTTTCACGTTACGAAGGCGTAGTGGCTGTTACCACCGCTCATATCAATGTTCACGAGTCGGGAGCCATTGAAGCCAGCGGACACAAAGTGCTTACACTACCCTCTCATAACGGGAAAATGGATGCGGAAGAGTTGAGAGCCTTTCTTAAATCATTCCATGCAGACCCCACTTGCGACCACATGGTGTGGCCAGGAATGGTTTACATCACATTCCCCACTGAACTTGGTACTATATACAAGGCTTCCGAGATTGAGCAAATAGAAAAAATATGTCAGGAATACTCCATTCCCTTGTTCATCGACGGCGCAAGACTCGGATATGGATTAATGTCTGACGAATGCGATTTCGACCTCCCATGGCTTTCTCGTCATTGCGACATGTTCTACATCGGCGGCACCAAGGTAGGAGCATTATGCGGAGAAGCGGTTGTGTTCACCAAGAACAACGTGCCACGACAATTCTTCACCATAGTGAAACAACATGGCGCTTTGCTGGCTAAGAGTCGCATAGCAGGCGTTCAATTCGACGCTCTGTTCACCGATAATCTCTACTTTAAAATCTCACGCAATGCAATTGAGAAGGCGATGCAGTTAAGAGAGGTTTTCAAGAAGTCGGGATTTACCATGAATGACTCTCCTACAAACCAGCAATTCGTAGTGCTCTCAAACATACAGAAAGAATGCCTTGCAAGACTTATCGCATTTGAAATATGGGAACCTATAGACGAAAGCAACACTCTGTGCCGTTTCGTCACCAGTTGGGCAACCACGGAGAAAGATATAGAGACGCTTGCCAACGCCATTGCCACAATAAGCGAAAAATGACAACACACAACGACGACACCATCTGCGCACTCGCAACACCCACGGGGGGAGCCCTCAGCATAATACGCATAAGTGGTCCTGAATGCATCAGGACTATAACCACCTTGTGCAAGAAAATAAACGAGGAAACACCTGCAAATACCATCAAACATACCGAGATATGCGACACCAAAGGCCATGTCATCGACGATGTGATGGTAAGCATATACCGTGCCCCACATAGTTATACGGGAGAAGACTCGGCAGAAGTGACATGTCATGGCTCTCACTACATAGCAAGCAAAATCATAGAGACGTTAATATCCAACGGGTGCAGACAAGCAATGCCAGGAGAGTTCACACAAAGGGCATTCCTCAACGGTAAACTCGCACTCGAACAGGCAGAGGCCGTAGCAGACCTCATAGCATCGACAAATACAGCCACACACCGAATGGCATTGTCACAACTTAGAGGAAACATATCCTCAGAACTCGCCACCTTGCGTGATGGCCTTCTGAAACTTACATCATTGCTCGAACTTGAACTCGATTTCTCTGACCATGAAGACATTGAGTTCGCCGACCGTTCCGATCTGCTCAAGCAGGCAACAACTATCGACAACAAAATAGTGAGACTCGCCGATTCCTTCAAAGCAGGAAACGCAATCAAAAAGGGAATACCCGTGGCAATCATCGGGAAAACAAACGTTGGCAAGTCAACATTGCTGAACCAACTACTACACGACGACAAGGCAATAGTTAGCAACATACACGGCACCACACGCGACGTAATAGAAGACAATACAACAATAAAGGGCGTAACATTCAGGTTCATCGACACCGCTGGAATACGCAACACGGATGACGAGATAGAGCAACTGGGAATAGAGCGTACTTACAAGAAAATCCAAGAGGCGACCGTCATATTATGGCTTATAGACGAACTGCCAAGCACAGAAGAAATAGACAAGATGGCGACTTTCACAAAAGACAAATCGCTCATCATCGTACAAAACAAGATTGACATTTTGCAATCATTATTCCCAGACACAATAAAGGACATTCCTACGCTTCACATAAGCGCGAAGAATGGTACCGGCATAAACGAACTCGAAGAAACCATATACAAGGCAGCAAACATCCCCGAAATAACAGAAAACGACACCATAATCACAAGCGCACGCCACTACGAAGCCCTGCAACGCTCCCACGAATCATTCATTCGCGTGATAGACTCTATTAAAAACAATCTCAGCGGCGACCTAATAGCAGAAGACCTGCGCATAATCCTCTCCCAACTTGCCGAAATAACCGGCAAAGGCATCATCACCCCTAACGAAGTCCTCGCCAACATCTTCCAGCACTTCTGCGTGGGAAAGTGAAGCCACTACAAAGAAAATTATAAAATCTGCAAATATACCGCTATAAATCGCTTATTTTCAAGTGTTAAAGATTGTTCGGTTATTTGCAGATTTTTGACTTGAACATTGTCTATTTGCAGATTTTTTCCTAACTTT
>Ga0256404_1005195_pt1 | contig 23399 bp, 16 predicted proteins | sample RumenRJG_01DNA_FD_185990 | JGI IMG/M metagenome (GOLD analysis project Ga0256404, IMG submission 185990) | Bovine rumen microbial communities from Lethbridge, Alberta, Canada - RJG_01 | ecosystem: Host-associated > Mammals > Digestive system > Stomach > Rumen | place: Canada: Alberta | collected... | reverse complement strand
CTGGAAGATCTCGAAGCCCTCGACCTTGTACTCGACGAGTGGGTTTCGCTGGGCGTAGGTCCTGAGTCCCACGGCCTCGCGCAGGCTTTCCAGCTCGCCAAGGTGGTCCTGCCAGCGGAGGTCGATCTGCCTCAGATAGTTGAAGCGGAGGAACTCGTTGAACGGACCCGGACCGGTCAGGTTGATCTTGTCGGCGATGTTCTTGTTCAGGAAGGCGTTCAGGTGGCCGACCCATTGCTCCTTCGTCACGTCCTGGCCCTCGAGGGGCTGGATCTCGTAGAAGAAGTTCTTCTTGAACTCGTCGCAGATGGTGGAGGCGATTTCCTCCTTCTTCCCCGCGAAGGCGTCGTCAACGATTTTCTGAGCCATCTCATGGGTGTGGTTGATGACCCGGCTGATCAGATCCTTGCTCTGCAGGATCTCGTCGCGCTGGGCATACAGGTAGTTGCGCTGCTCGTTCAGCACGTCGTCGTACTCCAGCAGGTTCTTGCGGATCTCGAAGTTGCGCTCCTCGACACGCTTCTGGGCCTTCTCGATGGCGTTGGTCAGCATCTTGTGCTCGATCGGCTCTCCGTCCTGCATGCCAAGCCTGCCCAGCATCGCCTTCATGTTGTCGCTGGCGAACAGCCTCATCAGGTTGTCGTCAAGCGAGACGTAGAAGCGGCTCTCGCCCGGGTCGCCCTGGCGGCCGCTGCGGCCACGCAGCTGGTTGTCGATACGGCGTGACTCGTGGCGTTCGGTGCCAAGGACGTACAGGCCGCCAAGAGCCTTGACTTCCTCGTACTGCTTCTGCCAGGTCGGCTTGACCTTCTCCATGGCCGCCTTGAACTCTTCAGGGGTGGCCTTGGTGCCCGCCAGCTTGCGGGCCATATGCTCCGGAGATCCGCCGAGCTTGATGTCGGTACCACGGCCCGCCATGTTGGTGGCGATGGTGACGGCTCCCTTGGCGCCGGCGTTCTCGATGATCATGGCTTCCCTGGCATGGTTCTTGGCGTTCAGCACCTCGTGGGGGATGCCCATGCGGAAGAGCAGCTTGCTGAGCAGCTCGCTTTTCTCGACGCTGATCGTGCCGACAAGGATCGGCTGGCCTTTCTCATGCACACGCTTGATTTCCTGGCAGATCGCCTGGAACTTGAACTGTTCGTTGAAGTAGACAAGGTCCGGCTTGTCTTCCCGGATGACCGGCCGGTTGGTCGGGATGACGACGACATCCAGCTTGTAGATCTGCATGAACTCGGGCGCCTCGGTCTCGGCGGTGCCGGTCATGCCGGAGAGCTTGTCGTACATGCGGAAGAAATTCTGGAAGGTGATCGTGGCCAGGGTCCGGTTCTGTGCCATGACCTTGATGCCTTCCTTCGCCTCGATGGCCTGGTGCAGGCCGTCGCTGTAGCGTCTTCCGTAGAGGATGCGGCCGGTGAACTCGTCGACAATCTGGACCTTGCCGTCCTTGACGATGTAATCGACGTCGTTCTGATAGAGCCTCAGGGCGCGGACCGCCTGGGTGACATAGTGGACGTACTCGAAATTCTCGGTGTCATAGAGGCTGCCGGTGATGATGTGGTTCTTCTGCAGCAGTTCCTCCATGTGGGTCATGCCGTCGTTGGTGAAGGAGACCGACTTCTGCTTCTCGTCCAGCTTGTAGTCGCCCTTCGGGTCGAACTTCGGGGCGTTCTTGTCGAAGCGGGCCAGCGGGTCTTCCTCGTAGTAGTCGTTGGTCTTCGGGTCCTTCTCGCACTCCTTCAGGAAGGGGGCGATCAGCCGGGCGCCAAGCACCTGCCGGGAATCGTCCTCGGCCTGGCCGCTGATGATCAGCGGGGTACGGGCCTCGTCAATCAGGATCGAGTCGATCTCGTCGATGATGCAGTAGTGGTGTTTCGGCTGGATCTTCTCCTGGGCGCTCCACTTCATGTTGTCGCGCAGGTAATCGAAGCCGAACTCGTTGTTGGTCCCGTAGGTGATGTCGCAGGCGTAGTTCTTCCGCCTGGTCTCGTTGTCCATCTGGCTGAGGATCGCGCCGACCGTCAGTCCAAGGAACTGGTAGATCGGTCCCATCCAGCCGGCGTCGCGTCCGGCAAGGTAATCGTTGACGGTGACGATATGCACGCCCTTTCCATCCAACGCGTTCAGGTATGCGGCGGGGACGCAGGAGAGGGTCTTTCCTTCACCGGTCTTCATTTCCATGATCTTGCCCTGGTGCAGGACGATGGCGCCCATGACCTGCACGTCATATTGGCGCTGGCCAAGGACCCTGAGGGAAGCCTCGCGGGCCAAGGCAAAGGCCTTCGGCAGGAGGTCGTCAAGCTTGGTTCCCTTGGCGACCTCTTCCTTCCACGCTGCGGTCTGCTTCGGAAAATCTTCGTCCTTCAGGCTTTTCGCCCAAGACTCCTGGTCGTTGACTTTCTTCACCAGAGGCCAGAGGAGCTTCAGGTCCTTGTCCTGCTTGGTGCCGAATATCTTGGTCAATACACTCATATGCCGACGTAACTCTCTTTCTGGATGAATCAATGTTTGGAAATAATCAACGTAAGTATATCGAAAAGAAAGGGCAAAGGAAAGCATTCTCGGGATTTTACTTTTTTGCAGGAAAAACAGTGTCAAAACGACCCGATTTTGGTACCATGAGGATATGAGAGTCTGCTATACGGGAGGAGGAACGCTTGGACATGTGCTGCCCGCGCTGTCCGTGCATGCCGTCCTGAAGGCCAAACCCGGGTATGAGTGCCTGTTCCTAGGAAGCCGCAGGAAGAACGAGCGGAGCGCGGTCGAGTCCGCCTGCGTCCCCTATGCCGGCATCTTCAGCGGGAAGCTCAGGAGGTATTTCACCTTCAAGACGCTTTTTTCCGGCTTCGGCGTCCTTTTCGGATTCCTGCAGAGCCTGTTGATCCTCTCCCGTTACCGGCCCGACGTGCTCTTCAGCAAGGGGGGGTATGTCAGCGTCCCGCCGGTGCTGGCGGCACATCTGCTACGCATCCCGGTGGTGATCCACGAGTCGGACGCGACGGCCGGCCTTGCCAATCGGATCAGCAGCCGGTACGCGAGCCGCATATGCGTCCCGTTCGAAGGGGCTGGAACGGAATTCCCCCAGGAGAAGGTGGTGGTGACCGGAAACCCGATCAGGCCCAGCTTGTCTGCCCCCTCGGGAAGGGACTTCAAGAGGGAGAAGGGAATCGCCGGCCCGCTCATCCTGGTACTTGGGGGGAGCCAGGGGGCAAAGGAGGTCAACTCCTTGATTTGGAACCAATTGGACGCGCTTTGCAGGCAGGCGGTCGTCTGGCACCAGTGCGGAAGCCGGGATTGGAAGGGAATACGCCACCAGGGCTACCACCAGTGCCGGTTCATCACCGACGACATGGCGGCCCTCTACGAGGCTGCCGACCTGGTGGTTTCCCGAAGCGGGGCGGGAGCTCTCTCGGAGCTCTGCCACTATGGCAAGCCCTCCATCCTGGTTCCTCTGAAAAGCGGAAGCAGGGGGGACCAGGTGGTCAACGCGAGGCGGATGGAGAGGGCAGGGGCGTCCCTGGTCTGGACGGAAGGGCAGGACCTCGCCGCAATGGTGGAGGGCCTCTTCTCCAACCCTGGGTATCTGGAAACGATGGCGCGGCGCGCCAAGTCGCTGGATCGGAGCGACGCGGCCGAGCGTGTGGCAGAGGTAATCGAGCAAGTGGGAGGAGCAAGCAAATGAGCTGGGGCGTTACCCTTGGGGGAAATTTCTTCAATGCATTGGACGTCATTCTTCTTCTGGTCCTGATGATCGGGGGGATCGGAGGAGCCTTGGTGGGTTTCATCGAGAGCTTCAGCCGGAGCGCCGGCTACGTGCTGGGGACGATTGGAGGGTTGATGTTCACCGTTCCGGTGGCAGGCCTGTTCATGGGCACCTTCGCCCTTGCGGTCTTTCCTGCCTCGCTGCTGGCCTTTGTCGTCCTGTTCATGGCCACCTTCATCCTGGTCCGGATTGCCGCGTCAATCCTCCAGCGGGTGGTCGACCTGAGCGTGGGGCTTGAGGCAATCGACAGGCTCCTGGGCTTTTTCTGGGGGTTCCTGACCACCTTCCTGATCGTCGCCCTGATCTGCTATGCGATGAGGTCGCAGAAGCTGGTGAACGTGACTCCGCTGTTCAACACCAGCCAGTTCATCACCCGCGTCATCGACCCGTACCTGCCCGCCGCGTTGCGCGCCGTCAAGGAGAGCATGCTCTGATGTACCAGGCAATCCGGCCCTATCAGCCTCATCTCTGCGACGCGCTCGAAGGGGATGTGCGTTCCGGGGAATTCCCCCAGGCGGTCCTGTTCTGCGGACCACGCTACAGCCTGAAGATGACCACCGCTCTGGAGACGGTCCGTCTGCTTTCCTGCCAGAAGGATGGGGCGGACGACTGCCTGTGTCCTGCCTGCCGGGCAAACCGCCTGCTGGAGGGCAACAACCTGGTCGTCCTGAGCCAGAGGGACCAGGCCTCGATCCTGAGGACCTATGTCGGGGTGTATCGCAGGCTGCGTACCCTGACCAGCAGGGAACAGCTGGTCAAGGCCACACGTATCGCATTGCTCGGCTACCACGGCGCCCTGCTGAAGACGGCGAGCAGCTCGCAGAAGCCGGCCTTCGCGGCCGCCGGAGCCCTCAATGACCTGCTTCTCACGCTGAAGACCGCCGACGAGGATGACGAGAAGGGGGCGCAGAAGTTCGAGAAGGCGTATCTGGAGGCGCTGAAGAAGCTGGAGTCGGTCGAGCGCAAGGATACGACCCTCTCGATCGACCAAGTGCGGGCCATCGATGACTGGGCCCACCAGACCACCGCCGGCGGGCAGCGGCAATTCGTGATTCTGGAAGGGGTCGAGGAGGCCAACGTCTCGGCGCGGAACAGCCTGCTGAAGATCCTTGAGGAGCCCCCCCAGGGAGTCTATTTCATCCTGGTCTCCACCCATCCTGAGCGGCTTCTGTCCACCATCCTTTCCCGTGTGCGGAAATATCGCTTCTCGCCGCTGGACGGGGTCTCGGTCAAGCGGTTGCTGGCTTCCAGCTACCCGGAAAGGCCCTATGCCAGTTTCGAGGAGTTCTTCCTTGCCGGCAGCGGCAGCGATGCCGCCGCATTGAAGGAGTGGGCGTCCCGACTGGCTTCGTTGTCGTTGCACGACGGCGTGCTGGAAAGCGGGGAAACCACCCTGCTGTCCGGAGTGTGCACCAGCCAGAGCGCCCTGGAGTTCTTTCTCCAGAGCCTGCTGGACATCTTCGAGCGGGATTTCCTGGATGGCCGGATTCCTCTTGCCAAAGCCCGCAGGCTTTCCCGCATTGTCTCATCGCTGGAAAGCGCGGCCGTCCTCTACAACCAGGACCGCAGGCTCCTGATCCAGAACCTGTGCCTGAAACTCTGGGAGGAGGGAAACGCATGAACCGGTTCGTCAACAAGGCGCTGGCAAAGATCGGCCAGCTCGACCAGAAGCAGGTCATCGCCATCATCAAGGACCTGAACAGCGACGAGGAAAAGCTCGAGGCCGCCATCGAAGCCATGCAGGAGGGGGTGATCCTCGTCTCCAGCGGCCACGAGGTGGAGTTCGTCAGCCAGAACTGCCGGACCTTGATCCCGCTTTTCGCGCCGTCGCATAAGCGCCCCGGATGGGAGGGGATGATGCTGGACGACGTCATCGACAGCAAGGAGGTCCTGTCCTATGTGGATGCCTGCCTGAGGGGCAGCCGTCCTGTCAAAGACGAGTTCGACTTTCCGTGGGGCGAGACAATCAAGACCATCCGGGTGCGGGTGGTGCGTACGGACGCCCTGCTTGGCTCCTTCCTGGTCATACTGGACGATGTGACCGAGGACAACCAGAAGGAGGCGAAGCTCCACCAGAGCGAGTATCTGGCCAGCATGACCACCATGGCGGCAAGCGTCGCCCACGAGATCAAGAATCCCCTGGCCGGCATGAAAATCTACCTTGACTTGATGAGCCGGAAGCTGAAGAAGGACGGCAGCATGACGCAGGAGCAGTCCAAACAGTATCTGGACGTCCTCTACGAGGAGATCGACCGGTTGAACTCGATCGTCGTCGACTACCTGTTCGCCGTCAGGCCGATGAACGTGGTGCTCCGGTTGCAGGACCTGGAGCCGACCATCAACGAGACCGTGGAGTTTGTCAGGCCGGAGTTGAGCCAGCACAAGGTGCGGATCCACACCAGCTTCTCCAGCAGCGTCACCCGTGTGGAGTACGACGCGGAGAAGATCAAGCAGGTGCTGCTCAACCTGGTCCGCAACGCCATGGCGGCCATGCCTGGAGGCGGGGACATCACCCTGTCGCTCGACCTGGACGGGGACTCGGTGGTCCTCGGGGTTGAGGATACCGGCACCGGCATCAAGCCGGAGCATCTGGGCAAGATCTTCGAGCCCTATTTCACCACCAAGGGAGACAAGGGCACGGGTCTGGGGCTGACGATCGTCTACAAGATCATGAAGGAGCACCACGGAGACGTGACCGTCTCCAGCAAAGTGGGAGAGGGGACGACGTTCCGTCTCTTCTTCCCGGTCCCCGAGGCGGAGCGGCTGCGGCTTACCGGCTTGGACAAGAATATCGACGGCAGCGGCGAGGAGGTGCGGTGATGCAGCAGACCCTGTTGATTTGCGATGATGAGAAGAATATCCGTGACGGTCTTGCCCTGGCCTTCCAGGACGAGGGATTCCAGACCCTGACTGCTTCCAGCGGAGACGAGGCCTGGGCATTGATCGGCAGGAACGATGTCGATCTTCTGATCACCGACCTTCGCATGGAGGGGATGAGCGGCGAGGAGCTGTTGCAGAAGGTGCACGGGGCGTATCCTCGTCTTCCGGTCATCATCCTGACCGGACACGGCACCATCGAGACGGCGGTGGTCGCCATGCGCGACGGCGCGGTGGATTTCTTCACCAAACCGGTCGACCTTGACCGTCTTATCCTGGTGGTCCGCAAATCCCTGAGCACCAACAAGCTGTACGAGGAACACGAGCGGCTGAAAAGCGAGCTTGCCGAAATCAAGGCGAGGACCAAATATGGAAAGATCATCGGCAAGAGCCAGAAAATGATGGCTCTGATGGAGCTGGTCGGACAGGTGGCGCCCAGCCGGGCAAGCGTGCTGATCACCGGTGAGAGCGGTGTCGGCAAGGAGCTGGTCGCCACGGCGATCCAGGAACTCAGCGACCGGGCTGACAAGCCTTTCATCAAGGTCAACAGCGGCGGTTTGAGCGAGACCCTGCTGGAAGACCGCCTGTTCGGCCATGAGAAGGGAGCTTTCACCGGCGCCATCTCCATGCACAAAGGCTACTTCGAGCAGGCTGACGGAGGAACCCTGTTCCTGGATGAGATCGGAGAGATCCCCCTGTCCACACAGGTCAAGCTGCTGCGCGCCATCCAGGAGCGCACCTTCGAGCGCCTGGGAGGGGAGAAGAGCATGCAGGTGGATGTCCGCTTCATCTGCGCGACCAACCGAGACCTTGCCGAGGAGGTGAGGAAGGGGACCTTCCGCGAGGACCTCTTCTACCGCCTGAACGTGATCCATCTCGAGGTTCCGCCGTTACGCGAGCGCAAGGAGGACATTCCCCTGTTGATGGCATCGTTCCTGGATACCTTCAACCGGGAAAACAACAAGCATATCGAAGGATTTTCCGATGAGGCCAAACGGGCCATGTTCGGCTACGACTGGCCGGGCAACATCCGCGAGCTGCGCAACGCGGTGGAGAGCGCCGTCGTCCTCTGCCGCACCCAGGTGATCGGGCCGGACGACCTGCCGCCGGCGGTGACCAAAAGCAAGGACGGCATGCAGGTCAGCATCCCGGTAGGAGTGACGTTGGACGAGGGCGAGAAACGGCTGATTGTCTCGACGCTCGACTACTGCAAGGGAAACAAGACCAAAGCCGCCGAGGTGCTGGGAATCGGACGCAAGACCCTGCACCGGAAGCTGCAGGAGTACAAGATCGAGGATGGCGACGACGCATGAGGGACATGCGCTCCATTTTCGGCCCCGAGGGGTTGCTCTCCAAGGGGATAGACGGCTTTACCTACCGGAGCGGGCAGGAGCAGATGGCGTGCCTGGTCAGCCAGGCTTTTGGCCAGGACCTTTTCGCCATCATCGAAGCCGGTACCGGCATCGGCAAGTCCTTCGCCTACCTGGTGCCTTCCATGGAATATGCCGGCCAGAGCAGGAGCAGGCTGGGGGACCATGACAAGCTGCGTACCGTCATCGCCACCGGTACCTTGAACCTGATGACCCAGCTCTACGACAAGGATGTCAGCCTGTTGCAGACCCGCATGGGCTACACCGCGAACGTCTCCATGCTTTGCGGTCGAGGCAACTATCTCTGCATCCGGCGATGGAAGGAACTTTTCGACGTCAGGGATACGCTGAACCCGGCCCAGAAACGGAGCCTGGAGAAGGTGGGGGACGAGGTGGTCCGGGATGGGGCAAGCGGCCTGCGTTTCCGTCTGGAGGAGAAGGTGGGCGACGCGCTTTGGTCAAGCATCCGTGCCGACAAGGACCTCTGTCCCGCCGGATCCTGCCCCTACATCGACGAGTGCTTCTTCTATAAGGCGAAAGCAGAGGCGAAGAAGGCCGATATCGTGATCACCAATCACTCCCTGCTGTTCAGCGACGCCAGGATCAAGCATGACGCCCGGGAAAACAAGGAGAGCGGGGCGGACCTGGTCCTGCCTTCCTTCCGCCATCTGGTCATCGACGAGGCTCATGGCATCCAGGACAATGCCGCCCGCTTCTACGCCATGAGCTACGACCCGTTGCTCCTGGAAGGGTTGCTCCGCCATCTGGTCACCGGAGGAAAAGGTTCCGCCCCGCTGATTCCCCAGGTGGCCGATGTCTGCGACCAGCCCCGGCTGCCCATGCGGATTTCCAGAAGCATCAACGAGCTCAGGGAGCTGATGCTGACCGCCAATGAGACGCTTGTCGCCTCGCTTGGAAGCAGGGAGGGCGGTGTCGAGGGGGAGATTCCGATCGCCAGGAAAGGGGATTTCCCTGAGGCGGTATGGAAGAATCTCGCCAAGGTGGAGGAAGGTTGCGCCGACCTGGCCGGCGACCTGCACCATCTGGCGAAGGCCTGCGGGGGCGTCAAGCAGGCCGAGGACGCCGTGGCGCAGGTGGATGCCATCGCCACCCATATCCAGGAGATGGCGGCAAGCCTGAGCGAACTGCCGAAGATGGACGAGGCAAACCCGGATGCGTTCATCCGCTCGGTCCGTGTCCGGCATGGTCAGCGGCAGGACTGGGCTGTGCTGGACATGGTTCCCTTCTCGGTGGCCGAGCAGCTGCGGGAGGATCTGTACGACCAGATGCGTTCGATCGTATTCACCAGCGCGACACTCTCTACCGGCAGCAGCGGGGACTTCTCCTACTGGATGCGCCAGAGCGGCCTTCTCGGATATCGGAAACATCCGTTGGCCGGAGGAAATCCGGTATCCTTTCCCTCTCCGTTTGATTTTGAGCGCAACATGCTGATCCTGACTGTCCGCGGCGACAGCTCCATGCCGAACTGGCAGGCCGGTTCCCACCAGGCCTACGACGAGGTGGTGGCGCAGACCGTCCTTTCGTTGATCAAGGTGGCGAAGGGAGGAGTGCTGGTACTGCTCGCCTCTTACAGCGACCTGTATACTTTGGTCAAAGCGCTTGCGGTCGCCCAACCTGGAGAAAAGGAGAGCTACCGGGTCAGGGAGACGGAACGTACCCTGCTGTTCCAAGGCCAAGCCCCGCGGGGAAAACTGACGAAAGCCTTCCTCGAGGATACCGACAGCGTGCTGTTGGGCACCCATTCCTTTTGGGAAGGAGTGGATGTGCCCGGCTCTGCCCTTTCCATGGTGGTCATCCCCCGTATTCCCTTCCGCAACGTACGGGATCCTTTCATGGTCAAGGTGGACGAACTGGCCCATAGGCGCGAGGCGGAAGTCAATGCCGACAAGACGCTGACCGACAGCCAGAAGCGGAGCATCCTCTGGAGGGAAAGTCCCTTCTCCTGCTATCAGGTCCCCTACGCGACGCTGATGCTGCGGCAGGGTATCGGAAGATTGATCCGCACCAGCGAGGACCGGGGCGTGGTCGCCCTGCTTGATGCGAGGCTCGAGCGGCTTGGCTACGGGAAGACGATGCAAAAGGCTTTCCCGACCAAGGCGAAGGCGGTGGATGCGGAGGAGATGGCGCAGGCCGCTTCCCGCTTCTTTGGAGCGTCCGGATGACCGAAGAACAGGTGTATCAGGTATTTGACGAGGGAGGGACCCTTTCCAAGGGGTTCCATGGCTACGAGTATCGTGACGGACAGCTGCAGATGGCGCTCAAGGTGCGCGAGGCCTACGAGCGGGATGGGATCCTGGTGGTGGAGGCCGGTACCGGCATCGGCAAGTCCTTCGCCTACCTGGTGCCTGCCCTGTTGCATGCGCTGGAGAAACCTGACGAGAGGACCGTGGTCGCCACCAGCACGATCAACTTGCAGAAACAGCTCTATGAGAAGGATATTCCGATGCTTTTCAAGCTGCTTGGCACCGAGTGCAAAGTGGCCCTTGCCGTCGGAAGGGGAAACTATCTCTGTCTGAGAAGGTTTTTGGCAAAGCGCGACGAGTCGTCCCTGCTCGCCCAGGATCCGGCGAGCGATCTTGGCCGGCTGACCGACTGGGCGCGGACCACGGAAAGCGGGCAGAGGAGCGACTATCCCTATCCTCTTCCCGGAGACCTGTGGGGCGACATCAACAGCGACGGGGACCTGTGCCTGGGCTTCAAGTGCCCCTATGCCGCCACCTGTTTCTACCAGAAGGCGAAACGCCATACCAAAGAGGCGAAGATCATCATCAGCAACCACCACCTGCTGTTCAGCGACGCCGCTTGGCGGTATGAGAACCAACAGGAGTTCGACGGGGACGGAATCCTGCCCGCCTTCAACCGGCTGATTCTCGACGAGGCGCACAACATCGAGGAAAACGCCACCAGTTATTTCACCGACACCTACGACCCGAAGGAACTGAAACGGCAGCTTTCGATCATCCAGCGGCGGAACGGCAAGCGCCCGTCGCTTCTCGAGCAACTGGTGGAATACGCATCGGTGCCCGCCTTGGCCGACAGGATCCTTGACGATATCGCCTTTCTTGTCGGTGCGGTGGACACCCTCGACCAATACCTGTTGCAGCTCTTTGCCCGAACCGACTACCAGCCTTGTCTGGTGACGGCGGAGCATCAAGCGCGGCTTGCGACCTTTTCCGATGTGGCGAGGCCCATCTATGAGGCGACGGGCAGGATGGCCGCGAAGGTCAACCAGTTCATCGAGCAGAACCATGCCCCCGAGGAACTAGAGTTCCGGCTCAAGGAACTGAAGGTGCACTCCGAGAGGATCAAAACGATGGGGGCAGTGCTCTCCCGTTTCTGCGATTTTTCCGCATGGGGGAGCGACATCCATTGGTTCAACCCCGAGATGGGACGGGACAAGAGCCGTCGCATGCAGATCATGATCACTCCGCTCAACATCGCTCCCTTGCTGGTCAACGCCCTTTTCAAGAAGCAGGCCACCGTGGTCTGCGCCAGCGCGACGTTGAGCCTGGGCGATGGGTTCCGGTACTGGGGAAGCAGGGTAGGGCTGCCCTATGATGATGGGCGCCCGTTCCTTACCGGCATCTATCCGTCGCCCTTCGATTACAAGCGGAACCTGTTGCTGCTGACTCCGGCCGACGCGCCCGAGCTGGACCGTTCGGATCCGGAACCCTACATCCGCTACATCTCCGAGACCATTTTCCAGAGCATCTTCTCCAGCGGTGGTGGAGCCTTGGTGCTTTTTACCAGCTATGCCATGTTGAAGGCGGTGCGGAGCAGGGTCGAGCCGCGCCTGCAGAAAGAAGGTCTGCATGTGCTCTGCCAAGGGGAGAGCGACCGTTTCTCGCTCCTGCGCTCCTTCATCCAGGACCAGGACTCCAGCTTGATGGCGACCTCGTCCTTCTGGGAAGGGGTGGACGCGCCAGGACAGACGTTGCGCCTTGTCATCATCGTCAAGCTTCCGTTCCAAGTTCCCTCGGACCCGGTGTTCAAAGCCCGCTGTGACGCGATCGACAGGGATGGAGGAAGCGGCTTCATGCAGATCGCCCTGCCCGAGACGACGATGAAGCTCAAGCAGGGTTTCGGACGGCTGTTGCGCAGCAAGGACGACCGGGGTGTCGTCCTGGTGCTTGACAGCCGGGTGATGAACAAGGCCTATGGCTTGGGCATGATCCGCTGCCTGCCAGAGTCCTTCCATCCCGAGACCACCAGCAGGACGATCTGTGAGCACATCGAGAACTTCCTGTTTGGTGATTGATGTCGCTCCATGGTGAAGTTTGTTGCATTTTGTCACAAATACGGAAAATGTTCTTGACGTGTCGTGCCTTTTTGTTGTGACCTATGTTGCATCATTCCCTGTATGGAGGAGAATATGATGAAACGTGTTGCAATGGTTGTTGCTGCCGCCCTGCTTGCCTTGTCAGGTCTTTCCGCGCAGGCCACCCGGGAGACGCTTCTTCCCATTCCGGTCAAGGTGCTGATCCTGCCGAAGTTCGAGGTAGGGAAGATGACAGGGGATTTCCCTGGAGAGGCGCAGTACTACTACGACGCCTACTGCAAGGGTGGCGATGCCTACGAGATCGAAGGAGGGGTCCCGGACCACAAGCTCTACGTGAAGGATGGGGTCGCCCTGTACGTGACGGGCATGGGGAAGGTCAATGCGGCGATGAGCGTTGACCGTGTGCTGGGCGACAGGCGCTTCGATTTCTCCGACGCCTATGTGCTCGCTACCGGTTGCGCCGGCGCCAACTACGAGTACGGGGTGATGGGGGACGTCTTTCTGGTCACCAGCGTGATCGACGGCGACCTCGGCCACACTGCCGACGCCCGGGACCTTCCGGAAGGCTACGAGACCACCTGGTTCCATGACAGTGGCTACGATTCCTCATCCTACAAGGTGCTGGACCAGGAGCTTTGCGACAAGCTCTACAGGTTGGTCAAGGACGTGAAGGTCGAGACCACTCCGAAGACGAGAGCCTTCATGGCGGCAGCCTTCGGCAATGCTCCTTGGGCGACCAGGGACCCGAAGGTGCTGCGTGGCGCCACGGTCAGCGCCGACAACTACTGGAAAGGAGCGTGGAGCCACAAGAACGCCTTGAAGATGGCGCAGGTCTACGGTACGCCCGACCCCTATGCCACCACGGAGATGGAGGATATCGCCATCGCCGTCGTGCTGGACCGCATGGGCAAGCTGGACCGGCTGATCGATCTGCGCGACGCGGTCAACACCGACGTCTTCATGAACGGTGCCAGTGCCGCTTCGCTCTGGGACGAGAACTTCGACGACCAGCTCTCCAGCGGTGACTCGGTCGAGGCGGCCGACATCTTCAAGACCGCCATGGAGAACAACTACAAGGTCGGCAAGGTGATTGTCGACGCGATCCTTTCCGGCAAGCTCTGATCCGTAAAGAGGTTGTCCGCATATACGACAAGAGCCACAGCATCGCGCCGTGGCTCTTGTTTTCCTATCGAAGCGAGGAAGGAACTCAGCCGAGAATGGCGAGAATGTCGTCCATCTTCAGGATCAGGTATTCGTCGCCATTGTCCTTCACGGAGACGCCGGCATACTTGTCGTGCAGGATCTTGTCACCCGGTTTGACCAGCATCTTCACCTTTTCGGTGCCCTGTCCGACCGCGACGACGGTACCGATCTGGGTCTTCTCCTGAGCGGTCTCGGGAATGTAGAGGCCACTGGTGGTCTTCGTCTCCATTGCCTGAGCCTTCACCAACACTCTGTCTGCCAACGGTGTAATCTTCATAGCTGTTTCTCCTCCAAATACGTTACGTACGTTTGCATGTGCTATACAACGGTACGCCTATCAGGCGTCCGCGTTGTAATATAGTAAATAGATGCCGAAACGGCAACAGGAAAGTGCGTGGAGGTTTTTGTTTGTCGTTTGGCAAAAGCGTGAGTATATTGCCTTACGAGGATAGGAAAATGGCGGCAACGAGTGGACAGCTGATGGTGGTTTCCGACCGGGTGATGGCGGAGAGCTATTACCGCATGGCCCGTCAGTACGCCGCGCGGAACGCCTGGCTCGAAGCGCTTCACTGCATGGTGGAGGCCTTCATGGCGCGATGTGGCGAGATGCACTCTCCCGATCCTTTGTGGCTGGACTTCTATCAACGGCAGTTCAAGCGGTACCTGGTGGGCAAGCGCCGGCTCTGCTGCAGCTTGCCCGAGGGTGACATGATCCATGATTACCTGAGGGATTGTTACGAACAGATCCTGTCCGACCTGCAGTCCAGCGAGATTCCCTTCAAAGGGGACATGGTGGCCTTTCTGGACTCCCGGAATGTGGATTTCCCCTATGTGGAGATTGATATCGAGTCGTTTTGACCCAAAAACAGGCTTCTGAGAGGGGTGGTGTGTCAGAACGACCCGCCAAAAAGGCTCCTTTTGTCTGCATGGATCCTTTATGTGGCTTTCTGAGCGGATGTGGTTTTCTTTGAAAAATCCCAACTGATAGCAAGAAAACAAGTTAGATGAATTGGCACGACACTTGCATTGCTTCAATCGTACGGAGGATTGAGGCTATGAGCGACAGCAATGTGTTGAACGCCAATGCGGCAAGCGATAGTTACGAGGATTCCCAGTTGCTTACCCTGTATCTGAAGGAAATCAGCAGGATTCCTTTGCTGACGGAAGAGCAGGAGCAGGATCTTGCGGCCCGTGCCAAGGCCGGCGAGGAGTTCGCCATGCACAAACTTGTCGAGAGCAACCTCCGCTTCGTGGTCAACATCGCCAAGAAGTATCAGGGCGCCGGACTTTCCCTGGTCGACCTGATCCAGGAAGGCTCCATCGGATTGATGACTGCCGCCAAGAAGTTCGAGCCGGAGCGCGGATACCATTTCATCAGCTATGCCGTATGGTGGATCCGGCAGGCGATTGTCAAGGCGGTCAACGAGAAAGGCCGTGCGGTCCGCCTTCCGATGAACCGGGTCGGACAGCTGGAACAGATCAACAAGGCCGAGAAGCACATGCTGGCCGCCAACGGGGATGCCCCGAGCGACGAGGATCTCGCGCAATCGACCGGCATCGATGTCCAGGATGTGAAGGACCTGCGTTTCATCAGCCGCGACATGGTCAGCCTCGATGCGCCGGTAGTGACCGACAAGGGTGGCGGCCAGAACGTGGTTGGGGACTTCGTTCCCGATGAGACGGCCTCTCCGGAGGAGGGCTTGGTCGAGAGCTCCATGAAGGAGAAGATCAACGAGGTGCTTTCCACCCTGAACGACAAGGAGCGGGACATCGTCGAGAACCGTTTCGGCCTGAACGGCCACGAGGCGCAGAGCCTGAAACAGATTGGCGAGCGCTATGGCCTGACCAAGGAGCGCATCCGCCAGATTGAAAAGAAAGCGTTGGAGAAGATGCGCAGCAAGGAGAATCTTGCAAAGCTGGACGGCTACATCGCATGAACAAGGGGCGGGGCCTGCGGGTTCCGCCTTTTTTGTCTTTCCAAAACAGGTGGCGCGTATTAGACTGGAATCCTATTTCATTTCTTCAGTAAGGAGTCGGCATGGATATCAGATATTCGACAGGGAAGGAACCGTTCAAGCGCATGACGACGGAAGAGTTGCGCAAGGAGTTCCTGATCACCAACATCTTCAGGAAGAACGACGTGAGCGCGGTCTACTCGCACATCGACCGGATCGTGACGATGGGCGCCTATCCCGTGGACGAGGCGGTGGAGCTGACGAAGCACATCGACCCGATGAAGGACTTCGGGGTGGAGTTCTTCCTGCAGCGCCGGGAGCTGGGGATGATCAACATCGGGGGCGAGGGCAAGGTGGAGGTGGACGGGGAGGTCTACGACCTTGTGCAATACGACGGCCTGTACGTCGGGTCCGGGGCGAAGGATGTGCGCTTCTCGAGCGTGGACCCGAAACGTCCCGCGAAGTTCTACATGTGCTCCACGCCGGCGCACTGCCACCATCCGAACAAGAAGATCGAGTACAAGACGGCCAAGCACGTGCCGGCCGGCAGCGCGAAGGACAGCAACCTGCGGACGATCAACCAGTACATCCATCCGGACGTGCTGGAGACCTGCCAGCTGTCGATGGGCATGACGCGTCTGGAGCCGGGCTCGGTGTGGAACACGATGCCCGCGCACACGCACGAGCGGAGGATGGAGGTGTACTTCTACTTCGACGTGCCGGACGACCAGGTGGTGTTCCACTTCATGGGCGAGCCGCAGGAGACCAGGCACATCGTGGTGCGCAACGACGAGGCGGTGATCAACCCCTCCTGGTCGATCCACTCGGGGGCGGGCACGACGAACTACACCTTCATCTGGGCGATGTGCGGCGAGAACCGTACCTACACCGACCAGGATTGGATCAAGACCCAGGATCTGCGCTGAATCACATTGTTTCTCCTGTATGGACCTGCTTAACTGCGGGTCCATTTCTTTTTGCCAAAAAGCCAGTGCATCATGCCGTGACAACCATGTCTTTTACATGGCTTTGTATTCAGAAAAAGTGAAATAATTGTTTAATAATGTGAATAGAAGAAAATAAAACAATGTTTCATTCACCACAGCAAATTGAAACAGTGTTTCATTATTTGATATTTTCCCATAACTCGTCATATAACGCACTGGAAATGTGAAATAATGCAAAACATCCGTTGACATTGCGTCACGTGAAGGCATAGGATGCTTCTGTAAAAATCCATAGAGAAATTCGAGAACAGAGAAAGAAGGTAGGTTAGCAGATATGGAAGTGAAGACTCACGGTTATGTCTACTTCTTCGGCAATGGAAAGGCCGACGGAACTGCGCAAATGAAAGACTTGCTGGGCGGGAAGGGCGCGAACCTTGCCGAGATGACCAGCATCGGGCTTCCGGTGCCCCCGGGTTTCACCATCAGCACCGAGGTCTGCAAGTTCTATGATGACCATCAGGGCGCGTACCCGGAAGGGTTGAGGGACGAGGTTCTCGCGAATCTTGCCAGACTCGAGAAACTGATGGGCGCCAAGTTCGGTGACAAGAAGAATCCGTTGCTGGTTTCCGTCCGCTCCGGCGCGGCCCAGTCCATGCCGGGCATGATGGACACCATTCTGAACCTGGGCCTGAACCCGGATACCGTCGAGGGCATGATCGCCAAGACCGGCAACGAGCGCTTCGTCTGGGACAGCTATCGTCGTTTCATCCAGATGTTCGGTGACGTCGTCATGGGGGTTCCCCACGACCAGTTCGAGGCCGCCTTGCAGGATGTGAAGGATCTTTCCCGCAAGGTCTACGATGTCGAGCTTGACGTGAAGGATCTCCAGGAAGTGATTGTCCGCTACAAGCAGCTGTACAAGAAGTACACCGGCGAGGAGTTCCCCACCGACCCGATGGACCAGCTCTTCAAGGCCATCAGCGCCGTGTTCCGCTCCTGGAACAACGAGCGCGCCATCAAGTACCGTGCCATGAACGACATCCGCGGCCTGTTGGGAACCGCCGTCAATGTCCAGTGCATGGTCTTCGGCAACATGGGTGAGACCAGCGGCACTGGTGTCGCCTTCACCCGCGATCCTTCCACCGGCGAGAACAAGTTTTTCGGCGAGTATCTGATGAACGCACAGGGTGAGGACGTCGTCGCCGGTATCCGCACTCCGCAGACCATCGACACCTTGAGGAAGGTCAACCCGAAGGTCTACGACCAGCTCTGCGACATCCGCAAGGTGCTGGAAAACCACTACCATGACATGCAGGACCTGGAGTTCACCATCCAGGAGGGCAAGCTGTTCATGCTGCAGACCCGCAACGGCAAGCGCACGATTTTCAGCTGGCTCCGCAGCCAGGTCGAGATGGTGGAGGAGGGGCTCATCGACAAGGAGACGGCGGTCAGCCGCGTTCCTGCTGGCGAGTTCAACAAGCTTTTCGCTCCGATCCTCGACCAGAAGGTCATCCGTGACCTGGGACTGAAAGAGGTCGCCCACGGCCTGAACGCTTCTCCTGGTGGAGCCTGTGGCCAGGTCTACTTCACCGCGGCCAAGGCCGAGGAGGTCGCTGCGACGGGAAAGGATGTCATCCTGGTTCGTGCAGAGACCAGTCCCGAGGATATTGGCGGCATGGCGGTCAGCCGTGGCGTCATCACCTGCCGTGGCGGCATGACCAGCCACGCGGCGGTTGTCGCCCGCGGTATGGGTTGCCCCTGCGTCAGCGGTGTCGGCGACATCCATATCGATGAGAAGAAGCAGGAGCTGACCGTCAACGGCACGACCGTCAAGGCTGGCGACTACATGGCCATCGACGGCTTCACCGGTTCCGTCTACGCCACCAAGATCGCCGTCAAGCCGAGCGAGATCGTCCAGGTCCTCAACGGGGACATGAAGGAGAGCGAGTCCAATATCTTCCAGAACTACAAGAAGTTCATGGGCTATGTGGATGAGATCAAGACCCTGAAGGTCTTCACCAACAGCGACACTCCGAAGGACACCCATATGGCGACCATGCTGGGCGCCGAAGGCATCGGCCTGTGCCGTACCGAACATATGTTCTTCGGTGGCAACCGGATCATCAGCATGAGAAAGATGATCCTGGCCGACAACGAGACCGAGCGCCGCAACGCCTTGGCCGAGCTGCTGCCGATGCAGCGGAGCGACTTCGAGGCGATGTTCACCGAGCTGGAGGGCAAGCCGTTTACCATCCGTCTGCTCGATCCGCCGCTGCACGAGTTCCTGCCGAACGACTCCACGACCCGCCTTGAGATGGCCCTGACGATGCACAAGTCGGTCGAGGAAGTTGCCCAGAAGTCTGCCGCCTTGCACGAGTTCAACCCGATGCTTGGTTTCCGTGGTTGCCGCCTTGCCATCGTCTATCCTGAGATTCTCGAGATGCAGGTTACCGCCATCATGGAGGCTGCCCTGAATGTCAGGAAGAAGGGTGTCAAGGTGTACCCCGAGATCATGTTCCCGCTGGTCGGCAACTACAAGGAGTTCCTCTTCTGCCAGAAAAAGGCGAAGGAGGTCATCGAAGGCCTGTTCGAGAAATATGGCCAGAGGATCGAGTACCTGATGGGAACGATGATCGAGGTGCCCAGAGCCGCTATCACCGCTGACGAGATCGCCAAGGCTGGAGCCCAGTTCTTCAGCTTCGGAACCAACGACCTGACCCAGATGACCTGCGGGTTCAGCCGTGACGATGCCGCTTCCTTCCTCGGACATTATGTGGGAGACGCGGACAAGCAGTTCTACGACTACGACCCGTTCGCCACCATCGACGAGGGTGGTGTCGGCAAGATGGTGAAGATTGCCGTCGATCTTGGCCGTTCCGTCAACAAGAACCTGATTCTGGGTATCTGTGGCGAGCACGGTGGCGATCCGAAGACGATCAATTTCTGTCAGAGAGTCGGCCTGACCTATGTCTCCTGTTCTCCGTACCGCGTGCCCATCGCACGCCTTGCGGCAGCCCAGGCGGCCATCGCTGTGAAGAAGAGCAAATGACAAGGATGCAAGTGGCCCGTGGTTTTTCCCCGGGCCACTTGATTCACCGGGTGAAAACATGGTATAAAACACCCTGCATGCCGCGATAGCTCAGTTGGTAGAGCGACTGATTCGTAATCAGTAGGTCCCCAGTTCAAATCTGGGTTGCGGCTCACGGAAGGGAACTGCAGGTGCGGTTCCCTTCTTTTTTCTCTGGATGACAAGGTTTGGGGCGTGTGCGGGGCACTTCCTCGCATTGACCACCTCCCGTTTTATGAGTAGTGTTGGACAGAAAGAGGTGATTCGAGTGGGAAAAGATGCAATGACGATACCAAGTGACAGCGTGTTGGTCATGAAGAGCGCAAGCCATCGCCACAGTCCGGAGGTCGGGCAGGGATGGCAGCCTGAAGTCGCCCAGTTCTTGCTCGACATCTATCCTGACGCGCTGGAGCAGGGACTTGGACTTTCCGATTTGTACCAGATGGTGACCATGCCCTTGGCAGGCGACCAGTTCGTCAAGATGGAATCGTTTCTAGAAGATGCTATCGGCCAAGAGGACGAGGATGAATGAACGTACTGGGTATTGAGACAAGCTGTGACGAGTGCAGTGCGGCTGTTGTCCGCGATGGACATGAGATTCTCAGCAATGTGATCGCCACACAGATCGAGCTGCATAAGCCGTATGAGGGCGTGGTGCCCGAACTCGCCAGCCGCCTCCACACCGAGTGGATCGAGCAGGTGGTCCAGGCAGCCATCGCCAAGGCGTCCTTGAGCGTTCGCGAGATCGACGCGATTGCGGTGACCAGCCGTCCCGGGTTGCTGGGCAGCCTGATGGTGGGACTGAACTTTGCCAAGGGTATGGCGGCGACTCTGGATGTCCCCTTCATCACGATCGACCATATCCGCGCCCACTTGTACGCAAGCCAGATCGAGCAGCCGTTGCAATACCCGTATCTCGGCCTGTTGGTCAGCGGCGGGCATACCGTCATCTGCAAGGTCAATGGATACGATGATGTCGACGTCATGGGTACCACGATCGACGACGCGATCGGGGAGGCCTTTGACAAGGTCGCCAAGCACTACGGCCTTGGATATCCCGGTGGTGTGGTGATCGACCGTCTGAGCAAGAGCGGCAATCCTACCGCGTTCCTGTTTCCCGGCAACACGATGGACGAGGATCATCCGTACGATATCTCGTATAGCGGCCTGAAGAGCGCCGTCATCAACCAGCTGGACAAGTTCTGGGATGGGAAGAGCGAGAAGAGCAACGAGAATATCGCCGCGAGTTTCCAGCGACAGGCGGTGGGCATGCTGGTGCGGCGTGTGCGGCGTGCCCTGAAGGATACCGGCATGAAGCGTCTTTCCGCAGGTGGGGGCGTGGCGGCCAACAGCTTGTTGCGCGCCGAGCTGAAGGAATTCGAGAAGGATGGTATCACCGTCACCTTCCCATCGCTGAAGCTTTGCACCGACAACGGAGCCATGGTCGCCGGCCTTGCTTGGAGGTACCTGAAGGATGGATGCCGTGACGATTTCACGGTTGGGCCGTCCGCCCGGGTGAACGCTTTCAAGAAACAGTATGACTGATTCGGCCACTTGCGGGTGAGGTGGGCCGTAATGTGTTCACAGTACAGGAAATACCTGTACCTTGGCGCGGGGTTCGTACGGTTCCTGAACCGTTTGGTGGAAAATTTTTCATAATGTTATTGACAGAAAACTTCGTTTCTCGTATTGTAACTGAGGATTTTGAGATTGGGATGTAGTGTAATGGTAACACTGCAGATTCTGGTTCTGCCTTTAGGGGTTCGAATCCCTTCATCCCAGTAATAACGGTTCCTTCGTCTAATGGTTAGGACAGGAGATTCTCAGTCTCTAAATATCGGTTCGATTCCGGTAGGAACTAAAGAAGAGGGCAACCAATCGGTTGCCTTTTTTTCTGTCTTCCATATTCCAAAGCAGGTGGTGTTTGATGATCAGTGCCAACAACATTTCTCTTGCCTACGGCAGCCAAGTCCTTTTCAAGGATGTGAATCTGAAGTTCTCCCCTGAGGAGTGCTACGGAATCATCGGGGCCAACGGAGCGGGAAAATCCACGTTCCTGAAGATCCTGAGCGGGGAGATCGAGCCTGATTCGGGTGAAATCTTCATTACTCCAGGCCAGCGCCTTTCCTTCATGCGCCAGGACCATTTCGCCTTTGACAAGTACAAGGTGCTGGAGACCGTCATCATGGGCTACGAGAAGCTGTACAAGGTGATGAAGGAGAAGGACGCGCTGTACGAGAAACCCGATTTCAGCGAGGAGGACGGCATCCGTGCCGCCGAGCTGGAAGGTGAATTCAGCGACCTGGGCGGATGGGAGGCCGAGGCCCAGGCAGCCCAGCTTCTGGATGGGCTTGGCATCTCCACCGACTTGCACGACAAGCTGATGGGTGATATGGAGGACTCGGTCAAGGTCAAGGTCCTGCTTGCCCAAGCCTTGTTCGGGAATCCCGATATCCTGTTGCTTGACGAGCCTACCAACCATTTGGACCTGGAATCCATCACCTGGCTAGAGAACTTCATCGAGAACTTCGACAATACCGTCATTGTGGTCAGCCATGACCGGCATTTCCTGAACAGTGTCTGTACCCAGATCGTCGATATCGACTACGGGAAGGCGACCCTGTACGTCGGCAACTACGATTTCTGGTATGAGTCCAGCCAGCTGGCCGCCAAACAGCTGAAAGACGAGAAGAAACGTGCTGACGAGAAGATCGCCGAGTTGAAGAGTTTCATCCAGCGTTTCGCCAGCAACGCGGCGAAGAGCAAACAGGCTACCAGCCGCAAGAAGCTGATCGACAAGCTGACCATTGAAGATATCAGGCCGTCAAGCAGGCGCTTCCCCTATGTCGGTTTCAAGATGCAGCGCGAGCTGGGCAAGAACATCCTGGAGGTCAAGGACCTCTGCAAGACGATCGACGGGGAGCATGTGCTCGACCATTTCAACCTGGTGGTGAACAATGGCGACAAGATCGCCTTCGTCGGACCAAACCAGCAGGCCAAGACCGCGCTCTTCGAGATTCTCGCTGGGAATTCCCAACCGGATGACGGAACGTTCACCTGGGGCGTGACCACCTCGCTCTCCTATTTCCCGAAGGACAACACCAGCCTGTTCAAGGACCACGTCTCCATCACAGACTGGTTGATGCCATATGCCGCGGAGAAGGATGACACCTATGTCCGTTCCTTCCTTGGCCGCATGCTCTTCAGTGGCGACGAAGCGCTGAAGGACACTGCCGTGCTTTCCGGAGGAGAGAAGGTCCGCGTCGTGTTGGCGAAGATGATGATGCAGGAGGCGAACTGCATGATCCTGGACGAGCCGACCAGCCATCTGGACCTGGAGTCGATCACCGCGTTGAACGACGGACTGATCGCCTTCAGGGGCGTGCTGTTGTTCAACAGCCATGACCATCAGTTCATCGACACGATCGCCAACCGCATCATCGAGTTCACGCCGGGTGGAATCATCGACAAGATGATGCCCTTCGAGGACTACCTGCACAGCGACCAGGTCAAGGCCGAACGCGATGCCAAGTATGGCGGCGTCAAGTACAAGTTGAGCCTGTAAAAGAGGGCGAGTCATGTTCTGCGCAGTCGATATCGGAAACACCAACATTGTCGTCGCCTTCCACGACGGGAAGAAGTGGGCGATGCACTTTCGGGTCTATACCGACCAGAAGAAGACCGGTGACGAGTACTTTGTCGTCCTGGAGAGCCTGTGCAACCATTATGGAGTGCACAACGAGGATGTGGACAGCGCCGCTTTGAGCAGCGTCGTCCCCTCGCTGACCCGTTCTTTCGAGAAGAACCTGTACCGTCTTTTCGAAGTCCATCCGCTGGTGGTCTCCCGTCAGGTACCGACTGGCCTGAAGAACGAGACGATTCCTCCCGAACTGGGAAGCGACCTGATCTGCAACGCC
>Ga0256404_1005193_pt1 | contig 23409 bp, 28 predicted proteins | sample RumenRJG_01DNA_FD_185990 | JGI IMG/M metagenome (GOLD analysis project Ga0256404, IMG submission 185990) | Bovine rumen microbial communities from Lethbridge, Alberta, Canada - RJG_01 | ecosystem: Host-associated > Mammals > Digestive system > Stomach > Rumen | place: Canada: Alberta | collected... | reverse complement strand
TCGTCGTCTAAATCAAAAGCAACATGTCCTTCCTTTTCGTTATCCAACACCACGTTAGACAAGAAAGCCATAGAAGCATGAGCCACCATCACAGCAAGCTTATGAGCCGATACAGGCTCGCCTGTTACCGTACGTGCATCTTTACGAACAACAAGGTATTGTTTTATTTTTTCAACGTTATTCATAATCCGCCCTCAAAAAACGCCACAATCTCTTCTATGCATACCGGCTTAAAGTCATTCGCATCCACCCCAACATCGAACTGGCGGCGACCATTTTCACGGTTCGCCAGATTGTATTCCACCGGGCTGTGCAGATGACCATGCAGATTATAGGATCCATGGCTATCCTTGTTCCACGCTACGAACGGATAGTGGCACAGCACGAACGTCCGGTTCTGCCAGTGCAGTTCGTAATACATCTGCACCCATTCAATGCCACAGGCCGCCGGGTCAAACTGCTTCTGCCGTGCAAAATAGTCATGGTTTCCCATCAGCAGGTACTTCCTGCCCTTCAGCCGGGAAATGATTTCCATTGCCCTTCCAGGGCGCACCATGGTCACATCTCCTAGGATGTAAATCTCGTCATTCTGATGGACCGTCCGATTCCAACTTTTTACCAGCTTTTCATTCATTTCTTCCACCGTTTCAAAGGGACGGTTGGTATATACAATGGCATTCTTGTGCCAAAAATGCAAATCCGAACTAAAATAAATCATTTCACATCACCTATTTTTATCCAAAAAACTTAACAACATGTTCAATACTTACAGGCGTGAAATCGTTAGCGTCAACACCCACATCATAACGCCGTATTCCAGCCTGCTGTTGCTGAAAATTATATACCGATTGATTATGCTGGTGTCCGTGCAAATGGATAGAACCTTTGTAAAAACCGGCCCATTCAACGATTGAAAAATGGAACAGCACAAATTTCTGGTTGTTCCAAATGAGTTCGTGATAATCTTTTACCCACTGGAACACCCAGGAATAATTCTGCCATTCGGGATTGTCTATAAAGTAATCATGGTTCCCCCGTATTAGGTATTTCTTTCCAGATAAACGGGACAACACAGCAAAGGCCTGTTCCGGCCCTTTCATGGTAACATCGCCCAGGATATAGACTTCATCTTCCGGAGAAACAATGGAATTCCAATTATGTATTAATTTTTCATTCATCACCTGTACATCCCGGAACGGTCTGCCACAGTGATGAATGATTTTTTCATGGTAAAAATGCAAGTCTGCAGTAAAGAAAATCATTTCCTTTCACCATACTTTTCTTGGAATTTGATTACACCCAGCACCTTTTCTATATCCCTCTCTGACGGAATATATTCTCCACTTTCAAACATAGAAAACCGATACGGGTTCCCATGCCGAGAAGCATTAAATATAGTTGCAAACTCTTCGATACTAAACCTGTATCCACGCAAAATCAGAAATTTCACCAAATCACGCGTTTCTATCCTCTGCGTCCAATATCTATTTATTTTCCAGACCCAAGAATGCTTCACGATATAATACCCGCCGACACCTTTAGATATGCGTATTGCTTTCAATGTCGCTTTCTTACGATAATTCATAATATTCACCCTCACCTCTGCCAAAACTTTTTGCTCAGCACATCCACGCAGCTTAACTTGCCGCCATCAATGCATGCGCCTGTATCGCAGAGAATAATGTTGTTCTCCAAAAACTGCGGTGTATTCGGCGGCGTATCAGAATCCATCCAATGTTTTTTCTTCAAGACCAGCGTCGGTGTATGTCCCACTACAATCGTGCCATTCCGACCATCGTACAGTTCAAAGAAGCCTTCCCGCATCCAAAGCAAATCGCTTTCCCTCTGCTTCTTCAACGGTATAAACGGCTGTATCCCCGCATGGCAAAAATAATAATCACCAACCTGATAGTGATCGGGCAACTTTCGCAACCACCATAACCGTTTCTGCAGTTCAGGCCGTTTAAGTATTCTAAACTGTTTAAACGTATTTCTCCCGCCATTATCCAGCCAGACCAGCACCATCTGCTTGCCAAAGTTGTCCATAAGGGAACGTTTATGGTTCTCATATTCGTAATAATTGATACACATGGCTTCATGGTTCCCCAATAACGGAACCACGCGCTCCGGATACTGTTTGTACAGATCCATCACGTAATCCAGACATTCCAAGGACTGCGGCCCCCGGTCAATGTAATCCCCCAGAAAGATTAATATGTCTTCTTCGGGATTGAATTTTACTTTTTCCATTAGTGCGATTAACTTGCCGTACATGCCGTGGATATCCCCCACAGCAAGAATGCGTTTATAGTCCATAATCTTTTCTCACCGAGTTACAGTTTTTTTATTCACCTTCATCACAAACTCCTCGACGCGTTTCATGTCCGGCTTGTCCGGCAGATCTGTGTTCATTGCCGCATACTGGAAATTTTTCTCCCACTCGCTCACCAGATCAAAAAACTCTGATTTGAATGTGTGATCGCTGTTCTGGAACTTGCCGTTACGGATATCCATCAGCAACTCATGTTCCCGCTCCCTGTACGCATGCATCTTTCCTGTTTCCAGCAGTTCCGTACCAGTGCACAGCAGCCGTACCAGGTGCATGGCGTGTTTGTTCAGATGTTTATCATCTTTCTTGCGATTCCGGTGGTTCAGCTTCTCATACTCCCGGATTACCGAAACCATTTCCGAAAGCATTCCATGGGTCTGGCGGAGCGGATAGCCTGTCATCGCCATATCTGTCACCAGTTCGCCATCTTTCAGGTAAACTTTGATCCCGTACTGTTCCTGATACCTTTTATTGAAATTCTGCAGCATCGTCTGCAGGGTTCCCAGGATATGCTGCTGTTTTTCCGCTTCGGGATAGGCATCGTGGGCCAGCGCGTTCTGCAGCCTGCGCAACTGGGCGGTTGCATACCCGCCAAAGGCTACCTGCGCTCGTTTGGAATAGAACATGTCCTGATTATCTAGCAGTTCCCTGCCTGTCTCATCCAGGATAAAATAATCTTCTTCCCGCAGGCCCAGCATATCCAGCATGCTGGGATTACAGTCCGCCAACAGTACCACTGCCTTCTGCAACGAATACACTGTTGTGTCCGTGTCGGTATTCACGATATGGTCGAACTCGTGCAGGCCCAGGATGGTTTCTTTTGTATTATACGCAATGCCCCGGAGGTCGATATCGCTCCCGGGCACATTGGTTCCATAAGCATAACTGCCGGAAAAGCCCAACAGAAAGATACCCTCTTTCAGGTCAGGCTCTGTTCGGAGAAACTGGTATTCCGGCGAGTTCAGAAGTTTTTCTTTCTCTTTTCTGTCCATTGCTTCAACCCCTTTCTGAAGCTCCATATATTTCTTTTTCTCTAACCTACAATTTTTCCAAATACTGCACCGGCACAGCCTTTGTCAGCCAAACACCGTTCACAGACAAGTAAAATATAAAACCTTCTTTTGCCATCTGCCCGCTGTTCACCCGGTACACTACCGGCTTCCCATGCCGCTGTCCCACTTTCGCAGCCATCTCCTTATCGGTGGATAAATGGACATAGAGCCGCTGCCGCGGCACAAGTCCGGTACAGTCAATAGATTCTACATACTTCTCCCCTGTTCCGTGATACAAAACTTCCGGGGGATCCTTCTCATCCAGTTCCACGTCAACGGGTATCGTGTGCCCCTGGTTGGCGCGGATTTTTGTTTTGTCTTCATTGAATGAAAACCGCTGCTTCTCGTTGGTGCGCACGATTTCTTCCAGTGTTTCCATATCCAACGGATGGACTTTGTTTACTCCCTCAACCAGTTCGGAAACGTTGGCCCAGCCGTGTTCATCTAAGGTAATCCCTATGACCCCCGGCTTATGCCGGAGGATCATAGATATAAACCTGCTCGTCTTGTTCAGGGACATACCTTCACCTCTTATTCTTCAACCTGTTCACTTTGCTGGGCATAATATGCCTCTTCCACATCTATGATAGACATTCCCTCCAGCTTTCCCTCCATGTAGAACTGCTTCATCAGGTTATAAATCCGCACTTCTGCTTCATTCGTAAATGTCTTCTTCAGCGTATGCCCCATCTCCATGGCCTGCTTCACGGCACGCATCTGCTTCCAGAACCGGTAGAATTTGGATTTATATTTCACCATAAAACCGTTGGCATCCTCAAATACCCAACCTTCGTACCGGATTGCATCGGATCTGTCCTGCTCTTTTACAAAAGAATACAGTGCCTCCCATGTATCAAACACATAGGAAATCGATTTGCAGGTCAGGCCCATCTCTTTTGCAAGCTGCTGCAGTTCTGCATAAGATTTACGCTTTCTTTTTACGGAAACTGTCCAAATTAAATACATTTGTTGCTGTCATGCCGCACCTCTTTCTTTCCAGTCACATATTCTTGACATACTCCCTACAGCTTAGTTTTACCATATTTTTCCTGAAATTTTATTGCGCCCTGCACCTTTTCTATATCCCGCTCTGACGGAATATATTCTCCACTTTCAAACATAGAAAACCGATACGGATTCCCATGCCGAGAAGCATTAAATATAGTTGCAAACTCTTCGATACTAAAACTGTATCCACGCAAAATCAGAAATTTCACCAAATCACGCGTTTCTAACTGCTTCGTCCAGTATTGATTTATTTTCCAAATCCAAGAATGTTTTACAATATAATACCCGCTGACACCTTTAGATATGCGTATTGCTTTCAATGTCGCTTTCTTACGATAATTCATAATATTCACCCTCACGCCTGCCAAAACTTTTTGCTCAGCACATCCACACAGCTTAACTTGCCACCGTCAATGCATGCACCGGTATCGCACAGAATAATATTATTCTTTAAGAACATCGGTTTTACTGGCCTCAAAACAGAATCAAGCCAATATTTCCTCTTCAAATACAGTGTCGGCATATGCCCAACTACAATGGTTCCGTACCGGCCATCGTAGAAATCATAGAAGCAATACCAAATCCAGATTAAGTCGCTTTCCCGTTGCTTATCCAACGGTATAAACGGCTGGATGCCGGCATGGCAGAAATAGTAATCACCTACCTGATAGTGATTGGACAACATCCTTATCCAACGCAACCGTTTCTGCAGCTCAGATCTTTTCAACTTCTGAAATTGCCTGTGTGTATCTGTTCCACCATTGTCCAAACATACCAAAACCATCTGTTTGCCAAAATTATCCATTAGGGAACGTTTATGCAGTTCGTAATCATAATAGTTCAAGCACATTGCCTCGTGGTTCCCAAGCAACGGGATAACCCTCTCCGGAAATTGTTTGCATAAATCCATCACATAGTCCAGACATTCCAGCGATTGCGGACCCCTGTCAATATAATCGCCAAGAAAGACCAGCAGATCTTCAGCCGGATTGAATTGTACCTGATCCATCAGTGATAGTAACTTTTGGTACATGCCGTGGATATCGCCCACAGCGAGGATACGCCTATACTGCATAGAAATCACCTATTATTTATCTAACTTCGAAATCCCTTCTAACAATTCCTTGAAAACCTTTCCCATGTCACGATTGCTTTCCAAGGATGACAAGAAATCATAAATATTCAAATATACTGTGCCAAAACGACTGATTGAAGATTTTCCTTTGTATAAAACAGCTACATTGTTACAACGGCCAAACTGCTTTTGCAGTTTTTCCTGTAACTCCCTGTCGGAAAACAGCCTGTCATCCTCGGAAGAAGCTTCAAAGCCGTTATTTATAACGAATCCCCAATGAGATAATGTTTCCCAATCATGTACAACCAAATCGTAACAGCCATATAAACAGCCATCTTTTCGGAACTCTGCCCTGAAAACTTCAAACCGCTTGTCCCTGCCAAGCCAATTCTTACGGAAAACCGTTGACAAAATACAACCAACGTCATGCAAAACAGTCTCCGCCACCATGAGCCTGTCAATTTTCGCACCCAGGGCTCTGGAAATGGTTTTTCTGCCATCTTCAGAAATCTCATTATAATACCTATAGTCCTCTATGAATTCCCTGCCCTTTTGCAAATACCAGTATCTGACAGCTGGTTGGATAACATGATAGGGATACGTTCGCCTCTTGATTTTCCAGCTGCCGTCTTCAAATATAAAATTTACCTGTCTGAAAACAGACACTACATCCATCCGCCGCAGCACCTCGTCAAAACAACAAGCCATGTAAAGCTCCAAACGTAGCTTCCGGTTTCCGGCAATCACGCTGATCGCAGCCAAGAATTCCTCACTTACTTCCCGGGAAGAACATCCCGCATCAAGACCGGAAAAGAATCCGTCTTCAATAAAATCCAGTATTTCATGGACCGGGCGATTCTCATCTTCTGCAACCTTTTTCAATAATGCCTGCGCCTTATCTTTCGCAAACACACCGCTGCAAAGCGAGAGGATTCCATGCACAAACATCTTTAAATCAGACAGCGGCAGCCCCTTCAACGACTCATACCGGTCAAACCGGCAGCCGGAACGTGTGCTCCGATAAATGTTTTCGGCAATGTATTTGTCCACGTACTGATAAGCGCTGTCATAATTATGCACAACCCTTTCACCAGATGGATTCAACAACCCGCCGTAATGAATATAATCATCTAAACTTTTGGATCCAAGCAGACGGCAATGCTCCGTAAACGAGATATACGTTGTATGTATGTCAGTCGTCCTGTCAAACAGTTCATCGTTCCCTGCATTATAAAACGTAAAGGAATCAGTACCTGATACAATGATAACCCGAAAATATGTTGCAAATATATCAGGAAGGCAGGCCGATCTTCTAATGAAATCTTTAACACGGGTTATCTCCCGAAACCAAATTATCTGCCGCACCCTGTCTTTGTCTTGTTCCTGGATACACTCCAAAAGCTGATAAATGTCTTCCATCGTATCCGTTTCCTCAACTTCATAGACGGAACATTTTACAGAATTCCTGTAATAACTCAGGATTTGTTTTGCCAGCATATCCTTTCCGGTTTCCGGAAGACCGTACAGGACAAGGAGCCTTTCGCTATGCCACCGTTCATCTTCAATAAAATCTTTCATCCTGGCAATGCAGTTACGTTCCATCTTTACGGGAGCATCCAACTCCGACAGTTTTATTTTAATCATAACAACAGACCTAAACCTTTCACAATAGTCATTTTATCACGCAGGAATCCCCTGTAAAGCCATGTGCCACCAACTTAGGTTGCACGTCAGGCTTAACTTGGTTATGCCCTCCAACCTGATCCAAATACCAAATACGTTCCTTTCCATCATACCGATGCAGAAGCCAAGGTCTGCTAACATCAACCGAAACCACTGCCATGCGGGAAGGAACCATGCCTCGTAGCCAATGCCTCTTGGAGGTAGTATACTCTAAAATGGTAATATCGTCATATGTCTCAACGATGTACTCACGGAAATTTTCTAGCAACCAAGCTGCCAGAGCTTTGCGACTATCAAAATCAGGAGATTCCAAATCTTCTGGGCAGCCATCCGGTAAACTGCCGCCATAGCTGTCAAAAATTGCAATATATTCAGTATTTTTACATTCCATCGCACTTTCCTCCCCCACGAAACATTTATCAACGAAAGAAACAAAAAAACAAAAAGCGAGATAGACGCACACATCCGTTTGCTACGTTGTATGCAGCCTATCCCGCTTTGCCGGCCGTCCCGGTAGTCGCCAGAAAAGGAATTAGCGCTTAACACATTTCGAAAAGCGCCTTGCTTGGTCATCACGCACCCCAAGCACTATAAGCATAGCAGATACCAAAAATCTTGTCAACACAATATAAATATAATTAGAAACCAAAACGCGAGGAACCAAAATTGTCCTTGATAAAAGGGAAGTCTTGTCGCTGTTCACTTCATCATAATATGTCCTATTACTGTTCTCTTTTTTAACTATCACGTGTTCTTCCTTATGGTCAGCATAAAGACTGTAACCAAAATGCATGCCATCCCTAAGTAATCAACCGGAAGCAATACCGTTCCCAAAAACAGGACTGTAAACAGGATAGTAGCGAGAGGTTCAAAGCAACTGATAAGTGATGCCTTCGTCGGTCCGATAACTTTTACCCCTGCCAAAAACGCCGTGAACGGAATGATGGTTCCCCCGAGGATAATAAAGATGACGGCTCCCACTGCTGCAGGCGTCCAAGCACTTACACCGGAGTCAAGCAAATTGAAAAAAGGCAATAAACACAAAGAAGAGATTAATTGCCCCCAGCCCATAATCAGCATGGTGGGAAACTGTTTCAAGATGTTTTCCGGAGCTATCATATAGATACAAAGCGCAACAGCAGAAAGTTCTCCTGATGCCAATGCTACAGGAGAAATGACCAGATGCGCGGGGTTTCCATGTGTACTGATTAAGAATACGCCAGTCATGGCCAGGACGACGCCCAACAGTTCCCGCCCTTCCGGCATACGCCTTTGGACAAACGCCTGCCACAGAATGATGAATATCGGCGCCTGATATTGCAGTATGGTCGATGTCGGCGCATTCGAAACGCTGATAGTAAAATAATACATGAACTGGGCACCCAAAAGGCCAAGGGTAAACCAAAGCATCTCCTTAATATTTTTCTGGCCGCTGTGCCATATGGCAAATAGCGGTTCCCCTTTTAAACCCATGCACAGCAGAAATAAAATACCGGCTGCCACCTGCCTCACCGCAATCAGCCAGACCGGGGCAGGATGGTAATTCTCAAACAGGAACTGTCCGCATACCCCGCTGAGTCCCCACATTGCGGCGCTTAACATAACCAAAAGAGAGCCTATAGTCGAACTCACAATACTTTCCTTTTATTATCTATGTTATATAAATGCTGTTTACTATATTCAGGTTATACTTCAACCAGCCTCTCCCCGCAGCAGCATTGATGCGCTGGTCGTTCCACCGACAGGCTGACACCTGAGATGCAGGAAGGCAGCGCGTCGTAGCCTGTATGTATCATCCAGTACTTTTTCCCGCCTTCTGTAAAGGCAACGGCATACGAGGAGTTCCCGGCATGGTTCTGCAAATACACATCTGCCCCTGCCCGGTCATTCTCAAACTCTTTCTTTTTATCGAAATACACGTCTGCGGCTATGGTTTCCACTACAGCCGTAGACAGGCAACCGGTATGACCGGAAGGGAACTTCTCTGCCAGGTCAGCCTTTACCGCTGCACGAACGAAATCACATATTGCACCTTCGCCCGTTTCATAAGGATACACCGTCTTTACCGTCTCATGTACCCTGCTTTCATCGTCCTGCATGATATTGCTCCTCATCCATTATTACTCAGATCAACTTTTTCAAAACGCCATCTCTGTTTTACATCCGGATACTTTTCGTGATCCACTTCGCTCATAAACATATCCAGCGGACGTACGCAATCAGAATAATCACCATAAAGATGTTTATAAACCACGTGGGGTTCGCCAGTCTCCGAATGTTTCGCAATGGTGATGATAAGGTACAGTTTCCCTTTAAAATGACGGTACACTTCATTTGGTTTTGGAATAGGTCGTTCCATTTGTATTTCAGCTTCCTTTTACTTTTTTATAATCTCCACCACTTCGCCGATAAACATGCGATGCGGTTCTTCTTCCGTGTAAAAACTTTCAACGGCGTCTTCCGGCATGTTCTCACGCACCAGATCCTGCCAGTATATCTTCCGGCAGATGATGGTCACTTCCGCTTCTTCATATGTGACAACCTGCCCTATCGGTTTGACAGTCAGCCCGGATGCCTCATCCTTATTTATATCCCTGCCAGACTTGCTTCCCATAACAGCCATCGCCTTCCTGCATTCTTCCGGGTAGAAGCTGACAGTGAAGTACTCATTCTCGTTCATAAAACCATAGGTGTAACGGCAGGGCTTCACATAGACTGTCACTACGGGTTTCGACCAAAGCGTACCCATGCCACCCCAGCTGATGGTCATGGTATTGTGCTTCTCTTTCGTACCGGCGCAAAGCAACGCCCACTTCTTATCGAACTGTGCAAAAATGTCTGTCGTGAAATTCGCCATGATATCAATCCTCCCTAACTATCTTTTCATCATTATGCTTCATCCTGCTCCACCGTCGGTATTCGATCACAACACAGAAATACAGGAATACTGCCGCAGCAACAAAAGCTACCACAAATGACAGCTCGTCCAGTTCATTAAAGACGCTGGCAGCCTGCATCAGGACGGCATTCCTGTCTGAAAACTCATATATATAAATTTGTCCCACCATGCCCGCCAGCATACCGATCAGGCCGGCGACCACACAACTATAGCAATAACGCAATACCCGGAACATTTTATCTTTGTTTTCCTTTTTCATTCTCTTTTACAAGAATATTATACCAAAAAAAGAGGTGGCCTTTCCAGTCATCTCCAATTTTATTATTCATTTGAAGGTGCCGTCCAAGCAAAGCCTTTTTCTTTATTGTTTTAATAAATTAAAGTAAAGGCCACACAATATATAGGGAAAATCCATCCCGCTTTAGTTGCTGTTATTATGACGTCAACACCACAATATATTGTTTTTGGTATACCTTATAATTGAATTGTCAGATAAATCAGCGCCAACCCACACACCACCAAAAGCCAGAATCCATGCTGGTTTTCGCTCATTATAGCACTATTTAGAATAATTTTATGATCACCAGTTAATACGATATAATATAACCAGATTGGAAATCATCAAGAAAACCATCGACCAACCATCCACAAAGAAAGGAGTACCGAACCATGCAAAAAATAATGAATATCCCTTACCAAAGCCCCAAGCAGATTGAATCCATCATCAGGCGAAAGATCGTCGGGCAGGACGAAGGCGTCCGAGCCGTGGCAACCGCGATATCCTCCCATCTCATGCGTATACACCATAACCAGGAAAACCCTGACATGCCCATGTACAAAAACAACCTCCTGATCATCGGGCCGACCGGCTGCGGCAAGACTGAATCAATCGAGACCGCCATCAAAGATTCCGGTCTTCCAATCCCTGTCGTCGTCATCAACGCCAGCATGCTGACCTCATCCGGATACAAAGGAAAAAACACTGAAGATATTATGCAAGACCTATTCTTGGCAGCAGCGAGAATCTACAGCAAAGACCCCTTGAAATACCTAGATATCCAGGTAGACTGGGATAAAGACAAAAAGAAAAATGAAGTTGAAAAGGCAATCGTTCAAATAGCCAACAAGGGTATCATCATCCTGGACGAGATTGACAAGATCCGCATCGACCGCTCAAGACGCCGCGAAGACAACCTGTTCCCTGAATTCTGCCAACGCCAGCTGCTGAAGATGATTGAAGGCGGTACAAACTTCGGCAGTGAAAGTCCCTACAATTTAATTGACACAAAAGACATCCTATTTATCTGCGCCGGCGCCCACATTGGTCTGGAAGAAACCATCCAGGAACGGCTCTACCCAAGCAGGAAGCAAAAACCAGCCATCGGTTTCCGCTTCCAAACAAAAACAGAAAACAAAAAGATACACACAGACCTTACTCCGACCACAGAAGACCTCATCGCCTATGGATACATCCATGAACTGGTCGGACGTCTCCCAATCCGTTGCAAATACAACGAACTCAGTACTGATATCCTGTACCGGATCCTCACAGAATCCAAACTGTCTGCCACAAATGAATCCATCATGACGCTATCCAAGACAGGCACGAAACTTGAATACACAGACGGGGCGCTACGGGCCATCGCAGACAAGGCATACAAAGAGCATACCGGGGCACGTGGCCTGCGGACCATCGTTTGCGAAATTACCAACAAACTGCTCTACGAGCAGTCTGGCAAATGCGGTGCCCGCTATACCATCACAGCCCAAAACATCCGGGAAAACACAATCCCAGTCCCAACAGGCAACTCGGTAGACGTGGAGCCTGACGTCAGAAACCTCAATGAAGTAAAAAGAAGGCTCAATGATTCAAACCAGCAACACGAAAGCAAAACTTTAAAAGAAAGAAAACAACAAAAAAAAGACTGACAGTGCTGGCCAAGGGAACAGAGATCCTTCTTGCCAGAGAATAGCCACAAGGGTACTATTTGAACACCTACTACGAAACCGTTAAAATGGAAAACGTTTCCCAGGCTCAACTAAAATGCCAGCCCCCAGAGCTAAACCGGGGACTGGCCTCTTCTTTTATCGGCAGATTGCCCGCAATGCGTAACTATGCAGGGCAGGTTATACACAACAATCATATGGTTTCATCTTCAAAATCCATATCATACCTAATAGATTTCACCTTATTTACCGAGTCTAACGTAAAAAGCAAACGATAATTTTTATATTGTGTACGGCCATTATTAGCGGTAAAGGCAACCCTTGTCTTATATATTACCAAACTATCATTTGTTCCATATATTTTACTAATATTCACCGGCACACCATAGACTTCTTCTATCTGTGCTAAAGAAGAGCCATATTTCATGCCTCTCTTAGTAGCCAAACCATTATTACCACTAATCACGACGCTAAATACATCACCAGGTTCCTTGGTATAATAATTGCCCCCTGTATAAACATTAAATGTTGTCCCATTATTTGCAAAGGAATGTTTAAAATAAACCTTAGGCGCTCCTTCCTCTTTAGTCACTACCGGTTTACCATACATGTTGGTAACTTCAGAGAAAGGCTGTCCATAATAAACGCCGCCAATACATAAATCTTCTAACGTTAATGGGCCACCACGTACAAAAGAACCGCTATTTGCAACGCCTTCTGCAGACACGGATAAACAGAAAGTTAATAGCATCATCATTAATAACAAGATTTTTTTCATAACAGTTACGTCCTTTCGCTAACTACAATTTCAAGATTTAACCCGGAAGAAACAGGAATCAATGTGGGGATACTCCATAGCTTACCAACTTTCCTTCCTTGTAAGACGGGAAAATGTTATACGGCAATGTATCTTTCATAGAATACATTAATATAACATCAAAATAGTCTTTTGAATACGGAGCATATCCTTTACTAAGATATAACTCTTCTTTTTGACGAGCTTCTTTTTTCACATACTTTTCTTTGAGTGTTTTCAGAACCTCATCACGGGTCATCCCAATTTTAACACCAGCATCAGAAGTGAAATTATTACCAGTTACAACGACGGACTGCACTTTCGTGGATTTCCAGTTAACCAGCCTTGGATGATTTGCAGGATATGCCCCTCCGCCAATCCAATCGCGAAATGCTATGCCATCATACTTATAATCCTTAAATCCCTTCGATTCCTTTCCTTCGTTCTGCGGCTTTCCATAAACCATTTCAACTTCCTGCCAAGAACTGCCAACTCCTACAACAAAGGTATCGCCGGACAATCGGTCTTTGGAAACCTTTCTGACAAACTCAATGCGGTCCTTGCGCAATTTTTCTTGAAACTCTTGTAAGCTTTTCTTTTCAGAATCATTTTCCGCTTTTTTTAGCAGCTCAGCAATTTTGGCATCAGATTTTCTGGTTTCAGCTACTATCTTATCTTCAACTTCCAGTAATTTCTTGAAGTTTGTCCTATAAATCTCATAGTCTTGTTTTTTAAAGCCCTTTGAGTAATCCGGCATAGCTATCGCCGGGACTTCCATCGCCAAAGCCGCTTTCTCTGCTTTCAGAATTTCTTCTTTGTCCTTCGCAAATTTGTCGCCGCAGCCGGCTACAACTACAGAGATAAATAATATCGCCAGCAGCAAAAGTTTTTTCATCAATGTCAGCTCCTACCTAAATAGAAATTCGTAAATTAAAATAACTGAAAAATCCATCAAACAAGACTGTTCCCGGCTTTTACGTATGCGTTGAAACATTACCTTACTGATAAAGCTGCTTTATATTTTTCTTGATCTAATGGTTCAAGCCTGATAGCCTGGATTACCTGATTTTTATCTACAAGAAATACCATCTGGGCATCTTCGCAGAAATACGTGTAATCCTTACACCCCTTCAACTTTCTTTCCAGTCCTTCAGCCTTAAATTTTACAGACTTTACTTCACCATATTTCTTTATCACCTCAGAAAAAGGCATTCCTACACGGAAGCCGCTGGGGGTTGCCACTTCTTTTTCATAACTGGCAACAGATGAAACCTTATAACCATTATTCAGTTGGCCTGTAACAACGAATAAATCATTATAGTTATAAATTTGGAAAAAGCCTTGATCATCAATTACGCCTGGCTTCCCATAAACCTGCACTACATAATCCATCGTTTGCCCGATTGCAATTCCCCCAATACTCAATTCACTCCTAGCCATACTTGTCTTTGCCACAACCGGGGCTTTGCTCTTTTGGATTGGCTTTGCCGATGCGGGTTCCCCTTTAGGAGCCGTTCCATTTTCCACCGCAAGTAAATACTGATACACAGGGATATTATTTCGTTGAAATGCAATATCTATAGGTTTTAATCCGTTAGATGCAGCAATATTGGGATCGGCACCTTTCTGGACCATGTACTTAACCAACGCAAGATACTCGCTTTTAACATTTGCGCCTTCCGACGGCAATGCATTTACCAAAAGCAAAAAAGGCGTTGCGCCAAAACGGTTCTTATGGTTTGGATCAGCACCCAAAGAAAGAAGATGAGCTATAAATTGTTTTCCCGGTATTCCGTCTGCAGATTGTGTAAAATGCAAATGAACAACAGCATGAGCCAGAACAGAGTTTCCGAATGAATCTTCAGCATGAATATCAGCCCCATTTGCAATATACATAAGCCTTATCTGATCTGAAGAATAATCACTCTGTATTGCTCTCATGAGCGGCGTTTTATTTCCCGAGTGATTATTTTTTTCATGTCCATACCTTGCATTTATATTTGCACCGCGGCTGAGCAGGAACTGTACTATTTCCGGCGTTGTATATTTTGTGCCTCTGTGCCAATTTACAGCCAAAGCCAAAGCATGCGTGGTTCCACCGTGCGTATAGTTAATATCCGCCCCACTGTTTAACAAAGACTGGGCAGTATCCAAATCCCCATAATCAATCGCTTTCAAAAACAACTCACTGGTCTGGTCGGTCCGGTTACTAGCTGAAACAATATTCACATTGAATAAAAGTACCAAGAGAAACAAACCCAATCCAAAAGAATTTAACAAAGATTGTAAAATAGACTTTCGCTGAATTAACATTTTAACGTTACTCCTTTTAATTGAATAAAAAAATAGAATTACTATTCAACAGCGGTTTTTATGTTCTTTATAAAGACATATGGCAGGATTCCTAATCTAGAACCTCGTAACAATTCATATTTCGTAAAGAATTCGCAAGACTATTACTCTTTCTTGTCAGAATTTTTAACACTTTTCATAACGTATCTGAACAAGGATTTTATAGCTCTATAAGTGCAACCTATAACCTTACCTAAAATTATACCTATACCAATTAGAATTATATCGGAGAAACTATTACCGCTCGAAAAGATACTGCTAACACTTTCAGATTTACTTGCAATTTTACGAAATATAAACCCTCCACAATTGTCGCAGCATCCCGGCTGATAATCTTGATTAAACACCCTTCCACATTTTTCACATTGCCAAGAATTCGTTTTTGCCATTTTTAACGGCCTCCTATTTTTAGTAAAAAAACCTATATATTTTTAATATAAAGCGACTATTTTATTGACATCGACGCATATGCATGCCTAGCTTCGGCTGCAGCAGAACTCGCAGCACTGCTGGCTGCTGCCGCAATTTTCTTGGTTTCAGCAATTTCCTGACGCATCTCATTCATATGCGCTTGCATTTGTTGGTCAGTAATATATATGTTAACAGCTTCAGCAAAGGTATTAGCCCTGTAATCTTTTAAATAACCGCTTATACAATAAAGAACCTGCGGATACGAATATTTATCTGGAATAAATGTTTCAGGCTGGCTATCTAACAGTTTAGCTAACAATTTTTTCTCTTTGTTGTATCTGTTAAGAATATCATTATATTTTGCAGCTTCTTTTGCATTATGTTCCTTTCTATTCTTTTTCCACTCAACATACCGGAGTTCTCGTTTTTCTGGTTTTTCAGGTGTTTCACTGCGAAACCACAAAATCGCAAACACAAAAAAAACTACTATAATTAAGAAAATTCCTTTAAAAAAACCATTAGGATATATATTCCATTTCCACCATACATCGGCAAAATAAGTCATTATAAAAAGCAGGAATCCCAACAAGTAATAATCATTAAACTGGGGTTTTTCTTTAAAATCAGCAAAAGGCTCCGGCACGAACTTTTCTGATTCAATAGCTTGCATCCGGTTTCTACAGGTTATAACTTCATTACACCAGGCTGCATATGTTTCAATTTCGTTTATTAACTCTTCCCTGTCAATAGGCGGCTCTTTCATTCTAATCGACTCCTCTCATTTTTAATTATTTTACCATTACTATATGACAAATTCATGACAAAATCAACTATTTTCTAAATTATATTCCGTTATAGAATTATTTTTCGCATAGTATTGTACCTTCAATAATTTCTGTTTTATTATTTATATGGTAAAAAGCATTTAATATACGTAAAAATGAACTATCATGTATGCACTTTTTTTGATAATACAAGCAAAGTGAACATTTGAGGGAAGATGATTCTATATGTACGGGCAGAGACTGCGTGAGTTACGAAAAAAACATAAAAAAACACAAGCGGAAATCGGCAAACTACTTGGCACGGACCAAAGCGGATATAGCAAGATCGAAAACGATATACATTCGTTGCCTATTTCATTGTTAGGTACATTAGCAAACTACTATGGAATCAGCATAGATGAACTCCTGGAACATGAACCGGCAAACCCCAAAACCGACAAAGAAAAAGCCATTGATATATTACGGGAATATGAAATCGCTTACAAAAATGATAACCAAACCATAAGTTTCCTGTTGCCCCAAAATGTAACCTATGAAATACCCCTGGATAAACTGCCAACAATCGTAAAAGAAATCGAAATCAAATGTAATGATACGTTAAACGAAACAAAAAGGCAGGTATTCAAATCACTGTTGATTACCTACCTCTCTGAAGACCTCGATACCGAACAAAACAACTATACCGACTACACAACATCGACAAAGCCGCATAAAAAGGCTGAAGAACTTTAATGACGGCAATATCCGAATAAAAGTTAATTCGGCAGAAAGCAAAAAACTACCGCTTGCAACTCAATTAGCATTGCAAGCGGTAGTTTTTATTGGGCTTTAGCGCCAAACATTAAGACACTGAACAGTATTCGTTCACTCCAACATATAAACGTAAAAAGCCATCGCACCGTTTTCCCCTGTCCTGTTTTGGTGATATTATACATCCGACCATGTCATACGTTCTTATACATGTCATAGAATTTATCGTTTTCTTCTTTCATCTGCTTGTATTCTGTTATCAGGTTATAGAAGGTAGCTCTTTTTAGTCCTGATTTTTCCAGAAACTCTTTAGATGTAATGATTTGATTTTCCCATTGTTCGTATAGTTCTGCCCAATTCTCAGGGAACTCAATACGGCTACGTCCTGCATTCGATTTCCGGTTTTCAGGCATCTTTACAACACGCTTTCCCGCCTGTACCAATACAGATTGCTGTATTGTTTGCAGGATTGCCTGATTCAACGGTTCAGATACACCCCATAAGTAGGTTGTCTTAAAATCATATATCAGCAAAATGCGGGGTTTCTGAATAAACCAGTCCAGCTGTGACACAACTTCATTCTCATTAAGACCTAATGATGCGGGATTGGTTATGATGCAAACATCGTTCTCCTGCATCGTTTCCTTTATTTTTTCCAGTTCAGCATAACTCCTTCTAGGTTCACGGCTGATATAAATTTCATTATGTTTATAAAACACATCAATGCTTTGCAGAACATACTGCAGTTCTTCTATTCGGTCTTCCTGTTTTGCATAAAGGTAAATATTACCAATTTTTCTCATTGTCTATACCCAGCCTTTCAGATTATGTTAGCCAATTCTTTATCTTGGCACGGATGCCTGTGTCGAACCGGAACCCGGGCTGATGTTTTGCAAGATGATGTTCCAACTCCGCACGGTTCATGCGAATTTTGGCATTATTAGCATCGGGTAGCTTTTCAGCCTGTATCTCTCGTGGTAGAAGACTGACCCAGTTCGATACCATCTTCTGCCCGGTCTTATCATTGCTTAAACAAATAGTAACATATTTTTCATCAATATAAAACAGCTTCTTCTCTGTTTTATACAGCTCGATCATCCGATCCAGTTCTTCCGTATAGACCGACCGGGAGTTGTCTGCATAGTCCGTGTCCCACGTTAACACCTTCATGTAATCGGGGACATCAAAACCATATTCTTTGACAATCTGGATAATAATTTCCGAAGATTTCTGCATCAGTTCAGGGGAATACTTATCCGTGAGCCCTTCTCCAGTATCAAGCTTGTTCAGCTCACCGGCAACATACGGAAGCATATAGGATAAATATTTACGGTAAAACGCAGTGCCTATACGGTTGATCAGCTGCCTTCCTTTTGTATCCATCTCACGGGGAATTACCTTGCTTGGCAACCCAATATCAAAATTCATGAATATCATCCGCTTCCGTAGGGTTTCATCAGGGTCTGATACCACATTTGAAGCAAACACGGTCATCGGTTGGTACTCCCGTAAATCTGCCTCACAGGAATCTACTGTCCGAATCATGCCAGCAAAGGCAATCTTGAAAGAGGAAGTGATCTCATCAATAAAAATGGGAATGCCTTTATGCTGAACCTTTTCGCTCATCTGGAATGCTTCCAGTTCCTTTGACTTGACCTTATCAAACTTATAACCCAGCCGTTTCTTGCCGGTCATCATCTTCAGAAAATACCGTACCATGAAGGTTTTCCCGCAATTTGACTTGGGCGAGTTCAATAACACGTATAAAGGCAGACCCGACGTCCCGACATCACGCAGGTACGCAGCACAGCGCAGCTTTGCATTAAATGGAGAAGAAAATAATGCATTCATCAATTTATAATAATTATCCTTCGCCTGGTCAACCCGACCAATAAAGTTATCAAAGTTAGAGAAAACCGTAAGCAATTCCCTGATATCACTTTTAACTTCTTCATCAGAGGGGTAAAGGTCAACTTTCTGACCATCCATAATTACGCTGTTGGTAGGATAATCTATCGTCATACGAGGATAGTCCGCCGATTTCTTTTCAATACTGACTCTTTTCATGCTGACTTTATTAGCGTTAAAAAGGTATTTTTTGATAATATTGGGAACAAGCTGAATCACGCCGTTCTTTGATGACAGTTTAAGTTCCTTGGATATCTCGCCATGGAACTGCTTCAGTTTTTCCATATCCTTGTTATATTCAACAATCTCAAGTTTCGTTTCAGGATCATCGACTTCCCTGACAATAATAGCCTTGTCGGTTATGCTTTTCTGTATATTCTCAAGTATAGGATTGTCATCCTTCACCGAATAAATATCCGTTTCAACACCTGCGATATCTTTGTCAGGAAGCTCTTCCATAGGTGTATCCCTGACCTCCTTCTCAACCCGTGCATTAGGTAGTACGGACTCAGACAATTCCCACGCAGTTTCAAATTCTGTCAGATACGCATTGTAGGTGGCAGGGTCATCGCTAACAACAAAGTTTTCGATTTGGTTGAACCCTGTCCAAGCCCGGGCGGAGAGATTGGCAGAAGGCATAATTGTACGGGTCCTACCATCATCCGCCTTTAGGAGATATATCTTGCGATGATCGATCATTGCCATCGGACACCGAATCTCTACTTTCTCCTCAACAACACGTTTTGCCAGCTTTTTATTACGATGCAGGCTTAAACGTAATTCATCAGCCGTTGCCAGTATCTCATCCATCTGGTTAGCTAATGTCTGGTTCAGCTTGGATGCGACAAACTCTGCGCCAAGAATAATCTGTGCTTCTTCAAACTTTTCCGTTATCCGTGCCACAAAGCCAAAATTGTAGGAGAAAGAAATAACCTTCAAGTCTTGATATCCGTCAAAAAGGCTCAAGGGGTCTTCCATTGTTGTATCTTCATAATTTACCCAATGACATCGTATCAGATTATTATCAGCTGCAGGATCATTTCTATTGACAACCGTTATCTGTGGGATTTCTGCTTCTTCAAACAGACTCATTACCTTATCGTCAGCCATTGTTCTTCATCCTCCTTGCGATATTCCGAAAATAACGTTTAATTTTTAGACTCTCTAATCGTATTGTAACGAAATTCTAAAAATAAGTCAATATTTTTAGACTACAAGGAAACAAAAATCCAGCCGATTTGTGTTCGGCTGGAATATAGGTATCTCTATAACTTATTTAATTTGGCCAGCGTCTTGATCTTCTCCAGTGCGATCGCCTTCCCAGCCCTGTTCATCTGATGATAATACTTCAGCAGCCTGTCTTCGTTCCACTGATCCCATATCCAGACAAGATTCATGTTACGGAACTTTTCATCATACGTCATCACATCCATTACCGTGTCTCCGCTAATATCCAGATTCTCAAAGATTTTGAGGAGTATCTTGCTATTGGGACAATACATGCCGAACGGTTCCTCAAGGCGGGCAAGAGTAACCTTCGATATACCGCACAGTTTCGCCATATTAACTCTGTTCAGTTTATGGTCTATTCTGTAGTCAACTAGTAATTCCCACAGTCTCCTGTTTTTTCTTCGGTCTGATTTTATATCGAACAAGAGAATCTTTGGTCTTTCTTTTTCCATATGTACCTTATCAGGCAGTTTTTTCTGCAGACACACTTTACCGGTCTGTTCTTTCTGCGGCTCTATGTCTTTGTTCTGGCTGACCTGTTCATTTGGATGAGCCTTTCTCCAACACAGGGCCTGCAAATTTTTCACTGCGCCTTGTTCTATCTGCCGGATTCTCTCACGAGTGACGCCATACCGACATCCTATCTCTTCCAGTGTATGCACCCGTTCACCGCCAAGCCCGTTATGCAGCTCTATGATTTCCTTTTCCTTTGGATCCAGTCGGTCCAGCTGTGGTTGCAGTTTTTTCCTGAAATCCCAATCGACAAGAACCGTTTCCGCTTCTTCGATTGGGTCAACGCGATAGCCGCTCAGCTCCTCTTCATAGTCCGGTGCATCATCCTCTTCGTCCGCGATTTCTTCGCAAAAACCGTCACACCCGGTATGGCCTGCTGTTTCAAGATAGGCCTCCAACGACAGGGGCTGGCATATGGATGGCAGGAACTGCCGCGCTTTTTCCAAGGAGCATTGCAGAACCGTATGGGCCGTATCCAATGCCTTATCGCAGTGATACAGCTTATCACAGTCCAGACAACCGTTCTTTTTCAACGTACCACTTAAGAGAATCAGACGGTAGCGCTCTCTGCTTTGGAAATGTATCTGGTCATTTCGCATCAGACGTCCATTTGTCATTGCCCAATAAAGATTTTTATTCAAATAGTTTGAAAACTGTTGCCTCTCCAAATAATGGGGCATTTTATTAATCATATTTACTAGCGTGATACAGACATTGCCTACGGTCTCTTCCAAATCTAAATCTAAATCCCTGGCCCATTGGTATGCTCTCGTGACCACTACACGAAGATACATTTCTATCAGGCGCTCGCGGGCTGCGGGATCTCCCTGTTTCACGAGAGGAAGCAGATGCGCCAGCTCCCCCCATTGCGGAGGCCGTATATGCCTCAGATTATCTATCAAAGGCGCCAGTCTGCTGTCTTCCCGGACGATCTCGTTGAAGACAGTCTCATAGTCAGTGTGGGACAGGTCAGCGTACAGGGTACCGTCTTCATCTGCCCAGGTCTTGTAATATACCTTTGCCGTCGGGTCTTTTCCAAGGATCGTGATATTCTTCTTTTTCAGTCTTTTATACAGCCATATCCTGTCTTCCCGGGACAACCTGTGCGCTAATGCGTAATGACAGATATGCTTGTACCAAAATTCCTCTTTTTCTGCCGCAATTTTCTCCAGTGCTCTCAGGGCCTCTGCCCGGCTCACTTTTTTACTTTCTGTTCTCATATCATGTCTGTCTTTTGAGTCGATATACATATATACAGCTCAGAAGACATGTTACCCTCCATTACCTGTATCGCGCGTTTTTCCGCGCTGTATACGAATCAACCTGCACACCGTACTGACGTGTTTCCTTACAGTGTTACAGAACTGGTGACTGCCAAAGATGGTATCTTGCCGGTTACCTCCTGGTATTATTATCCATATGCAGAAACGACAAGCCGGATCCCGTCACTTCAGTTCAACGGCCACAATTACGAACTTGACCGCGTACTCTTCGACAAGGTACTGTACCATTGACTCACTGTCTCGCAGGGCTATCAGTTCCTTGCAGCGGGCTATCGCTTTTGCCTTGTCGCTGTTCAGTTCATTGATATAGGCCTCTGCATCAGCGGCTTTTTGAAAAGCGCAGTCAATGAGAGTCTGGGTAAGATTAAATTCACAATTGACAATATATATTTTCATAAATATGACAACTCCTCTATTCCTTCATGCATCAGCCGACCCGCAGCTTTGCTTCAGCCTTCGCGGTCATATCACACCTATTGTTCCATCTGTTTTTGGCATGGCCTTTGATCCACTGTACCCGCAACGGCAGCTTATGGGAGACCTTCCATATCTTCTTCCACAGTTTCCAGTATTTTACCCGTCCGCCATTTTTCAGTTTATAGCCGCATTCGTGCCAGCCTGTCAGCTTGCTGTTGAACGCGTTCACTACTTCCATACAATCGCTGAACAGTACAATCTTTCCGTCCGTCCTGTACTTCTTCAGCCTTTTGAGCGCCTTATATATCGCAACCATCTCCATGTATGCGGATTCCCTCGGATAGTCCTTATGACCGGATATCATTACTTCCGTCTCATTCATGGACCGGAATACCAACAGCGCCGCATAGCCTCCGACCATCCGCTCCTTGTCATCACCGTCAGGTTTAGGCATGACCGAACCGTCCGTAAATATCACCGTGGACGCCCATTGCGGGAGCTGCATCTGCGGGTTGTTATATGGTTTAGCCGGTACGGTGTTCTTCCGAACCACCGGTAAATTGGAAGGTTTCTTTTCTTCCACTACCCTGCTCACTACTGCAGCTTCTTCTTTAGCCGTTTCCACTTCTTCCGTAGCCGGAGCCGGTAGCAGTTCTGTTGCCGCCCTTTCAGCAGTTTCCTGTGCCTTCGCCCTGTCCGCAATGGACTGCCATAAGTTCTGGTGAACGGTGATTAGGTTATCGGCACAGTATTTTTGCGCTGCCGGAATCTCTTCCGGGGCCTCGAACCGCTTGACTACCGCATCCTTATATGACGCTGATACCTGCCTCGCCAGCTTTTCATTTGGCTATGTCACAACAAACAGTTGATAAATAGCCATTTTTATAGGGGAGTATCAGAACTCCCCTACAAACTGTTATTTGCAGTTATCTATACTCATTTGGAATTTCGATATGAAGTGTCTCACACAA
>Ga0256404_1005192_pt1 | contig 23415 bp, 14 predicted proteins | sample RumenRJG_01DNA_FD_185990 | JGI IMG/M metagenome (GOLD analysis project Ga0256404, IMG submission 185990) | Bovine rumen microbial communities from Lethbridge, Alberta, Canada - RJG_01 | ecosystem: Host-associated > Mammals > Digestive system > Stomach > Rumen | place: Canada: Alberta | collected... | reverse complement strand
TCGGAGCTGGAAAATGACACGATGTAGCTTTTTGTCCATTGCCCGTCCTCGGAAGTTACGGTATATTGCTGAGGGGTAGTAAAATCGCGGACAGTGCCGCTTGCCGGATCGATGGTGGCTCCCTCCGTGAGCGTGAATTCCGGAGCCAGACTCTTCACCTTTTCCATGTCTTTAGTGTTCACATAGAAAGAGATTCTGTCATTTGTTATGACAGGGGTCTGTGGCAGTTCCACTCCATCGACAGTGCAGGAAAGGATGTCAGCTTCCGCATTCTTCGCAGCTTCTCGGATGCACGAGGAAAACAGCGCGCCTGCAGTCAGTGTCATGACTGGCATCACCAGTCCAATTAAAAAAGATCTTTTCATCTTTCATCAATTCGTTGAATAGTTTGCAAAGATGGTATTTTTTTCGGGAATAATATTGCTTTCTTGGCTCTTTTGGGAAATTATCCGTCGGCAGCCTCACAAAAAGAGACGTTCCGATGGCCAAGATAGCCTAGCCAAGCCCATGCAGAGAGAACTCGCAGCCGCAATACGACTGGTTGTACAGCCCATATTCACGAATGAGGCAACCTCTGCGCTCTTGCAGTCCACCTTTCCTCCAGTTCTGCCCCCACCACCGGACATGATACCCATCTTCAGAATGAGCGGCATTTGCAGCATTGCAAGCGAAGCGTCCGGCTTCATCAACCTGTTCCAAGTCTTTCCACCTAGATGACGCCAAAGTGGTCGTCAATATGTCATATTCATGAACGGCGGCATATTCAGCAGCTCTTATAAGCCTGAATTTGAAACATTCCAAGCATCTGAGCCCTCTCTCCGGCATCGCAGCCACGCTGCCATGCTCGCTCTCCAGAGAACGAACCCAAGCCAGCCATGCATTGTGATCATATTCATCATCAATCACTTCCAAGCCGTATGAGGCAGCATAACGCTCCAGCTCTGAACGCCTATGGGCATATTCATCGAAAGGCACTATGTTGGAATTGCTGAAGAATATTCCTAGACGCAAGCCTTCTTGCACCATCCATTCAATTATTGCGGTAGAGCAAGGCGCACAGCAGCAATGCAGCAATACGCGACCATTTTTCAGTTCATCGGGAATAGGCTCCCCTTTCAATTTTATGCTCTCCATATTCGTAAAAGTTCCTGCAAATATATAGCGTCTGTTCTTAATATTAAAGGATTCCATTCTTGAATAGTTTCATGATGAAGGAAAGATGTTGTACAAAAAAATGTAATAGCTGCAAAGGAAGGATGCCAGCGACGGCATATTCAAAAATTTTTATTGAAGAATGATTTTTTCATGCATTACATACGATAAAAAATTTCTGTTTTCGTGCACGAACTTTCTGTTATTAGAAAAAATTTATGTTTGGTTGCTCTATCTTGCCGGAAAAATTTAAAAATATGATAAACTTAAATGGTCCGGATTCGATCCGTAGGAGGCAGGTGCATGAGTTGGTACTCCTCCAGAAATATGCCGACATAATCACCGACTCTGTGTTCAAGAAGCTTTTTGGTGACGAACGATTCCCCGACCTGATGCTCTTCCTCCTTCAGGAGTTGATTCCAGAGAGGACCATCTCATATATTAAATATGCTCCCCAGGAGCACCAGAACGAGTTTCCAAAGGGGCATGGCATTCGGGTGGATGTGGAATGCTACGACGAGACGGACGGCTCGCGCTTTGCGGTCGAAATGCAAGCTCTCAAGGTCAGGAACTACCACGACAGGCTCTTAGCTTATTCAACATACATTATTCAGGAACAGTTCGGAATCGGAATTCTGAACCGTCAGTCAAAGAAGTGGGACTATTCTTATCCGCAGTCATACATCATCGCCCTCATGGATTATGACGACAACAAAGAATCTGACGCCATTCGGCACGAATATGCCGTGTCGGATATTCACGACAGACATTTGTTCACAGACAGGGTGAAGTTCATCACCCTTGAGCTGCCAAAGTACCACGACCCTGCCGATTCTAACGCCACGGCACTGGATAAGTTTTGCTACGCCATGCACAACATGAAGGCCTTCAAGAACCGGCCGGAATATCTGGAGGGAAAGTTCTTCGAACTGTTGTTTGAGAAGGCGGAAATCGCTAAATTCGCTCCTAAGGAAGTGATTAAATACGAGAAAGATATGCTTACGCAGTGGGACATAGACGAGTACGTCGGCGAACAGGTCGAGAAAGGCATGAGGAAAGGCATGGAGAAAGGCATGGAGAAAGGGTTTAATGAGGCAATTTCCATGGTTGCCAAGAATCTGCTGAAATCCGGAATGAAGCCTGAAGATGTTGCCAAGGCAACAACCATGAGCCTAAATGATGTTCATAAGATAGAAAATGAACTGGACGGCTGAACTTGTTTCAGCATCTATGCCATCCAAGTTGCAGCCTCAGTCCCCTTTGTCATCCTGACCAAAGTAAGTACCTAGATTACCCCAAAAGAGATTCTGAATCAAGTTCAAGATGACAAGAGGGGTGCGTGCTGAATAAGTTCAGGATAAGGAATTATATAAATATTTCAAAATACATTCATAGCAAACAAGTTGCATAAACAGTCCGCATGGTCTTTCCAAACTGGAGAGGTTTTGTGAAAACGGCGGAGCTGGGGCGTCGTCGCTGCAGAATGCGGGACGCAATCATTTGTAAAAAGTGAAGAATAATCCGAATTATTGGTAAATGAAAAGAATTAAGAATAAGTAATTTTGCAATAAATGCGAATGAACATGAAACATAAATTCTTTGCCTTGGCGGCCATGATTTTCATGGCAGTCTTTGGCACAAATGCTCAGGAAAATATGAACAAGACAGAAATAGAGATTCCCCACATCAGCGATTTCCCAGTTGGGGAGCCTAACACAGGCTACGCCAAGTATTTCAGCGGGAGATCATGGCTGGCTCCGATGACATTCGACAAGAAACTGAACGTCCCAGTTTCAAACGTGACTTTCGAGCCAGGCTGCCGGAACAATTGGCACAAGCACTCTGTGGGCCAGATATTAATTGCGGTCGGTGGAGTCGGATACTATCAGGAGCTCGGCAAAGAGGCCGTGAAAATGCTTCCTGGCGACGTAATCGAGATTCCTGCTGATGTGGAACACTGGCACGGAGCCGCACCGGACAGCTGGTTTCAGCATCTTGCAATTTCTCCAGACCCGCAGAACAATAAAAGCACTTGGCTGGAGCAGGTGAGCGATGAAGAATATAACAAATTGAGGATCAATGGCAGCATGGCTTCCCTGAAACAAACGGATCCGGACATCTACGAGATATTCACGAATTTCACTGGAAATGAAGTACCATCCAGCACGACCATAGATGCCCGCACAAGATACATGGCAATATTGGCAACCCTTCTCGGCTGCCAGGGAGTAGATGAATACAAGGCCGTGCTTCCAGATGCATTGAATGCCGGCCTCAGTCCAGTGGAAATCAAGGAAATTGAATATCAAGCCATAGCTTATTGCGGCATGGGCAGGATCAGGCCTTTCCTCTATGCCACGAATCTGGTGTTCAAAGCTCAGGGGATAAAGCTCCCGCTGGAGTCTCAGACCACGACCAATGCTGACAACAGACTTCAGAAAGGCAATCAAACCCAAGTCGATATATTCGGAGAAGGAATGAAAAACTTCTGGGAGAATGCGCCTGATGAGAGGAAGAAGATAAACCGCTGGCTGGCAGACAATTGCTTCGGCGATTATTACACCCGCAGAGGTCTTGACCTGCGGCAGCGTGAACTTATCACCTTCTGCTTCCTCGCCGGACAGGGCGGCTGCGAGCCACAACTCACCGGCCACGCCGCAGGCAACATGAGGATGGGCAACGATGCCGGATTTCTCACCGAAATCATCTGCCAATGCGTCCCTTACATTGGTTATCCCCGCTCACTTAACGCACTCAGCTGCATAAAAAATGCAGCCGAAGCACAGAGGAAATAAACGTTCAGGAAACTTAATATTCATGAATATGCGTAAAAAAAAATTTTCCACGATCGCTCTCTCTGCCCTGCTGATGCTTGCTACCGTCAGCTGCGGAGCAAATGGCTCGAATAAAACCTCTCAGAAGGATAATGCATCCTCGACTGAGGTCTGCGACTCTTCGATAGTTTACATGACTACTGAAATTACTCCCGAATCTCTGGTGAAAATTTACGAGGCTCTCGGCAAGGAAGCAAAAGGCCGCGTCGCAGTAAAGATCAGCACGGGGGAATCCGAAGAAACCGGATACCTACGTCCCGCATTCATCAAGCCGCTCGTGGATCTCGTGAATGGCACGATCGTAGAGTGCAACACCGCCTACGGCGGAGTCCGCAGCAACACTGCAGACCACCGCAAGGCAATTGAGGAGAGAGGCTTCACTGAAGCAAACGGCTTCAAGAAAGTCGATATCATGGACGAGGAAGGAAACATGAACATTCCCGTCAAAGACTCCACCCACATAAAGTACGACATTGTCGGCACGCACTTAGCCAATTACGACTTCATGATTAATCTGGCTCACTTCAAGGGTCACGCCATGGGCGGATTCGGAGGTGTTCTCAAGAATCAGTCTATCGGGGTCGCATCGGCAGACGGCAAAGCATACATCCACACGGCGGGCAAGGTCCAGTCACCAAGCCTGCTTTGGAGTAATCTTCCTGAGCAGGATGCTTTTCTGGAATCCATGGCAGCGGCTGCTCAGGCCGTCGCCAATCATTTCGGAGACAACATTCTCTACATTGACGTAATGAATAACATGTCTGTGGACTGTGACTGCGATGCCCATCCTGCGAAACCAGAAATAAAGGATATCGGAATCCTTGCCTCAACTGACCCTGTCGCTCTTGACCAGGCATGCCTGGATCTTGTCTTCAACCATCAGACACGCGAAGGAGACAATCCTGCGCCGCTTGTAGAAAGGATCAACAGCCGTCATGGCACCCACACTGTCGATTACGCTGCCAAAATCGGCCTCGGTTCGCAAACCTACAAGCTCGTCAGCATAGACAAATAGTTAGTACACGTTTTTTCAGTGGTGGACAATAGTTGGGGTGACCACAAGGTCATCAAGTCATTCGCTGTGAGAGCGACGACCAGTTTGTCCACTGCCAGTCCGGAGACATTCCGGTTCTAATGCGAAGGACCCCGAAAGCTTTCTACTCAGCCTTTCGGGGTGCTTTGCATTTTTAGAGGCGCTTTTTGTATATTAATGTCTTTACGGAGCGCTACAGAGCGAGGTTTATTATTTCGCTATAGTTCGACTCGCTAGCCTCAGTCGAGCGGATGCTCATTCTTACGGATATTTTCTTATATCGATCGTACAGTGCCTTGAGAGAAGACTGCTGTTCGCTTGTAAGAGTCACTGGAATGGTGTTGCTCCCGGTATGCAGATACGAGGCAGGTATCTGAAAAGCGGCATCGTTGTTTTGCTCATCAATCAGTGAAGTATGTCCTACGATTACGTAGCCATAACTAATTGTCGTAGAAGACACTACCTGTTCTATATTAAATGAAGCGCTTCCAGATGACCCATTCAGTGAGCAGGCTGGATTGGATATGATGAAATAAGGGGTGACATTCACGGTTATGGAAGTGTTTCCCTTCACTTTTACCTCAATAGTGTCTCGACTATTCACCCATGGCCCGTTCTTGTCTTTCGTTACGAGTTTGTAGTCTCCGTTGAAAAGTTTAGTGCTGAAATTCCCATCTTGATCCACGAAAATGGTGATTGGAGATTTCAACTCATATCCAGACTGGTACAGTTGCAGCTGGATAGTGTTGCCGGTGCCTTTGACTCTTACATTCTGCCCATTGTACTGGATGCTACCTTTCAGAGTGGATTCAGGCTCATTGAAATTATCATAGCCGCAGGCACTTAGCCCGGCAATAAGCGTTGCAAAGGCGGCTGTCTTAATTATGATCTTTTTCATATTCATTAATATTCAAGAACATACATAATGCTATTGATAAGGATTCCTGACGAGAAGTCTGTTTTTGTTCATCCAGTCATCAGATATGAAATTGTAATAATTCCTCATTTGGAAATAATGAGCATTAGGATACATGAAATATTCATCTTCTACGAAAACCCATTGTCCGTTATGCTCGTTTCCAGGGGCTACAACTTTGTATGGCCAGAGACATCGGTTGCGGGCTATTGAGCTCGTGGCATCCCCGTCGAAAATCACATGGGACAGTCGCCAGCGTTTGAGGTCCCACCAGCGATGAAACTCGAAAGCAAATTCGACGGCATTCTCATGCACGATGTTCTCGAAAGTTATGGCAGAGAGATCCTGCACTCCGGCTCTCTTGCGAACGACATTGATGTACTTGACGGCATCTGCATTGCTCCCAAGCTCGAAAGAGGCCTCGCATGCGATAGTGTAGGCTTCGGAAATCCTGAAATATGGCCACCACATGGTAGAACGGGCACCGTTGCGCATGGAAGATCCAGGGGATTCGTCTAAGAATTTCCGGAAGAAGAACCCGGTCTTGTTAACATATTGCTGGTTGGAATGCTTTGGCCCGTTCATGGATGTGAGAATGTCGTCATTGGCTCTAGACCCGAGTTCTCCAACGTTCAGCGTCCATTGTCCGTTCACGAGATTCAGCTGCCCGGCCTGAAGTTCGCAAGCCGTCCCTCTGAAAGTTCCTCCAGGATAAAGGACAGTTCCGTAAAGACGCGGATCCCTATCGTCGAAAGGTTCAGAACATGAATTATAGAATACGTAGGATCCGTCTGCGTTCTTGGTCTTGAATGGAGCTCCTTCTCCAGGCTCATCCGTATCCAAAGGCTCGAACATTTCCACTAAATTCAGGACAGGGCCGGCATAGCTGTTGTCAATGTCATCCTTGTATTGAGATGGGATGTTTGCATTGGAAAAGCTTACGGTGCTGCCAGGGTAGTAGTAGTCATGCGCCCACATTACTTCGGTATTGTTGTCTTTGATGCAAATGGCATTGTAGAAATTCTTTCCTTTGTCAGGGTCGTTGTCCTGAATCACGTACGGGCTGTTCTCGATGACATCTTTGGCAGCAGTGAGAGCCATCTTGTAGTATTCGCTGGCGAGTTCTGCTGGAATCCCGACCTCATGCCCGCTTGTCTGGATCGGGGTAGCGAGCAGATTGTTGTATTTGGCCAGCGATGCCGCATAGATTGCTGCCCTAGCTTCGAGGATCCTTGCAGTCCACTTGTTTGCGCGCGCCGAATGCGTCGTCTTATCTCCTTTCATAAGGTTGTATGCTGCCTCGCATTCATCTATAACATAATTATAGCTTTCGGCCTCAGTAGCACGAGCCTTGGTGTAGGCTAAGACGTCTTCCGGCCTATTGTAAGAGTACACCTCATCACCCATGAGAGGAACCCCGCCGAGGCTCCTGATCATGTTGAAATAGCACCATGCGCGCAAGAATCGCACTTCGCCTTCGTATGGTTTCTTCTGTTCATCTGTCAGAGCTTTGGTTTCGGCGAGACTTTGCAGGAATTGATTGCAGTTTCTCACGAAGCCATAATCATAAACCCTCCACAAGGCATCAGAATAGGTATGGAGATTGTCAGGGCCGCCGTCCATCTTTGCCGCTTCATCGATGTAGGTAAATGAGTAACTGTCATTCAGGTTGATTCCGTAGTTCACTCTGCCGTAAAGGTTTGCAAGCACGGATTTGATCATCACCTCATCGCCGAACACCTCATCTGAATCGTAGATGTTGTCTGGTTTCTGATCCAGGAAGCCTTTACAGCTTCCAAACATAACCATGAAAGAGGTTATTAATAATATGTTTGTGAATTTTCTCATATTCAATTAGAATTTAAGGCTGAATCCGAGATTGATAATCCTGGTCGTAGGATATTGCAGACCACTGTCGGTAGTTCCCTCAGGGTCAAAACCAGGTTTGTTGGTGATGGTGAACACGTTGGTTCCTGCGCAATAGACTCTAAATGACTTTGCTCCGATTAGCTTGAGCCATTTCTCTGGAACGGTGTAGCCAACCTCAAAATTGCGCAGCTTGACGTAATGTACATTCACGAACCAGAAATCGCTGACTCTAGAATAGTTGCTATGGCTCGTGTTCCCAATGAGCAGCATTGGATATTTTCCTTTAACCAGCTCGCTGTTCGGATCCCAGATGTCTTTCAGGGTCCAGCTATCTTTCATATAATACTGCGGGTTGTTGCCTCCGTCGTGGAAAGGATACTGCTGCTCGTATCTAGGATTGAAACCTATGCCTGATCCGCCGGTGAAATCCAAAGCCAAGTCTATTCCTTTCCAGCTGGCAGCCAGATTGATGCCCCAGTTGAAATTCGGCAGATTTCCGGTTGCATAGCCGATAGGGCGCATATCCATTGAGTTTATTGTGTTGTCGCCATTGAGATCTTTGTACTTGATGTCGCCAGGACGAAGGGTCCGATTACCATAGCCATCGTTGTCGATTGGCCAATTGGCGATTTCTTCCCAAGACTGGAACTGACCGTCGGTTTTGTAGCCCCAAGTTATTCCAGCGTATCGATGCCATGCTGAATTATCATATTCATCAAGAGAATTGCTGAAACGCGGCTTATACTGTTCCCAATTGTATCTGCGGGCGTAAGTGAAGTTAAGACCTACGGAATAGTCCAATTTCTCGAAAGAGTCATGGAATGCGATGCTGCCATCCATGCCCCTGCGTAAATCGGAATTGAGGTTTTCATTCGGCAGGCTGAAGCCTGCTTCGACAGGAATGAGCACGTCGTAACGGCTTGCCGGAAGCCCAGTCCTCTTCCTGTTGAAGTAGTCGAGGGTTCCTGTGAACTTGCCATCCATGAAGGCGAAGTCTATGCCAATGTCCAGAATATGCGACTTCAGCCATGTGAACGTAGTGGCTGGAAGGCCGCGAGCCACAGAGCCTACGACATATTCCCCGTCCAACGCAGTTCCTCCGGAATTGTAGGTGTAGCCGCTCATGTAATCGAATGCATTGTAACCACTCACGTTGTCATCTCCGACGGCGCCGTACGAGACTCTGATCTTCAAGTCGTGAAGGAAGTGTCCGAATGCCATGTCTTTCCAGAAATTCTCTTCAGAAATTCTCCAGCCCGCCGAAGCGGCAGGAAAGTTGCCCCAGCGATGGCCAGGAGCCCATTTCCATGCTCCGTCGCGACGAATGGAGAACTCGGCCAGGTACTTATTGGCATAGTCGTAGTTGAACCTGCCAATGATTCCCAGACGCGCTTCGGTGTTATTGCCTGTGTCGTTGTATGTGTCAGTAGCATCGTAATAGATGAGCTCCATCGTATTGGCGGCCGGCTGAGCATGCACCCAGACAGAAGGAGCTCGGCGCTTGGACGCATCCAATCCTAAAATGGCGGACACATGGTTTTTTTCTGCTAATGTCTTGTCGTAGGTCAGTCGAAGATTGGATGTCATTTCTTCTACATGCCCCGTGGTTCTCTCTCTCCACGGATTGTTCATGCTGTCGGTAACATAGTATGAATCGTTGTCTTTGTCATAGCCCCAGAGCTTGAAAGTATACTCATGGTTGTTCAATTGCTGGTATGCGAGATAGTAGCCCGCCAGCCAGCGCAACTTAAGGCCATCGAGAATTTCATAGTCGATGTGACCATTGAGCTGACCTACCCTCCATTTGTTTTGATATATTCCCGAAAGAGTATAATTGAGCAGACCGAAGTTCGTGTCCATCTCGGAAGAAACCCTCTGCGGGTAATCCGGATTGTCATTTGCGAAAGGTCTTTTCGTAGGCAGATTGCGATAAACTGCAAATTGAGGAAGCCAATAGTCATCCACTCCAGGAACTCCCGGCTGGCGACGCTTCTCGATTCTTCCGTTCATCGATGCCCCAACCGTAAGCTTCTCAGTGATCTTCGCATCAATATTCATCTGCACGTTCGTCCTATAGAAACCGCCGTAATTCCTGATGGCAGCTTCCTGCTTGAGATCGCCGATGGAGAAATAATAGTTGATTTTGTCGGAACCTCCTTGTGCATTCACGCTGATGTAGGTTTGAGGAGAAGTCTTCCATATGAAGTCGTACCAATTGAAAGGACGGTAGCCATCTTCCTTGCCTTCCAGCCATTTTGCATAATCTTCTTTTGAATATGTATAAGATGAGCCCTGAACGGTCTGAGATGCTATGTAATGACTGAGGTAAGTATCGATGTCGGCAGGTTTCGCCATTCTGGAGATATTCTGCCAGCCATAATATCCGGTCACTTCCACGGTAGGCGCTGTGTTCAGTTTTCCGTGTTTCGTTGTAACTACTACGACACCATTGCCGGCGCGCACGCCGTAAATGGCAGCAGAGGCATCTTTTAGGATGCTCATCTGCTCGATATCGTTGACATCCAGATTGTTGAATTGGCCTTCGTCTTTAATCACGCCATCAATGACATAGAGGGGCGTGCCCATGTTTCGAATCTGGATAGAAGTCGATGCTCCAGGACGGCCATCGCTCTGGCGGCTGTTTATGCCTGCCACTTTGCCGACTAACGTACCGGATGTCGTCGATGCAAGAGATCTGGAAATGTCACCCTCCCCGACGCTTGAAATCGCTCCTGTCAGTGATTCCTTTCGCTGCGTCGTGCCAAAGCCCAGCACTACGACTTCGCTCAAGCTCTCAACGTCTTCCTTTAGGGTGACATTTATGACTGTGCGTCCATTTACCGCTATGGTCTGACTGACATAGCCTATGGAAGAAAAAATGAGGTAGGGTTCGGAGGTGGTGCATGTCAAGGAATAATTACCGTCATGGTCGGTAGTCATTCCATTCTGCGTGCCTCTTTCAATTACCGCTATGCCTTCGAGTGAGTGACCAGCCTGATCGACAATTTTGCCTTTAACATTAATCTCGGATTGTGTTGACCATAATCCGAGATAGCTGATTCCGGCATAAACAGGATCGTAAGCCACCGTTCCTGCGAACGTAGCTAGACATGCGATGCAAATAAGCCTGAAGAGGCACATTCGCATCCAGCTTTTTCGTAAGACAGTTCTCATAAAATAATGATTAATAATATATTGGAAGTATGAATTAACTCATTTGCCTGCTGCAGTTCTAGTGTCGTGTTTAAGAACAAATATAACATTTTTTATTTATTACAACGTTTCGGCAAAAAAAATCATTTGGAGCCACTCCTTCCTTTATTTTCTAATGACAGTAATTAAGCTTTATTAGTTCTATGAGTTGCGCTCTTCTTGGTCCATCTGAAGAACTGAATGAAGAAATCGATATCAAAATACTCCTTGATTTGCAGAAAGAGGGTACACAAGTGAGCGGAATTCAGGATGAATGGTTTGGGATAAAATACAAAACCCTGTGTTTAAGAATATTCCCCGTCATTCTGCACAACTCTCCCCGTCATCGTGAAATGCGGGACTGCTGGTGAGGCAGTAGTCAAGGTGGTTGCAAAGTATAATCCATGTCCTCGATTAGAAGGACGAGAATTTATGGGCAACGGTATAGTGCCATCGGCTGGCTTGTAATGAAGTACTGCGTCGCCCACCCGGTTTCCAGAAAGGGGGTTGGCAATGGGAACAGTCTTCTCAGCGCTTATAATGAATATCTCCATTGCCTACGATTGTGAATAAGGACAACCTCTTTTCAAGGTTTCTCAAAACCTTGTCGATGCTGCAGGATTTTTCAATAATGTCGGTGCCCGCCTTCGCTCTCTTCAAGGTTTTACAAAACTTTGTCGATGCTAACGCAAATAAAGAATCGCATAAGGGTATAAAAATCCTACGGAATAAGCGTCTCGCAAAACGCTGTCGAGGCAGGCTGCCCGGAAGTGCGTAGGGAAGGGCATGTCCCGACATCGAGGCCTCCCAAGACCCACGTTGTTGACCGACACACCTTTACAGAGCCTCCGGAAGGCCCAGCTCCGACAGCACTTTGCGAAATTCCACTACGTTCATCCTGTACGACCAACGCCATCATCGCAAATGATCCACCCCGTCATCCTAAACTGATTTCGTTCCTACGTTTGCAATTGGTGGGCAGGCATGTTTGCATCATAAGGCACGACACAACATAATGGCCTGCCCAGCCTCGCTTCTAAAAACACCCCTGGGCATGCGTAAACTCATTGCGCAGCACTGCATTGAATAATACCCAACCCGCTAATTGCACGGACAAATCCTTCCTGCTCATAATCGCATGTTCGCACCGCTCAAGCATCCGGACTGAGCCCCGTGCATTGGCCGCAGGATGTGCCGGTGGCAGAAATCGTACTCATTCCCCTCTTTCCTAATTTACGGCTTTTCCTCCTGTCATGCTTCAGGTAATCGCCTCCGAATGCAGCTCGGAGAACCGTTCGTCCCTAGGTGTTCTCTTACATTCTTTATCACAGGGTTTTGGACTTGACCCATGGTTTGCATACAAAGATGCAGTTCTATCGTCATTTGGCCGAAAAAAATGGTTGACGGACAATCTATCACGAAATACTGAACAAGTCTTTTAGTTCCTCATCGGAGAGTTTCCCTATCCAATTTTCTCCGGATGCGACGGTGAGGTCTGCGAGAGCCTTCTTTTCAGATATCATGTTGTCAATCTTTTCTTCGAAGGTGCCTGCCGTGACAAAAAAGGTGACCATTACGTTCTTATGCTGGCCGATGCGATAGGCGCGGTCTGTTGCCTGGGCTTCGACGGCCGGATTCCACCAGCGGTCGAAATGAATCACGTGCGAGGCTGCCGTCAGGTTCAGGCCGGTTCCAGCCGCCTTCAGGGAAAGGATGAAGACCTGTTCGCTGCGGATGTTCTGGAACCTATCCACCATTTCCAAGCGCTGTTTAAGCGAGCATCCACCATGATAAAAGAGAGGACGGCGTCCAAGTTCTTTCTCCAGAATAACCTGCAGCAAGTCTCCCATTTCCTTGAATTGGGTGAAGATGAGTACCTTGTCTCCGCTTTCAACGATGCTGCGAACTAAATCGGCAAGCATACTGCATTTGCCTGAGCGATCCATATCTGACTTCCCGTCCTTCAGGAATAATGACGGATGATCACAAATCTGCTTCAATGCCAGAATCATCTGAAGCACAATCCCCTGACGCTTGAAAAGCGTCTTGTTGTCATCTCCGCTCACGCCTTTCAGCGTAGCCATATATTCCTGAACCACTTGTTCGTACAAGGCAGCCTGAGAGGGCGTCATGGTAGGGTTGAAGTTGCGGATGACCTTGTCTGGAAGGTCGGAAATGACACTCTTGTCGGTTTTCAAACGGCGCATCATGAAAGGAGCGGTCACTTTCCGGAACCGTTCCGCTACAGCCTGGTCACCCTGCGCCTCAATGGGAACGACATATTGCTCTTTGAATTTTTGGGCAGTGCCCAGGTACCCTTTGTTCACAAAGTCCATAATGCTCCAGTATTCGCTCAGCCTGTTCTCCACTGGCGTTCCACTCATTGCGATTCTGGATTCGGAGGGTATTGACTTAACTGCTTTTGTCTGGGCGGTACCGAGATTTTTGATGTTTTGGGCTTCGTCAATGACTTCAACTTCCCATTTCAACTTCCCGATCGTCTCCGCATCACTACGTGCGACGCCATAAGAAGTAAGGAGAACATCGGCATCGAACCCCTGCAAGCGACGTCCGGGTCCGTGATAACGGAAATGGGATAACCTAGGAGCGAAGCAATCCAATTCTGTCTCCCAGTTCGCCAGAAGCCCGGTTGGAACGACAATCAGAGCCTTTTTCCTTTCCAGTGCGCCTTCATCCTTCAGCTTTTGCAGGAAGGTTATCACTTGTAGCGTCTTCCCAAGGCCCATATCGTCAGCAATGATGCTTCCAAAGCCTAGGCGCCAGTTCTTGTACATCCAAGAATATCCTCTTTTCTGATAAGGCCGCAGTGCGGCTGTGATGCCTTCGGGCACGGGTTCGTCAGGCGTGGCGGTGAGAGAACGAATAAGATCCCGCACCTCGTCAGTAAGAGAAACCTCGGCGCCGTCGTACTCTCCTGTGAGAGCTGCTTGCAGAATGCGCATTCCCCCGGGGCCGCGGGACGACGAAAAAGCCTTGCTGATGCGTTCCAAATCCTCATCGTCAACGCAGAAGAAAGAAGATTTGAAGCGTACAAGCCCTCTTGCTTCCTTGACAAGCGAATGGAACTCTTCCTCGGTGATGAAAACTCCGCCGATAGCCACCATCCAGTTGAAATCCAGCAGATCTTCGGCACGGATGAAAGTTCTCCCAGCGGATGCCTTTTTGCCAATGCGGAGGCTAGGCCTAGGATGCAGGAGAGTTTCCAATCCTTTTGGAAGTATCACCCGCACAGAAAGAAGGCGCACCACAGGGACGATGTCACGCAGGAAATCAAAACACTGCTTGTCACTGAGCCCCATCGGTTTCATTGCCCCGCCATCCACCCAAGCCGACGCTTCCTTGACATGTCGGAATACCAGACTCAGCTGGGACAGCATCTTGAACCGGTCCGCTTCATAGGTTTTCCGAGCAAGGATATTTCGCAGAGCCACGTCCCGGCCTTTTATGACAAAACCGAAATCCAGATTAAATCCTTTGCCAGTATCTTCTATTTGCAGGAATGGTTTGTAGGGAGAGTCCGCTATCTTGAAAGGTGACAGCCAGACTTTTATGCTGCCCGGAATTCCACTCTCGCCGATGCCGTTGAAGGCGACAACGCTGCCACAAAAGAATAGGTCGCTGAACACGCCGCCAGATGGGTGCTCGCTTTCTTGAAGAAGGATGGTGATGAATGCTTCCAAAATACGAAGCCCGGCATCCTTCAATGGCTGTTTTTTCCTGAACGAAGCCAGATTAGAAGCCGCAGCTATGGCTTCTTCCGTCAGCAGTTTCACCGCAGGATCCATCAGCGCAGGCCCCCAGATAATTTTGAAGGAGCCGTCTGGCGTTTCAAGGATTTGTGGCACTATGCAGCCATTAAGAACCAATATTCTTGCTAGGCGGTAGATGTTGAAAACCGTCTCGGCGGAAGGCTGCATGAGAGAGCGATCAAGAGCCTCCCACTCCCTCAGAGACTCTATGAATATGCCGGATTGGACTTTACCGATTTTCCTTCCGGCCTCGGAGATTTCTCCCAGAATCCCAAGGTCGTCGTCAAACAAAACCCTTACTTCAGACGAGGGGCGTATAGGATTGACAATTAAGCCTCTGGATTCCATTTTGGAAAGTGAACGCTGCGCCCGGCGAATGTGGCTACGATATTTTTCACGAAAGCCTGTTTCAAAGGGTGGGTCTTCTTCCAGGATGTCAGTGAGCCGATCCGTAAGGTTCGGGATAGTGGAAAGGTCAGGTACCCAAGGCCTTTGGCTTGCCGGTCCTTCATCGACCTTGAGCAGACTAACCGTTTTTTCTATAGCCATCGTTTCATCGTGGCCGAGTTTGATGCCGAGAGTTTCCACCTCGGCAGGGATGTCAAGACCGTGTATCTTGAATACAAGGAAAGGGTCATTGTCTATCTCCTGACTCACTTTGTAGATGACGGCTGCTATGTGCTTGCAGGGAACGGCCCAGTCGGGGCAGCTGCAATGCATTCCTAAGTCTTTCCAAGAGGCGGGGAATACTTTCAATCCGCATTTTACGGCAATTGGTAGCACTTCCTCCGGCAGTTCCTTGTTCAGCAGACGAGACAGAAGGGCTGGATGTTCCGCCAGTGCTTTAATCAGTTTGCATTTCTTTTCTTTCGGAAATTGCGGAACCTGAATCTCAATTTTATATGGCGAAGGCCGGGTTCCTTTTACTCGTGCTTTGATGATACCATCCCTTGTAAAGACAATCTCCCGTACACTGCCGTTACGGGCATATCGCGCACCTCGGGGAATCCTATTCGCGAAGTCTATCTGCGTGAGGGAATCCAGCCAGCGCCGTCCCCACCAAGTCAGTCCGAAATCCTTTGCCATAATTGAATGGTTACTGTCTAATCGCAAACCTTAGATTTGCAGCGTGTTTTGCTGTCATCTTTGCTTGTATGACAAAAATAGTAAATTTATGCTGATTTCAAATACTATACCTATCTCTTGGAAAATCCATATGAATCCTTCTGGCAGGAAGTAGTGAAGAACGTCTTAGTAAATCTCGAACTTGGATCTTCTGACATAATCAAAGGGGTCTGCTCTTTGCAAAGTATTAAATATTTATACCCGGACGTTTGCACGTGAGCCAATATTAGTTTATCTTTGCCGACAAAGATAAACTATTTGGTTATCAAGACAATTTCACTAAATACCGCATCTTTTGCCAATTCCACGAAGATGCTGCAGTCGGGAGTAATCGGCGCTTTAAAATGCCATTGTTACATTTCCCGAAATCCAGCGTATTTATAAAAAGTCCGTTATTCCTAAAAACGACTGACTCATGATGATAGAACTAAAAGACGTAAACAAAACATATTTCGGAGCTCAACCGCTGCACGTGCTGAAAGGCATTAATCTCGAAATCGGGAAAGGGGAATTCGTATCCATCATGGGTGCCTCTGGAAGCGGGAAATCCACTCTGCTGAACATCCTCGGAATACTCGACAATTACGATACCGGCGAATACTGGCTGGACGGCAGGCTGATAAAGGGGCTGAGCGAAAGAGAAGCAGCCAGATATCGCAACCACACCATAGGCTTCATATTCCAGTCTTTCAATCTCATCAACTTCAAGACCGCCGTCGAGAATGTGGAGCTGCCACTGTTCTACAGAGGCATCGGAAGGCGCGAGAGGCATCATCAGGCAATGGAATATCTCGATAAGATGGGCCTGACCGACTGGGCAGAGCATTTTCCGAACGAGATGTCCGGAGGCCAGAAGCAGAGAGTCGCCATCGCCAGGGCTCTGATAACTCATCCCCGGATAATCTTAGCCGATGAGCCCACTGGGGCGCTTGACTCAAAGACCAGTCTGGAAGTCATGGAACTGCTCAAGCGCGTCAACAAGGAGGAGGACGTGACGATGATCGTCGTGACGCACGAGAGCGGGGTCGCCAACGAGACGAATAAAATCATCCATATCAAAGACGGGATAATCGGCAAGGTCGAGGATAACGTAGATCACAATGCTTCTCCGTTCGGAGAAAACAGCATAATGAAATAAGGGAGCGATGTTCGACATATTCAATGAAATAATCGGCACCTTGAAGCAGAACAAACTGCGCACTTCCCTCACGGGGTTTGCGGTGGCGTGGGGCGTATTCATGCTCATCGCCCTGCTTGGCGCAGGAGGCGGCCTGATGAATGCTCTTGTGAACAACAACCGGAACATAGACGTGAACACCATGCAGGTTTATGGCGGATCCACCAGCAAGGCTTACAACGGAATTAACGAGGGGACCTGGACCGAGCTGAAAGAGTTCGATGCCGAGAGGACTGAGGAAAACTACAAGGATGTCATAGACGCAGTGAGCGCAGATTACTGGAGATCGGACACGGCCAGCTTCCGCGACATGAGCAGCAACGTCGGCATCAACGGAATAAGTCCCGTGCACTATGTGGCAAGGGACAGGGACATCATAGCCGGAAGAAAAATAAACGAGCTGGACATCAGGCTGCACAGAAAAGTCATATTCATCGGAGATGATGCCGCAGCGATGTTTCTCCCCGCCCCTCTTGACAGCCTCGCCATAATCGGGCAGTACATCAAAGTCGGGCATCTGGCGTACAAGGTAATTGGCGTGTTCCAAAGCAACATGGATGCCGACCTCATGCAGATGGACATTCCGTCAACGACTTTCTCGGACGTCTACTACGGCAGCGAGATGTATTCCATCATATTCTCGTACCACGGGCTGAACACGGAGAAGGCCAATGAGGCTTTCATGAAGCAATATAAGAAAGACTACAACAACGCTCACGGTTACGCTCCTGACGATGACAGGACTCTGTGGATCTCAAACAGCGTCATCGATAACCTGCAGGTGAATAAAGTCATGAACATCATAAAAACCATGCTTTGGATAATAGGCCTGTTCACCCTCCTCAGCGGAGTCGTGGGAGTGTCGAACATAATGCTCATCACCGTTAGGGAGCGCATCCACGAATTCGGCATCAGGAAGGCTTTAGGCGCCACCCCATGGTCGATAATAAAGCTCGTGATAGTCGAGAGCATAGTCATAACCGCATTCTTCGGCTATATAGGCATGATATGCGGCATAATCGCCTGCCAGATAATGGACTCCACGATCGGGCAGCAGGTGCTGGACATCGGCGTCCAGAGAATGTACATATTCAAGGATTCGACTGTTAGCGTCGGGGTAGCAATAGGGGCTACCATGGTGCTTATCGTGGCTGGGGTCCTGGCAGGCTTCTTCCCTGCCAGGAAGGCCGCCAAGGTAAAGCCGATTGAGGCTCTCAATGAACTTAAATAGTGAATATATGAAATTCGACATAGACGCATTCAGAGAGATCTCGCAGACGCTGCGACGCAACAAGAGCAGGACATTCCTGACCGGCTTCGGGGTGTTCTGGGGCATGTTCATGCTGCTGGTCCTGCTGGGCGGAAGCAAGGCCGTGAAAAGCATGGTCTCCAAGGACATGGGAAATTTCGCCACGAACTGCGTGATCGTGATGAATGGAATCACTACCAAGCCGTATGGAGGATTCAAGTCGGGCAGGCAGATAATGTTCAGGACAGCGGACATGGATGAATTGAGGAAAATCCAAGGAGTCGAGCTCGCCACCACGTCCATGTCTCAATGGGGGGCGCAAGCCGTTTACGGAACGAATAAGTACAATGGGGTGAATTTCCAAGGCGTCACCTCGGATTATTCCAGGATCCAGTTTCAGCACATGAAATACGGACGGTTCATCAACGACATGGACAACGCCGAGGGTCGCAAGGTTGCGACGATAGGATGGCGCGTCTACGAAACCCTTTTCCCGGGCGGCGGCGACCCTTGCGGCAAATTCATATCCATCAATGGGATATATTACGAAATCATAGGCGTAGTGGCGCAGACCAGCAGCAATTTCAACATAAACGGAGGCTCGGACAGAGGAGTGTTCTGCCCGATGAGCGTGATGGCCAGGCTGTATAATCGCGGCGACAGGATATGGGGGCTGATGGTTCTGGTGAAGCCTGAATACAGATCCAGCGAAGTCATGAACCAGTGCGTGAATATGATGAAGCAGAAATACCTGGTCGCTCCCAATGACAAGCGAGCCATCGTCGGCCTAAACATAGAGAGCATGTTCACCTTCGTGAGGAATCTGTTCAAAGGGCTAGACTTGCTGTTCCTTCTGGTAGGAATCGGCACTTTGCTGGCAGGAGCCATCGGTGTATCGAACATCATGATGGTAACCGTGAAGGAGAGGACTACGGAAATCGGCATCCGGCGCGCCATCGGGGCGACTCCTAAGACCATCATCTCTCAGGTGATAGCCGAAAGCATAACCCTGACCATGGTCTCGGGAATGTTCGGCATCATATTCTCCGTCATGATATTGGGAATGGTAGAGCTGGGATTCACCAAGGACGGGGTCATGGCGGCTCAGTTCCAAGTGACCTTCTGGCAGGCTCTGCTGGCGTTGCTGGGACTGATTACTCTGGGCGTGCTGGCAGGGCTCGCTCCAGCATCAAGGGCGATGCAGATAAAGCCCGTGGATGCGATGAGAGAGGAGTAACCCTGGGCTGCATCCTGACGAAAGTCAGGAACTTATATGAATATAAATATTAATGAATATGAAAAAGTATTTCAGAATCATCATCGCAGCGCTCATAGCATTGCTGTTCCTTGGAACTTTCGTCTACTTGTACCAAAGGTCCAAGCCAAAGGAAGAGAAGTACGAAGAACTCACCGCTACGAGGAAATCCCTTGAGAGGACTACGCTCATCAACGGCTCCATCGAACCTCGCAACGAAGTGAACATCAAGCCGCAGATAAGCGGAATCATCGCCGAGCTTTATAAGGAACCCGGCCAGAACGTCACCGCAGGGGAGATAATCGCAAAGGTTAACGTCATCCCCGAGATGAGCTCGCTGAGTTCTGCGCAGAGCAGGGTGCGTCTCGCGGAAATCAACCGCAAGCAAGCCAAGACCGATTTCGAGCGGGAGAAAGCCCTATACGACAAGAAACTGGTCAGCGCAGACGAATATGACAAGATCGCTCAGGCTTACGAACAGGCTAAAGAGGAATACGATGCTGCCGTGGATGCCTTGGAAGTCGTCAGGACCGGCGTCTCGAAGCAGAACGCAAGCTCTTCCTCGACGCTCATCCGCTCCACCATCACCGGACTGATACTTGACGTCCCCGTGAAGGTCGGGAACTCCGTCATCCAAGCGAACACTTTCAACGATGGCACCACGATAGCCACTGTGGCCGACATGAAAGATCTCATATTCGATGGCAGGATCGATGAGACCGAGGTCGGGAAAATCCAAGAAGGCACTAACGTAGAAATCACGATCGGAGCCCTGCAGGATCAGAAATTCGAAGCCACTCTTGAATACATCTCCCCTAAGGCCACGGACAACAACGGGACGAAAGAATTCGAAATCAAGGCTGCCGTGAAACCACAAGAGGGGTCTATGATTCGTTCCGGCTACAGCGCAAATGCAAAGGTGATCTTGGACCATGCCGACAGCGTGGTGACCATTCCTGAGAAAGCCCTGGAATTCTCTGGAGATTCAACTTTCGTCTACCTGATGGGCAAAGACAGCACATACAAGCGCACTCCGGTAACCATCGGGCTGAGCGACGGAGTGGATGTCGAGATAAAGAATGGACTGAAGAGTGGAGACAAGGTTCGCGGAAACAAAATCATCGAGACTAAAAAATAATGAATATGGAATTTAGGAATATAATATATTCATTCATCCTGGCAGCCTTTTGCGCCATGCCGTCCCTCGCATCCGCGCAGGAGGCGGCTCATTCCGGCCCTTGGTCGCTGTCAGACTGCATCAGCTATGCCATTGACCACAACATAACCATAAAGCAGCAGGACCTGCACAGGAAGAATCAGGAAATAGCTCTGAATACTGCCAAGAACAGCCGGCTGCCAGACCTGAACGGCTCCGTCAACGAGAATTTCTCATTCGGGCGAGGCTTGACTTCCTCGAATACATATTCAAATAACAACACCTCTTCCACGGGATTCAGCCTGGGTTCTTCCGTTCCCGTATTCCAAGGCCTCAGAATCCGCAATTCCATCAAGGAAAGCGAGCTGAATCTGCAGGCGGCGACCGAAGATTTAGAGAAAGCCAAGGATGACATCAGGGTGCAGGTAGCACAGGCTTACGTGCAGATTCTCTACGACATGGAATTGCTGGACGTAGCTTTGAATCAGGTTTCAATTGACTCTCTGCAGGTGGACAGGCTCTCTGAAATGGAGCTGAATGGCAAGGCTAGCGCTTCGGAAGTCGCACAGCAGAAGGCCGCCTTGGGTCAGAGCCGGCTGAACGCCACCCAGGCAAGGAATGACCTGAACATCGCCCTGCTGGATCTCAGCCAGCTGCTGGAACTGCATAATCCCGAAGGATTCTCTGTCGTAAGGCCGTCCAGGGACATCGAAAATTTCCTCTTGCCGAGCCCCGACGACATTTATGCAGACGCAGTGACTGCCAAGCCTGTGATCAGAGCCGAGGAGTTCCGGCTGAAGGCTTACGACTGGACCATCAAAAACGCAAAGAGCGGATACATGCCGACAATTTCTCTGAGCGGAGGAATCGGCACGAACTACTATACTCTGAGCGGAGCCCACAATGATTCATTCGCAGATCAGATGAAGCATAATTTCAGCCAGTACGTAGGGCTGAGCCTCTCTGTTCCCATATTCAATAAATTACAGAACCGCAACCAGGTTCGCAGCGCCCAGCTATCGAAAATCAATCAGGAGCTGCAGCTCGAAAGCGCAAAAAAATCTCTTTACAAAGAGATACAACAGGCATATTACAATGCCGTGGCAGCTCAGGAGAAGTATCGTTCCAGCACCGATGCCCTGGCCAGCGCCAAGGAATCCTATGACCTGATGCTTGCGAAATACGAAAACGGCAAGGCCAACATCACTGAATTCAACGAGTCACGGGACAGCTACCTGTCAGCAGAATCCACGCTGGTCCGCGCCCGCTACGAGTACCTCTACTCCGCCAGCCTTCTGGACTTTTACCGCGGCCACCAGCTGACGCTGTAGACCGCAAACCGATACCGCAGGCCGTAGTCCGACACCACGGATGTCCCCTCTTAACTGCCCGGCTCACCTAGCATAAGCAATGTAGCCAAAATTGCAATTGAATATCAAAGACTTACGAAACCTTCTGCTCACGCCCCCGAAAATCACGAGGCGTGAGCAATACTCGCTTGGAACGATATGAGAATCAGCAAATTGCATACGCTCCTTGCTCACGCCCCAGAGTCCATCCGTGGAAAAAAAATCGGGGGAAATGCTACATTAATTTTTTTTCATTATATTTGGCGGTGACAAGCTACCACATAATTAGAGACAAACGACCACATAATCATTTGTCAACGAAAAAAACCATGTTGTTTGAGACTTGTAAGTTAAATAGCCTCAAGGAGTTTTTGACTTAAATGCCGACAACCAGCTTGGTGAACGCTAAACTAATCATTTGTTTTTCAGCTGTTTGCGCCCGCATGACGCCACTGTCAGATAAATTGAAAATAATCAGATCGATCGGCTCAGCCGATTCGGTCCGGTTCGATAATTTAATTCAATATGTTATGAAACCCTTTACATTAAAGATTTCATTTTTGCTGCTCTTATGCTGTCTTTTCACGATTTCTGCAGGGAACGTTTTTTCGCAGGAGAAGAAAACAGTTACCGGCAAAGTAACGGACGAAAACGGCTTAGCCTTAATCGCCGCAAGCATCGTCGAAGACGGAACGACAACGGGCACGACCACCGATGAAAACGGTAATTTCTCGTTGAGAATCACCCCCGGCTCTCATTTGAGAGTTTCCTATCTAGGTTATGTAGATCAGCTGATCGACACGAAAGACAAAACGACTTTCACAGTCGTATTGCAAGAAGACGCAAACAGCTTGAAAGAACTGGTTGTCGTGGGGTACGGAACGCAAGCCAAGAAAGACATCACCGGATCGGTGAGCGTGGTGAGAGCCAAAGACCTTTTGTCAAGCACCGGATCTTCCGCTACTCAGCAGCTGCAGGGGAAAGCCGCCGGCGTGTATGTTGGACAAACAGGTTCCCCTGGTTCTGCGACGATGGTTCGCATCCGAGGCATCAATACGGTGAACGACAACGGCCCTCTGTATGTGATTGACGGAGTATCCACCCGTAACCAGAATTTAAGCAGCTTGAACCCGAATGACATCGAAAGCATGCAGGTGCTGAAAGATGCTTCCTCGGCTGCAATTTATGGGGCGCAAGCTGCCAATGGCGTCATCCTGATCACCACCAAGAGAGGCATCGGCACGGGACGGCCAAAATTAACTTACGATGCCTATTATGGCATTCAGAAAACCACCAAGCGGTATGATATGCTGAATTCGGCGGACAGGCTGGCACTGG
>Ga0256404_1005188_pt1 | contig 23426 bp, 16 predicted proteins | sample RumenRJG_01DNA_FD_185990 | JGI IMG/M metagenome (GOLD analysis project Ga0256404, IMG submission 185990) | Bovine rumen microbial communities from Lethbridge, Alberta, Canada - RJG_01 | ecosystem: Host-associated > Mammals > Digestive system > Stomach > Rumen | place: Canada: Alberta | collected... | reverse complement strand
GGCGTCTGATCACGTGATCGCCGGTCTGCGTCACGATCTTTTCAAGCTCCTTTGCCGATCTCTCTGTCTTTGAGGCCGGTGCAGTGTAAACTGTGATCTTCCTCTCATTCGCAGTTTTTCCCCCGCTGCTCTCCGGTTCCTTATCATCCGTCGGTTCTATCTCATCTTCATCCGGCACGGCTGTTTCTGAGGAAGCGGCTTCTGATGCGCCTTCATTGGATAAATCATTTTCAGTCATCGCTTCTTCCGGCATCTCTTCCTCGGACGCCGTTTCTTCTGACGAAGCTTCCGCTGAAGTCTCTTCTTTTGAAGACGATGACGCTTCCTCTGTTTCCGCGCCGCCGTCTTCCTTTTGGTCTGTCAGGTACTCCTTTATCCCTTCAGCGATCCCTTCAGCCATTAATTCCTGGAAATCCGGTTCCTGCATCTTTTCATCTTCTTCCGGATTTGTCATATATCCGACTTCAATGATGGTGACCGGAACTGTGCACCAGTTGATCCCGCTCATAGTATCGGTTTCCCAGACACGTTCCTTACGTATTCCGGTTGCCTCTGTATAGGCGTCAAGCACCTTCTGTGAAAGACTCCTGGATTTCTCATAGAGTTCACTGTTATAAGGGTTGGATGAAGTCTGGCAGATCGTCATTGCGCCGTTTGCGGAAGAGCTCTCCGATCCGTTGGCGTGTATCCTCACAAATACATCCGCATCCGCTTCATTGGCCATTTTCGCCCGCTCGGAGTTTGTTATATCCACATCGTTCGTCTCCCGGATCATCAGGACTCTGTATCCCTTGTCCTTAAGAATATCTCTCAGTTTAAGACTGACATCCAGAGTAAGCTGATATTCCGGAACGCCGGTCGATGTTCCTTTTGTTCCTCCGGCTACTTTCGTCTTCATTTCTGATGCGCCGGGACCGATCGGCTCCTGTCCGAAGTTCCCTCTATCCTGGTGTCCCGGATCAATCGCGATCAGATACTCGGCCGCTTCAGTTTTTTCTTTGCTTTCCTGCTCTATTCTTTCAGCTTCCTCGATGATACCGCTGAAGTCTGCTTCCCCGACTGCGACAGCCGCGCTGATCATCATCGCAAGTATAAATGCTATAGGTCCTGACATTTTATCCTCCCGGAACATAGTAATCCTGACAATCGACAATACAAGTATCTTCTTACGCTTTTGCCGTTTTGTAAAGAACAGATTGACTGATCCGATTTTTTTTATTTTATGAGTTGACAAAAATTCTTCGGTTTCGTATACTATAAAAGCTGACTGATGAAGCGGCAGACATATGGCGAGATAGCTCAGCTGGCTAGAGCACGCGGTTCATACCCGCGGTGTCGAGGGTTCAAGTCCCCCTCTCGCTACGATAAAACGGAAAACGCGCAGCGCGTTTTCCGTTTTTTTGTTTAGTATTCTGTTTAATATTCTATTCAGGACTTTGATCCGGAATTTCCGTAGAGTATTCACAGATTCCCAATGATCACCGGGTCCTCCCCGATCGGGACTGCTCCCTGGAAAACATAGATCTCTTCCCCGCTGTACAGATTGCGGTAAGGGCCGTCCGGCAGTCCGGTGTCCGCTCCGACAGATCCGCCGCCTATCGCGAACAGACCGACAATTTTCTCCTCTCCACGTGTGTAGACCGCGCGCACTACGCCGTCGCGCACTTCGTCGGCGAAGAAAGTTCCTGCGGCAAAGATCTCGCTTTCCTTGATCTTCTTCATTTTCACGATCACATCCGTCAGATCCGGTCCTGTCCAGTCAATCGGCTCTTTTTCAAATATGTTGGCAAAAGCCGCCGCGCTTCTCTCCTGTCCGTTGTAGAGAAAGCTTATGCCTTTCTGGAACATAGTAAACGCGAGCAGATGTCTGCGGTTTCTGAAATCCGGCACTAAAGCCGCCGTCCTGATCCTGTCATGATTCTCCGTAAAATGAAGTTTCACGTAATTCTCCGGGTAAATGCACTCCTGCAGATTCAGGCGGTCCAGATATTTTCCCAAAGGGCCTTTTCCCAACAGATAATCTGCCAGTTCATTATAAATATCATAGTCATAACAGGCGTCAAAGGCCTGATAGAGTTCAGAGTCGGAAAGACAATACTCCCCGTTCCCCCTTATCCTTTGAATAAAGCCTGTCTCGACACTTTCTGCCAGCCAGAAAGCGCCGGGACGCACTTCTTCCACTGCCGCTCTGGCCATTTTCCAGAAATCAAGCGGAATAAAAGACGCCACATCGCAGCGGAACCCATCCACATATTGAGCCCAATAGCACAATGTTTTGATAAGGTAGTCCCATAGTCCGGGATTCTTATAGTCCAGGTCTGCGATATCCCACCACTCAGCGACTTTGGCCTCTGGCTTTCCGTTCTCGTCTCTGTAGAACCACTCAGGGTGTTCTGCTGAGAGCACCGAATCAGGGGAAGTGTGATTATAGACAACGTCGATAATGCACTTCATTCCGCTCCTGTGGATCTCATCGGTCAGTTGTATAAAGTCATTGATCGTGCCAAAATCAGGATTGACGGCGCGATAATCCGAGATCGCGTAGGGGGAACCGATGCTTCCCTTTCGTCCGATCTTCCCGATAGGGTGAATGGGCATAAACCAGATGATGTCTGTCCCCAAAGACCTTATGCGGTCCAGATCCTGTTCCACATCCTTAAATGTGCCGTTCTTTCCGTAATCTCTTACAAATACGGAATACAGAAGTTGATTTCTGTATCTGATATCAGTGTTTTTTGCCATGGCGACCTCCCGCAAAGTACTGCAGATTTACTGTCTCTTTAACGATTATATCACAGCACGATCCTGATCCTTGTACCCAAATCCTTTCTCGACAGAACTTCGAAGTGCCCTCCGTGCTTGTCCACGATCCATTTCGCAATGGAAAGTCCAAGGCCTGTTCCTTCACTGCTGCGCGCCTCATCCGCCCGGAAAAAGCGTTCGAAAATATGAGGGAGCTCAGATTCATTGATGCCGCTCCCCAGATCCTGCACCTGCAGGTAAGGGCTTCCTTTCTCAGTTTTGCCGTAGGACAATTGTATTTCTTCGCCTTCCGGGGTATATTTTGCCGCATTATCGATCAGGATCCGGACAGCCTGTTTCATCAGGCCGGGATCGATACTCACTTCCGCCGCCTCTCCTGTATCTCTCAGTCGGTAGCGGTGCTTTTCATCGATCATCAGAGATTCCTCGTAAATCTCTCGCAGAAAGACGTCCGTCATTACAGGCTGTTTATTCAGGGCTGTCCTGCCGCAGTCTCCTCTGGCAAGAAAGAGCAGCTGCTCAACCAGATAGTTCATGTGATCCGCTTCGTTTTTGATCGCGCTGATCCCCTCGTCCAGGATCTTTTCATCCGTCTTTCCCCATCTCTCCAGCATAGCGGCGTAGCCCTGGATCACCGCAATGGGCGTTCGCAGTTCGTGGGAAGCGTCGTTAACAAAACGGGACTGCTGCCGCATAGTACTGCGCATGCGAAGAAGCAGGTTGTTCATCGCCGCCTCTACGCCCGCCAGATCGGAGTCGCCAAAAGACAGCGTACTTCCGCTTTCCGCCTCTTCCGGATGGATATGCTCGATCGCGTCTTCGATCACCTGATATTTGTCTTCTGTAAAGGAAAGCCTGCTCAGTTCGTCGGCTTTTAGAGCGATCTCATTGATGGGCGCGAGGATCCTCCGGATCTTTCTGTCCTCCTTGTAATATGAGAATATTACTCCAAGAAACTGAAAGATAAGGAGCGCGAGGATCACGGAGGAGATTACTGCGAAAGGGACCAGGCAGGATACCGACAGAAGAAGGGTTCCCTCTTTCGAGGCAACCCTGTAGACCAGATCAAATCCCGGCTGCGCAGCGGACGGAAAATGCTCGAAGCTCCTGTGGTTCTGAGTGAGGATCTGTCCCAGCGCCGAATATTCCTGTTCTATGCACCAGCCTGCTGTCAGAAGTGCGGCGAGCAGCAGGTCTGAGACCAAAAAGCGCAATATTTTGCCGCGGAGCATATACCAGTGAAGCTTTCTGGTGATCGACGTCACGCGCCGCTGCTCTTCGTGCTTCTGATTTATCGACATATCAGGCTCCTTAGGCCGGCCGGCTCATTTGTTTCACCGGCCGGATATTCATATTTCATCGGTATCACTGTCTTTTTTTGTAAACTCGCTGCGCACATCCTGCGCGAAGTCTCCGGCTTTATTCAGGATCGAATTGGCCTTCTGCGCCTCTTCTTCTCCCTCAAATAAGTACCTGATCCCGAAGAACAGGGCAATGACCATGACGGGAGCGAGTATCTCCCAGAAAAAGAACAGCAGAAGGGCGAAGCAGATCGTGGGCATCGTAAATAATACGTCTTCTCCCTTTGTCACGATAAATGTCGTATTTTTGATAAAGCCGACAAATCCTCTGAACAGCCTGCCGAACGTCCGTCCGAAACTGGGAGCGGAATTTTCCTGCTCTTCTACTTTGTCCCTGACTTTGACAAACTCTGTCTGCTCCTCATAATCCGTTGAGAAAGTGCTCTGCGCGGGGCCCCTGACCTTGCCCTGCCGCTCCAAAAGAACGATCGCGTCGAGAAGATCTCCGCCTGCCTGTTCGAGCGCGTCCTTCGCTTCCTCATAAGATACGTTTGCTTTCTCCCTGAGACGTTCAACTTTTTCCATCATTTCCATTTTGATACCTCCGATACGGTGTACGTATTGATTATACCTTTATTTGTGATTCTTTACATCAGCGGTTCTTTCTTTCGCCTGATGTAAGTAAAGTATAACTCCGCCATATAAAAACATCCTGAGAGAAAGATTAAAAGCAGATTAAAAAAGGATGTGAATTCCGGGAGATGCTTCCCGGTTTTCACACCCTCATTTTTATCGTTTTATAGTCCGTTTCGCTTTCGCATGCAGAACTTCTGTCAAAAGACAGCTGAGTTTCTTATTTGCCGAAATATCTGTCAAGAAGTCCCTTGAAGCCCTGTCCGTGTCTCGCCTCGTCACGGGCCATCTCATGGATGCTGTCGTGAAGAGCGTCAAGGCCCATCTCTTTGCACTTCTTCGCAAAAGCGGTCTTGCCTGCGCATGCGCCGTTCTCAGCCGCAACGCGTGCCTCAAGGTTTTCCTTAGTGGAAGCGGAAACGACTTCACCGAGCATCTCGGCATAGCGGGAAGCGTGATCAGCCTCTTCAAAAGCTGCCTGACGATAGAAAGCGCCTACTTCAGGATAGCCCTGGCGGATCGCCGCTCTGGACATAGCCAGGTACATGCCTACCTCGGAGCACTCGCCCGCGAACTCAGCGCGCAGGAATTCCTTCATCTCCTCGGATTCATTCATGTAATTCTCTGCCGGCTTCCAGCTTCTGCAGATACCTGTCAAACTGCAGTTTCAAAAGCGCGGCTGTGGGTACGGCGATCAGCATGCCTGCAATGCCGCCCAGTACGCCGCCGCCAAGCAGTGCCGCGACTACCAAAAGGGGGTGAACATCGACATTCTCCGACAAAAGCCTGGGGTTGATAATGTTTCCGTCGACAAACATTATGACCGCGATGATCACTAAACCGATGAGCATCTTGGTGAAATTCCCCGAAGTGAGACACACGATCACCACTGCTGCGTAACCCACGACCGGTCCGAAATACGGGATCAGATTTCCGAAACCTATGCTTACGCCGATGAGCACTGCATAGGGGACACCCGCGACAGCCAGCGCGATAGAAGCCATAACGCCGACTATAGCGGCGTCTACCATCTGGCCGCGTATATAACCTGAAAAAGCGTTATCAGCATCCTTCATAAAGAAACGGAGCTGTTCCTGCGCCTTGTCGCCGAAGATCAGCCGGAAGGCTCTGTTCCAGTATGAGACAATGCTGTTCTTTTTATCCAGAAGGAAATACACCGCGAAAATGACGCCGAACAACAGACCGGAGAAGAAGTTCTCAATGGCGCCTGCCGCGCTCTTAAGTATTGTGGAAATGCGGCCGCTGGAAATATTAAAGGATTCCATCACCTGCTCGAGATATTTTGCGACTTCCGCATATTCTTCTTTCAGGATCGTGTACAGGTTCGTTATCGACTCTATATTGAAAGCTCCCACATTCTTATAGATCGATATGACGATCATTGCAAGGACCAGAATGACAGCTGCCGCTATGACGGCAAAAGTCAGAAGGACGCTCACCGACCTCGCCCAGCCGTGCTCTTTGTCCCGATTGAAGAGTCTCTCAAGCCTGTTGACAACGGGCAGCAGCAGATAGCATATGATCCCGCCGATGATGATCGGTTTGAGTACGGCCGTGAAGATAGCCCACAATTTCGACCAGAACGGCCCTGTGCTGAACGCCAGCGCGCCCGCGATCACTGTTACCAGAACTGTGATTGCCGCGTACATACAGATCTTGAGATATTTCTGATCCAGCCCCTTCAAAAATCTTTTTATCATTCTTCTCCTCTCATTCCGATTTGATGACGTACCCGACGCCTCTGACTGTACGGATCATCTTGATATCGAAAACATCGTCGATCTTGGAGCGCAGGTAGCGGATATAGACATCCACGACATTGGTCTCTCCCGCATAGTCGTAGCCGCAGACCTTGTTCAAAAGCGTGTCCCTGGAAAGGACGATATCCCGGTTTTCCAAAAGCGTCTTCAGCATCAGGAATTCCCTGTTCGTGAGATTGATCTCGTGTCCGGCATACCTCACCTCATGGCGGCGGTCATCCAGAGTCAGATCTTTCCAGCGAATGACCCCTTCTTCATTTCCGCCGGCACTTTCATTTTTACCGGCCGGAAGACCGGCATGAAACTTGAGCGCCACACGGATCCTCGCCAGCAGTTCTTCTATCGCAAAAGGCTTTGTGATGTAGTCCACCGCGCCCGCGTCCAGCCCCGAGACCTTATCCATCACGGCGTCCCTGGCCGTAAGAAGGATCACCGGAACTTCCTTCTCCTTGAGCAGCCTTCTGAGCACCTCCAGGCCGTTCAGGCCCGGAAGCATGATATCCAACAGTATTAAATCATAGTGGTTTTGAAGAGCCAGTTCAAGAGCCTCTCTACCATTTCCGGATTTTTCGACATTATATCCCTCGTGTGTCAGCTCGAGTTCCACAAACCTGGCGAGTTTTTCTTCATCTTCCACTAACAGAATGCTTTTCTTTTCTATTTGTTCCATTTTCAGGCTCCTGTGTCTATTTCGATCATACTGCCGTTCTTTGTCTTGTTCACCCTGATCTGCTGAGGGATGTTCTCCATAAGCTCCTCGCGGTGACTGATGATACCGACCAGCTTATTGGCACCCGAGAGGTTCACAAGTATATCCATTGCGTTTTCAATAGATTTTCTGTCCAGCGTCCCGAATCCCTCGTCCACAAACAGCGCGTCCATCTGGATGCCGCCGAGATTCGAAGATACTGTATCCGAGAGTCCCAGCGCAAGGCTCAGAGAAGCTTTAAAACTCTCGCCGCCGGAAAGATTGCCCACCGGCCTTCTGTGCCCTGTATAGTTGTCCAGGACCTCCAGGCTCAGGAAAGTATTACTTCTCTTTCCAAGGGAATCCTCCTGCCTGTAGAGCTCGTACTGGCCGTCGCTCATAGGCTTGAGCCTTCTGTTTGCTGCAGCGATGATACCGTCGAAGCCTGCTGCCTGGATATACTGTTCCAAAGTGATCTTTCCGTTTCCGGTCTGTCCTCTCACAAGACTGTAGAGCCTTGCGTTCATGGAGTACTTTCTGCACGCTTCCTCATATTTCGCGCGCTGACCGGTTATATTCTCCAGTTTTTCCTCATTGGTCCGGATCCTGTAGCGGATCGCGCCGGCCTCTTTTCGAAGGTTCTCCACCAGTTCGCTCTGTTCCTGAACCGCTGCCTTCAAATTCTCCACATCTGCCGGGACTCTGTTTTTTGCCTCTTCTTCTGCCTCTGTGAGCCTTGCTCTGTTCGTCTCCACCTTCTGACGGTAGTCGTTTATGACTTTTTCCGCTTCGGCGATCTCCTTCTCCGTGACTGCATACGTCTTCATCTCCTCATCAGAGATAAACCCGTGCTCAGCCAGCGCCTTGTCTAATATCTCCCGGAGCTTCTCCTCTTCCTTCTTCTGAACAGCAAGACTCTCTTTTAAAGTAGTGATAGCCGCCCTGAGTTCCGCGACCTTCTGCTCTGCGTCCAGGCTGCGCTTTACTGCGTCCTCGATCGCCTTCAGGATCCCGGATGCCGCTGCTGCCGCTTTATCGCGCTCCGCCCGGGCAGTCTTCCAGTTCGCATACATCAGGTCTGAGGTCGCCTTCAGCTCCGTCTCACACTGTACCAGATCCGTCTCATTTTTCTGCTTTCTCGCAATGAATCCCTCTCTTGCGGCCTTGAGATTCTCCGTCTCTTCGCCCTGTGCTTTGTCCAGGGCTTCCCTGTCCTCCTTTAACTTGAGGCATTGTCTTCCGAGCAGTGATAGTTGTCTGCTTACTGACTCATATTCCAGTTCTGTCTCAGTCTTCGCGTTGTCAAAGGCTCCCATTAGTTCTTTGCGCCTGACAGATTTCCAGTCCTTATCCTCTCCCGACTTTGCGCGGCTTATGAGGCATTCGATGACAGCCTCCTGAAGCCATTTTCCACTCTCCATAGCAGTGGTCTTTGCTCTTTCAGCTTCCAGCATAACCTCGTTTTTCTTCTCCAGGAGCTTGTCTTCTGATGCTTTCAGGCTCCTAAGTTCCTCCTCTGTCACTGACTCGGGCGGAAGCGCGGCAGGCTCGGGATGATGGATTGAGCCGCATACAGGGCATTTCTCCCCCTCTTTAAGGCCGGATGCCAGAAGTCCCGCCCTGCAGCTCTCCAGGATCCTCTCTTTTTCTATACGCGTACCAACGGCATTATCATAAGATTCGCGTGTTTTTTTATAAGTCTCTCTTTTTTTGTAAAAATCATTCTCTTTTACCAGCAGTGCAGGCAGCTGTTCTTCCGCGATGCGCTGCATTTTATTCTTAAGCTCCCGAAGTATCTGTTCCTTAGTCTGAAGCGCCGAGAGTTCATCCGGTTTATTCTTAAGGGCCTCAACACTCGCCTTCAATTTCACGATTCTGCCGGCGAGCTCTTTTTCATCCCTTCCGATCTTTTCTCCCAGTTTCTCTAATGCAGCTGTGTTTTGGCGCAGTTTTATAAGGGAGGCCGTCAGTTCCTCCCTTCGCTGATAAGCCGGCTCTGCTTCCGTGATCTTATCTGCAGTTTTCTGAAGGCTGTCTGCTTCAGACTTCCTCGCTTGAGCCGCTTCCATAGCGGCCTTCGCTTCGCCGGCACTCTTAACAGCTCCGGAAAGAGTTTGCTGCACACTGCTGATCTTCCTCCGGGCGGACTCTCTCTCAGCGGATTTGCTGCTCCAGTTATCGTACAGAGGATAAACCTTTCTCCTGGCGTCTTTCTGCCTGTTAAGGCGGATTTCCTTCGACTCGATCTCCGGTTTTAAGGCCTCAAGCGCGTTCTTCTCATTTCGCAGGGCTGCAGCCTTTTCCAGAATATTGTTGTTTGTCTCCGCTGTGGCAAGCTCCGCTTTTACCTTGTCCAGCTTCTCATTAAGGTCCGTCAGTTCTTCGTCTTTACTCTCAAGTCTTGCCCTGTCCGTCTCCAGGATCTTTCCGATCAGCCCCAGCATTTCTCCGGTATTCCAGGCGCTTCCGGATCTCCCAGCCCGCGTCTGCAGCTCCGAGAGTTCCCCTGCCAGCTCATCCCCGCTGTCTATATCTACATCGCCAAAATATTGAACGATGCTGTTTTCCGCCTTCGTCTTTTCCCTGTAACTGTCGTCCATGCGGTCTTTGAGCCGGAATTCTATATTTTTATATCCACCGGTCAGAAAGATCGTTCTGAGGATCTCTGTTCTCTCCTCCGTCTTGGCGTTGAGCAGGTTCCAGAACTCTCCCTGCGCGATCATAGCGATCTGTTTGAACTGCTTCTCGTCGATGTTCAGAAGCTTTATAACCGCGCTGTTGACATTGCTGATCCCTTCGATCGGCACACTTCCTTCCTCATACAATACAGCCTTTTCTTTTTCTGATACAGTTCCCGTACCGCGCAGTTTCTTTCTCTCGTAACCGGGACGTCTCCACACATGGTATTTCTTCCCCTGATGAGTGAAATAAAAGTCCACAAAACTTTCGACATTATCCTTTGCGTATTCACTCCTGAGATTCTTGGTATCTCTGAAAGTTCCGCTGGTAGTTCCGTACAAGGCGAAGCATATCGCGTCAAATATCGTGGTCTTTCCCGCTCCGGTGTCTCCGGAGATCAGAAAGAGTCCCCGCTCCTCAAACTGCTCAAAATCTATTTCCGGCATCGTCTCCGCGTAGGGGCCGAATGCGCTGATCACTAATTTAGTCGGTCTCATCGATAACTCCCGCCTCCTTTGCGGCTTCCCTCATGACCAGCATCTCCTCCTCGCTGATCTCGCAGCCATACATCTTTTTGTAAAAATCACCGATCAGTTCGTCAAAAGACTTCTGCTCCGCGATGGCCGTTATGTCGATCCTGTCGATCTCCCTGGTGCGGGAATTATCATAATCGATCCTGACCGTATTGGGATAGACCTGCTGCATGATCCCCATAGCGTCGTCAATAAGATCTTCATCTGTCAGCGTCGCATATATAAAGTCCTCGGGCCGCGTGACATTTTCTTTATCAAGCAGTTTCCGGATCGGTCCCTTCAGGTGCCTTAGATCCCTCATAGGCGTCAGTTTCACAAGTTCGATTTCCACCTCGCCCTTTTTGCCCAATGTGATTACCGGAACGGACTTATCATTATTGACTTCGCTGAGGGAATATTTGAGCGGAGATCCGCTGTAGCGGACTTCCTCTCTGCCAACGCTCTGGGGAGAATGGATATGTCCCAGCGCCGCGTAGTCAAACACGTCAAAACAGTCATAACCGATCTTCTCTACAAGCCCGACGCTCAGAGTGCCTGCGCTCTCCGAACCGCCGAGTTCCGGATCGGCGCCTTTACCGGCCACAAACTGATGCGCCACTATGATACTGCGCCTTTCAGATTCAATCTGAGCGTGTTTAAGGATTGTTCGTACCGCGTCCTCATAGGACTCGATCTTCTCCTCCGGGTAAAAATGTCTGACCTGAGATGCCTTCACAAAAGGAAGCAGGTAAATATCCGCTTCTCCGAACTCATCGATCACTGTCTGTTTGTAAAGAGTTCCCCGAAACTGAGCGGCGATATATATGTGATTGGCCTTGAAGAGACTGCTCCCGTAACCCAGTCGGTCATCTGAATCATGATTTCCGCTGATCATAAAAGTCTTCACTTTTTTGGCCGCGAGATTTTTCAGGAAATAATCCAGCAGGTTTGTCGCGGACTCGCTCGGAACAGCTCTGTCATATACGTCTCCTGCGATCAAAACGCCGTCTATCTCCCTTTTATCAATGATCTCAAGGATCCGGTCCAGAATATACTTCTGGTCTTCGTAAAGGTCAAAATCGCCGAGCGATTTTCCCAAGTGAAGGTCTCCTAAATGAATCAGCTTCATGAAAACGATGCCTCCGTGTTATCTCCTGTGGTCAAGTCGTTGCCGCTAACTTCCTACCATTATAGCATTGTCGTTCGGAAGCTTTGTATATCAGGGCAAAAAAAATGCGCCCGTAAGCGGGCGCATTTTTTGAAGATACATATAGTCAGATTTTTACATCATTCCTCTTGCTGTATAAGTTGTGTGAAGCAGGCTGTGAGCTTTCGCCTTGCCGGGCTTCTCGAGGAACTCGTCGTAGAGCTTCTGTACCACAGGGCTCTCGTGAGAGCATCTTAGGTCGTTGCCCTTGTCCGCGTCGTAAAGGACCTGAGATCTGAGGGACTTAAGATCCACATAGTTGCGGACGCTGTCGCTCTGTACCGGCTGTCCGCCGCCGTTGATGCAGCCGCCGGGGCAGGCCATGATCTCGATGAAGAGATAGTTCTTCTTGCCGCTCTTGACCATTTCAACGACCTTTCTTGCATTTGCAAGGCCGCTGGCGACACATACGTCGACTTCCGCTCCGTTGATGCGATAGGTAGCTTCCTTGATGCCGGGGATTCCGCGGACATCCATGAAGTCGATCTTCTCATTGGTTCCGTCGAGGATGTTGGCCGCTGTACGAAGAGCAGCTTCCATAACACCGCCGGTTGCGCCGAAGATCTTGCCTGCGCCGGATGCGATCGCGAAGGGATCGTCGAACTCCTCACCCTTGAGATCCTTGAAAGAGATACCTGCGCCCTTGATCATTCTGGACAGTTCTCTTGTGGTGATCGCCACATCGACGTCCGGAATTCCGCGGGTTGAAAGCTCAGGCCTGGAGACCTCGAACTTCTTGGCTGTGCAAGGGATAACAGAAACAACATACAGATCCTTGGGATCGATGTGATTCTTCTGGCAGTAGTAGCTCTTAAGGAGTGCGCCGAACATTCCCTGCGGGGATTTGCAGGTGGACAGATTCGGAAGCATCTCGGGATAATAGTGCTCCATGAACTTGATCCAGCCGGGGCAGCAGGATGTGAACATCGGCAGCGGAGGCTTGTCAAGCTTGTTGGAAGTAATACGGCCGATCAGCTCGTTGGCTTCTTCCAGAATTGTAAGGTCAGCCGTCACGTTCATATTGAACACTTTGACGTCGCCAAGCATTCTGATCGCCTGGACCATCTTGTCTTCCACGTGGGTTCCCGGAGGCATGTCAAAACATTCACCCAGCGTAGCCGCGATGGAAGGAGCGGTGAAGAATACCACCTGCTTCTTGGGATCCGCGATAGCGTCCCATACCTCGTCGATATTGCTCTTCTCATACAGAGCGCCGACAGGACAGGAAACGATGCACTGTCCACAGCCGACACAGGTCGTTGTATCCAGACCCTGATCGAAAGGAGAACCGACGCGGACGTCAAAGCCTCTTCTGATCTGTCCGATCGCTCCGATGCCCTGAACGTTGTTGCAGGTGGAGACGCAGCGCAGGCACTGGATGCACTTGTTGTTGTCGCGGACTACATAAGGTGTGGAATCGTCGATCTCATATTTGGGCTCGTCGTCCTTGAAGTGATCTTCATCAATACCATAGTCATATGCGAGTTTCTGCAGTTCGCAGTGGTTTCCTCTCACGCAGGAAAGACATTTCTTGTGGTGCGTGGAGAGGATCAGCTCGATGGTGGTCTTTCTGGACGCACGGACCGTAGCTGTATTGGTGAGAACCTCCAGGCCCTCTTCTACGGGATAGGTGCATGCGGCGGTAAGTCCGCGTCTTCCCTTGATCTCAACAACACATACGCGGCAGGCGCCGATGCAGTTGATGTCCTTGAGGTAGCAGAGTGAGGGGATCTCGATGTTGACCGATTTGGCTGCCTGAAGGACTGTAGTGCCCTCAGGGACAGTGACCGGGATATTATTAATCTTTAAATTGATCATTTTCTTCATGTTAAGATCCCTCCTTAGTCCATGTAGACAGCGCCGAACTTACAGTTCTGCTTGCAGAGTCCGCACTTGATACATACATTCTTGTCGATGTGATGAGGCTCCTTAACCTTGCCGCTGATCGCGCCGACAGGGCAGTTCCTCGAGCAGAGCGTGCAGCCCTTGCACTTCTCGGGATCGATGACATAGTGCAGCAGATCTTTACACTTCTTAGCCGCGCATCTCTTGTCCACAATGTGTTCCACATACTCCTCGCGGAAGTATCTGAGTGTGGAGACAACAGGGTTGGAAGCTGTCTGTCCGAGAGCGCACAGGCAGGAAACCTTCATATGCGCTGCCAGCTCTTCGATCTTGTCGAGCTCTTCCATTGTGGCAGTGCCCTTTGTGATATCGTCGAGCATATGCAGAAGTCGCTTTGTTCCGATCCTGCAGGGAGAACATTTACCGCAGGACTCCTCGCAAGTGAACTCAAGATAGAACTTGGCGATATCCACCATACAGGTATCTTCGTCCATGATGATCAGTCCGCCGGATCCCATCATGGAACCGATTCTCTGAAGGCTCTCATAGTCGATAGGCGTGTCAATATGGACAGACGGAATACATCCGCCGGAAGGGCCGCCGGTCTGGGCTGCCTTGAACTTCTTGCCGTTCGGGATGCCGCCGCCGATCTCCTCGATGATCTCGCGAAGTGTCGTTCCCATAGGGACTTCCACAAGACCTACGTTCGTGATCTTTCCGCCGAGAGCGAAAACCTTGGTGCCCTTGGAGGTCTCGGTTCCGATGGAGGAATACCACTCCGCGCCCTTGCGGATGATCTGCGCGACGTTTGCATAAGTCTCAACGTTATTGAGAACTGTAGGCTTCTTGAAAAGACCTTCCACTGCGGGGAACGGAGGTCTCGGACGAGGCTCGCCGCGCTTTCCTTCGATGGAAGTCATAAGAGCTGTCTCCTCACCGCAGACGAACGCGCCAGCGCCGAGACGGATCTCGATGTCAAAATTGAAGCCGGTTCCGAAGATATCCTTGCCGAGAAGGCCGTATTCTCTGGCCTGCTTGATAGCGATCTTAAGTCTCTCGACTGCGATCGGATACTCAGCACGGACATAGACATAACCCTGGCTCGCGCCGATCGTATAACCTGCGATCGCCATTGCTTCGAGGACTGCGTGAGGATCGCCTTCAAGGATGGAACGGTCCATGAACGCGCCCGGGTCGCCTTCGTCGGCGTTGCAGCACACATATTTGATATCAGACTTTGTAGCTTTACAGAAAGCCCATTTCCTGCCTGTCGGGAAGCCCGCGCCGCCGCGGCCTCTAAGGCCGGAAGCCAGCATCACGTCGATGACCTGGTCCTGGGTCATGCTTGTGAGTACTTTGTGAAGTGCGGCATAACCATCCAGGGCGATGTACTCCTCGATATTCTCGGGGTCGATCACGCCGCAGTTGCGAAGCGCGATTCTCATCTGCTTGGCATAGAAATTAGTCTGGCTCAGAGGAAGGATCTCTCCGTCTTCGTGAACTGTCTCAGGATACAGAAGATCTTTACAGATGGAGCCCTTGATAATGTGCTCGTCAATGATCCTCTTGGCTCCCTCGGGCGTTGTCTGGGAATAGAAAGCGCCTTCAGGATAAACGATAACGACAGGGCCGAGTGCGCAAAGTCCAAAGCAGCCTGTCTTAACGATAAGAACATCTGTAAGTCCTTTCGCTTTGATCTCTTTCTCGAGCGCGTCGCAAACTTTGTGGCTTCCGGAGGAAGTACATCCGGTACCGCCGCAGACAAGGATCTGCTTGCGATAAGCTGTGTGCTTAGCCATTTCTTCCGCCTTGGATGCTACCAGTCTGCGGACCATGACCAGCTCTCTGTTCTTTTCCTTGATCTGCATGAGCTTTTCATATGTCATTGTCATGGCTTACACCTCCTCGTAGTAGGAATCAATAATCTTAACTGCGGATTCCGGTGTGCATTTGCCGTAAACTTCGCCGTCGACAGTCATGACGGGCGCAAGTCCGCAAGCGCCAAGACAGCGGCAGCTGTCAATTGAGAAGAAGCCGTCAGGCGTGCATTCTCCCGCCTTGATCCCGAGGCGATCCTCGATCGCGGCAAGGATCTTGTCTGCCCCCTTAACATAGCAGGCTGTGCCGAGACATACACTCACTGTATGCTCTCCCTTAGGCGTCAGTGTGAACTGTGAATAGAATGTAGCGACGCCAAATACCTGTGAGAGCGGCACATTCATCTCCTGCGCGATGATCTCCTGCACTTCCCTGGGCAGATATCCGTAAATACCCTGCGCCTCCTGAAGTACCGGCATCATAGCGCCGGGCTGGTCCTTGTGCTTCCTGATAAACTTCCGAAGCTCGCGTTCCTGTTTGGGTGTTCCCCGAAAAGCCATTTTAGCCATCGATCCCCATCTCCTTTCGGTTGCGTATTTAACTGACAATTTAAGCTGAACAGCGCCTAAATAGCCATTCTGATTGTTTTGTTAATTTTACAACAAAATTGTTTTTATTTACAGAATTTCGTGAAATATTTGTCATAGCTAACCGCTGTTTCGCTTTTTTGTCCAAAAAAAGAGCACCATAAGGTGCTCTTTTCCACAAATATACCAAACTCCATTCAGTCATTTTACTCAGCGACATATGCTGTGAGTTTACCGTCCGCGACGTCGATCACGATCGTATCGCCCTCATCTACATTGTCCTGCAGGATGAGTTTGGCTGAAAGCGTCTCGACATGCTTCTGGATATATCTCTTGATCGGTCTTGCGCCGTAGGAGGGATCATAGGCCGCGTCCGCGACAAACTGTTTAGCCGCGTCCGTGAGCCGGATCGAGATCTGTCTGTCCTCGAGCCTTCTGTTGAGGTCCGCGATGATCAGATCGATGATTCCCGTTATGTTGTCCTTGCTCAGAGGTGTGAAGAGGATGATCTCATCAAGCCTGTTGAGGAACTCCGGACGGAAGTGCGCGTGAAGAAGCTCCATTACAGCATTCTGGGTCTGTTCACTGATCTCTTCCGCTTCGGGATGACTGTCCAGATCTGCAAGGATCTGCTGCGCCCCGATATTGGAAGTCATGATCAGGATCGTGTTCTTGAAGTCCACGGTCCTTCCCTGGGAGTCCGTGATCCTGCCGTCGTCGAGAACCTGCAGCAGAACGTTGAACACATCCGGGTGCGCTTTCTCGATCTCATCAAACAGCACAACGCTGTACGGCTTGCGGCGGACCGCCTCCGTCAGCTGGCCGCCTTCTTCGTAACCGACATATCCGGGCGGCGCTCCGATCAGTCTGGATACGGAGAATTTCTCCATATATTCACTCATATCGATTCTTACGATATTCTTCTCATCATCGAACAGAGCCTGTGCGAGTGCCTTCGCGAGCTCCGTCTTACCTACGCCGGTGGGGCCAAGGAACATGAAGGAACCTATGGGCTTCGTGGGGTCCTTGATGCCGGCTTTACTGCGGAGGATCGCTTCGGAAACCTTGGTCACGGCTTCGTCCTGACCGATCACTCTCTTGTGCAGTTCCTCATCCAGATGGAGAGTCTTGCTGCGCTCGCTCTCGGTCAGTTTGCTGATTGGGATTCCGGTCCAGCGGGATACGATCCTGCCGATCTCGTTCTCCGTCACACGGTCGTGAACAAGGGAAACGTCCTTCATCTTGTTCTCTTCTTCTGCCAGCTGCTTTTTGAGTGTCGGAAGAGTGCCGTACTGCAGTTCGGCCGCCTTGTTCAGGTCGCCCCTCTGCTGCGCTTTCTGGATATCGCTGTTCACCTGGTCGATCTGCTCGCGGATCCTGGACAGCTGGTCCACGCGGGATTTTTCATTCTCCCACTGCGCTTTCTGGGAAGCGAACTGCTCCTTGAGTTCCGCGAGTTCCTTCTGAAGGTCCTGAAGGCGCTCCATGCTCAGTTTATCATCTTCTTTCTTGAGCGCGGTCTCCTCGATCTCCAGCTGCAGGATCTTCCTCTGCATCTCATCGAGTTCTGTGGGAAGGGAGTTCATCTCAGTCTTGATCAGCGCGCATGCTTCGTCTACAAGGTCGATAGCTTTATCCGGCAGGAATCTGTCGGAGATATAGCGGTTGGAAAGAACCGCAGCGCTTACAAGCGCGTTGTCCATGATCTTGACGCCGTGATACACTTCATAGCGCTCCTTGAGTCCTCTCAGGATAGAGATAGTGTCCTCAACAGTAGGTTCATCTACCATGACGGGCTGGAATCTTCTCTCCAATGCCGCGTCTTTCTCGATATACTGTCTGTACTCCTTGAGAGTCGTCGCGCCTATGCAATGAAGTTCGCCCCTTGCCAGCATGGGTTTGAGCATATTTCCGGCGTCCATTGCGCCTTCCGACTTGCCCGCGCCCACAATGGTGTGAAGCTCGTCGATAAAGAGAATGATCTCGCCGTCGCTCTGACGCACATCTTCCAGCACGGCCTTGAGTCTTTCCTCAAATTCACCTCTGTATTTTGCCCCCGCTACCAGGGAGCCCATATTGAGGGAAAAGATTTTCTTGTCTTTGAGTCCTTCCGGCACATCGCCCTTAGCGATACGCTGTGCAAGTCCCTCAACAACTGCTGTCTTGCCGACGCCGGGCTCACCGATCAGAACAGGATTGTTCTTGGTCTTTCTTGACAGGATCCGGATCACGTTACGGATCTCCGCGTCCCTGCCGATGACCGGATCGAGCTTCTGGTCCCTTGCCTTTCCAACAAGTTCCTCGCCGTACTTAGCCAAAGTGTCATAGGTCGCTTCGGGGTTATCTGTTGTAACTCTCTGATTGCCTCTCACTGTTGAAAGCGCTTTCAGGAAAGTATCCCTTGTAATGCCATTATCCTTGAACAGTCTGGAGATCACACGGTCCGCGTTTCTGATCAGGGAAAGGAAAAGATGCTCAACGCTTACATACTCATCGCCAAGCTGCTTAGCTTCGTTCTCCGCGCCGATCAGGACCTTGTTGAGGTCCCCGCTGACATATACTCTCGAGCCGGAACCGCTGACCTTGGTGACGCCGGCCAGGGCTCTCTCCGACGCCTGCAGGAATGCCTGCGGGTCTATACCCATCTTCTGTACAAGCTTCAGGATCAGGCTGTCTTCTATAGTCAAAAGACTGTAAAGCAGATGTTCCTGCTCGATCTGCTGATTTCCGTATTCATAGGCAAGCTGTTCACACTGGTTGACAGCTTCAATGGACTTCTGTGTAAATTTCTGTATATTCATGCATAGTCCTCCTTGCTTAATGTTTTCGTTGTTCTATAACCACTATAACACGTGCAATTCCTATGTCAAGAAGAATTTTAAAAAAGAACGCCGAAAAATGAAGGCGTTCTTTTTATTTCGAAATTCATTCCGATCCGTGCGTTATTCCGCCTGTTTATCCTCGCCGCGGCTGTTTTCCGAAATGTCGTTTCCGGCAAACGCCGAAAAATCCGTGTCCTGCTCGGTCTGCTCCATATACTCGGGGACAGCACTGCTCGCGTCAGGCTGTATCGGAGACTGCGGATCTCCTTCCTTCGGGGACTGATGCACTTCAGTGTCCTCCGCTGCCTTCGCCGCATTTCCGGTATCAATGGTCTCCTCAGGAGCAGTTCCGGCTTCTGTCACCGACGCTTCCACGTCCACTGCGGCCGCCTCTGCTGCCATCTCCTTGGAAACTTTGGTAATTCTTGAGATCACCCACAGATCCGAAATACCGTCGAAGATCAGAATGCCTCCCGCGATCCTTGTGATGAGTGAGGCCAGATTAAATGCGTTTCTGATGAGAAATATCCCGGCCGCGATGGTTGCGATCGCCACGATGAGTGATGCCCACCATTTATTGTATCTGCCCCGGGTGAGAAAGAAGGTCTCTCCCAGGTTGATCAGTCCACTGATCAGGACCAGGATCCCCATGATCGTCGGGATCAGCCTGACCAGATCTTCCGGATGTAAAAAGATCACAACACCGCAGATCAGCATCACTGCTGCCATGATCAGAAGAATGGTCTTCATTGCAGACTCATGATTCTTGAAGAACATGAAGACCGCTGCCAGTCCTCCTGCGGCCAGTAAAGCCCCGATGCATTTTCCCATGATCAGAAGGCTGGTAGACGGCCATACCAACAATACTATACCGAGCACTATAGCTCCCGCGGCAAAAATAATACGGTCAGTCCTGAAACTTTTCAGATTATTTCCCATAGGCTTTTCCCCCTGTCATTACTCACTTGAAAAATACGGACCCGGTTCCCCCAGAACCGGGTCCGCACCTGATAAGATTATACCATATCATTCTCTTCCGTGAGAAAACCTTCGATTATATTATAGAGATCTTCTCTTCCCGCCTTGTTTAATCCGGAAAAAGGGATCACTTCAAAACTGACATCGCGGCTCACTCTGCTCTTTTCCTTAATGGTCCTGCGGATCATAGCAGTCTGCTTTGCCAGCTGGCTTCTCTTGATCTTGTCAGATTTGGTCGCGACAACATAAGGTGTAAATCCTGCCGCAAGCACCCAGTCAAACATCATCACGTCGTTTTCAGAGGGCTCATGTCTGATATCTACAAGAAGGAAAACCGCATCCAGCTTTTTGCTGGTATGAAGATAGTTTTCGATCATCTTCCCCCACTGCTGTTTGACCTTTACGCCTGCCGCCGCATAGCCGTACCCGGGCAGATCCACGAGATAGAACTCGTCATTGACGTTGTAGTAATTGATCGTCTGTGTCTTTCCGGGCGTGGAACTGGTCCTTGCGTATGATTTCCGGTTCATAAGGGCGTTGATCAGTGTGGATTTGCCTACATTGCTCTTTCCCGCGAAAGCAAACTCAGGTTTTGTATTCTCGGGCAGTTTGCTTGTGATGCCGCACACGGTCTCGAGATTCACTGTTTTGATGATCATACGTATCCCTTTCTGTGTTTTTTATTTGGATAAAGATATCGCTTCCGCAGTTCTTGCAGAAGCGATATCCGGTTATTTGCCATATGTTGTTCGGGATCAGTTCGCTTCGAGAAGTTCGATCGTCTTGATCTCCGGAGCCTCTCTGATCACCCTGGGAGGCTCTCCATCCAGAACGGATCCTTTCGTGATGATGCATTCCTTGATGGTCTTGTCGGAAGGAATGGTGAACATGACATCCATCATGACCTTCTCCATGATCGAGCGCAGTCCTCTCGCGCCGGTCTTGCGTTCAACAGCCAGATCGGCGATCGCCTCAAGCGCGTCGTCCTCAAAGGAAAGCATTACATCATCATACGCAAACAGTTTCTTATACTGCTTGCTCAGGGCGTTCTTGGGCTCTTTGAGGATCCGGATCAGGGCTTCCCTGTCCAGTTCGTTCAAAGTAGTGACCACCGGAACTCTGCCGATAAACTCGGGGATCAGGCCGAACTTGACAAGATCCTGCGGAAGGACCTGGCTGAGAGTTTCATCCAGTTTCTTGGGATCATGCGCCTCGACGTTGGCGTGAAAGCCCATAGCTCTCCTGCCGATCCTGGCATTAATGATCTTATCGAGTCCGTCAAAGGCGCCTCCCACGATAAACAGGATGTTCGTCGTGTCGATCTGGATGAGCTCCTGCTGGGGATGTTTGCGGCCTCCCTGGGGAGGAACCGATGCATTGGTCCCCTCGATGATCTTGAGGAGCGCCTGCTGCACGCCTTCGCCGGAGACATCTCTTGTGATGGAGACGTTCTCGCCCTTTTTCGATATTTTGTCAATTTCATCGATGTAAATAATACCGAGCTGCGCTCTGTCGATGTTATAATCCGCCGCCTGGATCAGTTTCAGAAGGATATTCTCAACATCCTCGCCGACATATCCCGCTTCCGTGAGAGTCGTCGCATCGGCGATCGCGAAAGGAACATTGATGATCTTGGCCAGTGTCTGGGCCAGATAGGTCTTTCCCGATCCGGTAGGTCCCAGCATCAGGATATTGCTCTTCTGGAGCTCTACGCCGTCATCTTCAAGCGTTCCTGACTTGTGCTTGACGCGCTTATAGTGATTGTAAACGGCAACGGAAAGTGTTTTTTTGGCTTCGTCCTGCCCGATCACATAGTCGTCGAGGAAAGTCTTTATCTCAGCCGGTTTGAGAAGATTGATGCCGTCTACAGCGGGATCGCTTACAGAGTAATCATCATCCTCCTCAATAGACTCGTCGATGATATCGGCACAGATCGCAACGCACTCATCGCAGATATAGACTCCCTCAGGTCCCGCGATCAGCTTGGAAACCTGATTCTCTGTCCTGTTGCAGAAAGAGCATCTGCGCGGCTGCATCTTCGTCTTATCTGCCATCAGTAATCTCCTTGCGGGTTGTATAGATCCTGTCGATCAGGCCGTATTCCAAGGCCTGTTCGGGTGTCATCCAGTTGTCTCTGTCCGTATCCTTCACGATCTTCTCATAGGGCTGACCTGTGTTCTGTGCGAGGAGTCTGTTCATTCTCTCCTTGATCGCGGCCATGTGGGCAGCCTGAATAGCGATGTCGGATGCCTGGCCTTCCGTTCCGCCCAGCGGCTGATGGATCAGGATCTCCGAGTGGGGAAGAGAATATCTCTTGCCCTTTGTTCCGCCTGCCAGAAGGAAAGACCCCATGCTGGCAGCCATGCCGACACAGATCGTGGAAACATCGCATTTCACAAACTGCATTGTGTCATAGATCGCCATACCTGCGGAAATGGAACCGCCGGGGCTGTTGATATAAAACTGAATGTCCTTATCCGGATCCTCTCCCTCGAGGAAAAGCATCTGCGCGACTATGAGCTCCGCGGACGCGTCCGTCACCTGATCACCCAAAAAGATGATCCTCTCTTTGAGCAGGCGGGAGAAAATATCATAGGAGCGCTCTCCCGTACCTGTCTGTTCGATTACATAAGGAATAAAATTTGCCATTATCTGTCTCCAATCTTCAACTTTCGAAAACTGCTAAGATTGTCTGCCTCAAAATTTACAGCGGCGGAGCGCAAGCTTTTCCTGCACTCCGCCCTCCAATTACTTTTCTACAGCATTGTCAGCGACGAAGGAAACAGCCTTCTGAACAGCGATATCCTCCATCATTCTGTCTTTCTCTCTGCCCTCGAAGATCTTCTTGACTGTGTCGACATCTGTGCCGTAAGCTTCCGCGAGCTTGCCCAGTTCAACTTCGAAGTCCTCTTCGGTGGCCACAATATTCTCAGCCTTTACGATCTCCTCAAGAACAAGGCGTGTGCGGATGCGCTTGTCAGCCTGGTCCTTGACTTCTTCCATCATCTTCTCTCTGCTTCCGCCGATATAGGAGAAGTACTGGTCGATATTAAGACCCTGTGACTGAAGTCTCTGCGCGAACTCATCTACGATCTGCTCCTGCTGGGCCTTGAGCATAGGCTCAGGGATCTCGATCTCGGAATCGGCGATGATCGCGTCGATCACCTTATTCTCTTTCTCGGTCCTTGCCTTCTCTTCCTTCTTGACCTCAAGGTTCTTGCGGATGTCCGCCTTGTACTCTTCAAGAGTTGAGAACTCGGAGACATCGTCCGCGAACTCATCGTTCAGCTCAGGGAGAACCTTCTCGGTGATCTTGAGGACTGTGCACTTGAACACTGCGGGCTTGCCTGCAAGTTCGGCTGACTGATAATTCTCGGGGAAAGTCACATTAACTTCGATCTCTTTGCCGATCTCAGCGCCTACAAGCTGCTCCTCAAAACCGGGGATGAAGGAACCTGAACCGATGGTCAGAGGATAATCCTCTCCCTTTCCGCCTTCAAATGCCACGCCGTCAACAAATCCCTCAAAATTGAGGTTGATCTTGTCGCCGTCCGCGACAGGCCTGTCAGTGATCTCATTATAGGAAGCATTCTTCTCCTGCTCTGCAGCCAGTTCAGCATCAACTTCCTCATCCGTTACAGTCACGTCAGGCTTCTCGACCGTGACGCCCTTGTACTTGCCGAGGCCTACCGGAGGCTTAACAGCTACAGTAGCTGTATAGATCAGCGGCTTGCCGGCTTCTGCCTGCACAAGCTCGATGTCAGGGTTGGAAGAGATTTCGTTTGAGATCTCGCATCCCTGCGCCGCCTCAG
>Ga0256404_1005187_pt1 | contig 23428 bp, 24 predicted proteins | sample RumenRJG_01DNA_FD_185990 | JGI IMG/M metagenome (GOLD analysis project Ga0256404, IMG submission 185990) | Bovine rumen microbial communities from Lethbridge, Alberta, Canada - RJG_01 | ecosystem: Host-associated > Mammals > Digestive system > Stomach > Rumen | place: Canada: Alberta | collected... | reverse complement strand
AAATCATCTGTTCCTGCAAAGTCGTGAGCAAAATAGTTGACATGCCCCAGCAACACAAACAAGATTAGAATCCCTTTAGCTATATCTATCCAAGGCTCTCTCCTTTTACCTGTTGCTTTATTCAAACTGTTCTCCACTATCTAATCCTTTTTTGAAACGACCTCAATATAATTGAACATTTATCTTTGAGTGAGAATGTGTCACATACCCACAGTTCCTTTATGCTTTTTATCCAATGACTCCAAGTCAACATACTCATTGTTGTGATCATCGTCAACTTATTGTAAATCGGCAGATACTCCGTAACTGTTCGTTGATAAAACGTCTTCCATTTTTCATCTTCGACAACAGCCACCTGATGCTCTTGAAGCCATTTTGAAAACAATAATCTAGCTTGGAATTTCTCCAAACCGCATCTCCTGTCATTAGAAATATTGATACTGCTCCAACGGAAACGCACCAGATGCTCCTGACTGTTGACAACCCCACAATCTGACAGCAATAACGCTGTTGCATCATCCGAAGCCCATGCTTTCGGAAAATTCACAAAACCACCTTTTTCAACTAAAGTTCTACGTTTGAAAATATACTGCGGTATACCACCTCTCATTCCATGCAGCATATGATAGCGAAACTCCACAGGTGATAGATATTCCTTATAGCAGGCATCTATATCTTTAACCACGTTTTGGTCATCCACCTGCAATATCCTCGAACGGAACAGCCCCACTTCTGGATATTTCTCCATCAGGGGCACAAATGAAGATAAAAAATTCGGCTCATACAAATCATCGTCTGTTGCAAGAACGACATAATCTCCCTTGGCATATTCAAGACAATGGTTCCACTGTGCCACTAAATCATGTCCTCCTATATTTTCCTCATTCCGGTAATAAGAAATGCGGTCATCATGAAATCCTGACACAATTCCCCGAATATCATCCGGAGAGCAGTCATCCACAACAACCAATTCAAATTCTTTATAGTCTTGGGCGATAATACTACTAATCGCCTGTTCAAGGTATTTCCCCTTATAGGCGGGAAGGACGAAGGAGAAAATCATTTACGAATACGATTCAATAATTCCTTTATTTTAATGAAAGGATATAAAATCGCATATCCTAAACGAAACACCTTCGAAGAGAACAATATATCGTGTTTGTTTTGATTCATTACACGCTGTTCTCTTTCTTGAATGACCTTAATAAAATCCTGATAGGTTTCATCGCTTAAACTCAATCCACGCCTCATACAAGCATTACGTCTCACCTCCAAATTCCAAAACCACGTACGATACCAATTACTCGTTACAGCCGTCGAAACTCCCTGTCTGTATTTATAAGTAAACTCATTCAAAACATAGATATCTCCAACTTCCTCCATCTTAAAATACAAATCCTGATCTACTCCTGCTAAGATGTATGGGGCTATTCCCTCTGTCTTATCGTAAAATGTTTTTTTGAATGTTGTCAAGTGCATGGCCCCATACCAGCGATAGGTATAGAAAGACTCTCCTTCTTTCAGTTGCAACAACTGATTCTCCCCCTTAATGTTTAGATCCGTATCACATAGATAACATCGAGAGTAAATAATGGAAACTTCCGGATGTACTTCATGCACTTTCACCATTTTTTCTAATGCATCGGGCATTAACACATCGTCGGGATCCAAGAAACCGCAAATTTCTCCATGCGCCTCCTCCACACATCTCCATTTAGTATATCCACACCCTCTGTTTTTATCATTATAGATAATATGGAAGCGAGAATCTGACTCATAGTTTTGGTATATAGACTTGGATTCGTCTGTTGAACAATCATCCACAATGACGACCTCCCAATCTGTATAATTCTGACAGAGGACACTATCAATAGCCTCCTGCAAATAGAGTCCATTATTGTAATTGGCTATTAAAACAGAAAACATATCGCTATTATAAAACAATCTTATTGAAATATGCTGTTAAGTGAATTTATAAGTCTCTTCATTACTTCCTCATAATTATAATAAGCATCGACCAACTCGCAATTTTTCCTAATTTCATCATCTGACAATTGAGTGTTAAGTTCTTTCTCATTCAAATCTTCCTCGATAGAGAACACTTTGACTCCCATTTCTGAAAAATGCCTATAATTAATAGAGTCTTTCGGAAAGAAGACCTTTGCTCCTCTCCTGATTCCAATGAGTATATTCCCTACACCACATTGCCTTTTAACGTTTAGAACTACATAGCCAACATTATCCAAAAGTGCTTTGTATTTATCTATCGGTAAAAAATCTGACAAAACAGAGAAGTTGTTATGGAAATAACGATAACCTTCTTTAATAACAAAATTCGTGTAGTCACTGTTATTCCCATAACTTAATGGACATATAATTTTCCTATCCCCTAAATTCATTTTTATTAAACGTTTGAAAACATCAATATGATTTAACCATTCCATTCCGTTGTGGCCAACTTGAATGGCTGTTCCCAATTTCGATAACTTATTTAATTCAGAGGGCTTAGACTTTCCAACATAATTGAAACAAAAATATCGAGCTTTAAAAAACTTATTTTTCTTCAAATAGTCATATTCTTCAGGGAAAACACCTGAAAAATAGTTTATACGCTGTATCGCATTTTCGAATTCTTTCCTTTTCCCATAACCTTCTCCAAAATAATAAGCACACAATTCCTGCTTTTTTCTTTTCATTCGATTCCACAATCTTCTTATACGAACACGCAAAGGATAAACTGATTCAATATGTTGTTTGCGTATTTTTATTAATGGATACTGTGGGAAAATATTATTATATATGTCAAATCCCCATGAGAGCCAAACGACTTTGATGTTTGAACATATTTCACTTATTTGATGAATTGGAATAGAGTTAAGGGTATGAAGAATTAATATATCACAAAAGCTAGGATCTTTTATATATTTCAACAAATCGTTGGGGTTAATTATTTCAATTGATGATCTATCAAGATATTTGAATTGATGATGTGCTGAAATGACAAAAAACCTATTTTCATAGTCTTCTAAAGATTCAAATTGCCTCTTTGCCGCATAGAAAAACTTATCATCAATAAAAAAATGAGCAATTTTACGTTTCATTTTCTGATATTTATTTCAGAGAACTCAAATGTTGGAGTTACATCGCCAGGTTCCCTCCCCATAAAAGTCCCCAATGCATTCCTGTTATTAACTAATGTAAATGATATTACGTCAGAAGCTCTGGCAAAAGAATGATGTTGGTTAATTACTGCATATATGTCAACAGAATAGTTACCCCAATTAAGGAAATGTGACGGTATGATACAGCATTGCTCATAAAAGCCTGCATTATGCTGTAATGATATACAACGACCGCCTCCTGAGAAGGAAAAAATCTTTATACCTTGGTCGTTTTTCAAATGAAAAGTAAGATGGAATTTCTCAAATGGTTTCAGCAATCTGTATTGAGCTATTAATTCCAAATTATCATCAACACTCATCATATCGCTATACAAAGCACCTTTTTTCCGAATACCAAGTGATAATAGTTCAAATCCATCACCTACAACTACAGGCGACTTCCATTGCTGGTAGTTCTCAATGGCACTGTCACCACGCAAATAGTGACCAACAATTTCGTCAACATCGCCTGTTTCTTTTACCATGCCATTTTCTAAGAGTACCCCCTTTTGACACAGGCTTTTCACTGCCGCCATATTATGACTGACGAACAACACGGTACGACCACCGCCTTGACTGACTTCCTTCATCTTTCCGATGGCCTTTTTCTGGAACTCTGCATCACCAACGGCAAGAACCTCATCTACAACGAGAATCTCTGGCTCCAAGTGGGCGGCGATGGCGAATCCGAGACGGACGGTCATACCTGAGGAATAACGCTTTACTGGGGTGTCAATATAGCGTTCGCAGCCGGAGAAATCAACAATCTCATCCAACTTACGTGATACCTCGGCCTTGGTCATACCCATAATAGCTCCATTCAAATAAATATTTTCACGGCCTGTCATCTCAGGATGGAAACCGGTGCCTACTTCCAATAATGAGGCTATGCGTCCACGGACGCGAATTTCGCCTGTCGTAGGGGTAGTAACACGACTGAGGAGCTTTAATAAGGTGCTTTTGCCTGCACCATTTTTGCCAATGATACCAACAACGTCACCCTGCTCAACACTGAAGTTGATGTCCTTCAGTGCCCAGACATATTCACTATTACCTTTCGTGGAACGGTCGTTGGTCTCACCGATTTTCAGATAGGGGTCTTCCTTGCGAAGGACATTCACCGTCCACCACCGATTCAAGTCATGGGCAATCGTACCCGTAGAAACAAGTCCGAGCCTATATTGTTTACTTACATTTTCAATTTCTATTGCAGAACTCATATTATATTATTTTTTGAATACAAATTACTCGAATCCGACAAATGCAGCATTAAATTATTCGTTCAATTAGTACGCTTCATGCTTGTCTATAATTTACACGGTATCCATAAAACTACGTTGTACCCGGTTAAATATGACGACACCAAGCGTTAACAGGACACACATAAAAACAAAACTATATCCCAGTGCTCCCCAAGAGAAATACCCTTCTCCAAAGACAGAATATTTAAATGCTTCTATAATAGATGTCATCGGATTTAACAGAATGATTGTTTTCAGCTTCTCGCTCGGCACCATACTCATTGGATACACAATCGGAGTTGCATACATCCACAGTGAAACAATAAAACCAAACAGGACTGACAAATCACGATACTTGGTTGTCATTGATGATATCAATATACCAAATCCAAGCCCAAGACCTGCCATCATCAAAATCAATATCGGCATCAGCAGGATGGTGACATTAGGATGCATCGGCACACCGATTCCAAAAAAGTAAACGTACATCGCAATAAACAAAAGCAACTGTATGCCAAAGCGTAATAGGTTTGAGAGCACAGTCGATATCGGAACTACCAATCGTGGGAAATAAACCTTACCGAACATCCCTTGATTGGCAGTGAAAGTACTTGATGTCTGGTTCAGACAATCTGAGAAATAAAACCAGCAAACATTACCTGCCAGATAGAACAAAGGTTGTGGAATCCCGTCGGTACTCATTTTGGCAATTCCACCGAAAACAACCATATTCATGATAACCGTCAGTACAGGCTGAATTAGAAACCAAAGCGGACCTAATATCGTCTGCTTATACTGCACGATGATATTTCTTTTTACAAATAAGGTAATCAAATCGCGGTACCGCCAAATTTCCTTAAAATCCACGCTCCACAATTTCTTGTGAGGCTGAATGATCAGTGTCCATTTTTTATCCATAAATTTTATCGTTTTTCTTGTTGCAAGCTATCATTTATCCAATATAATTCACACTGCCATAATACGACCTCAATGCTAGATACAGGTAAATGCAGAATAAATTAATCAATAACCATATCCAAAGAGAATCTCTCCCCTTTCTGGCAGTCTTTCACAAACTTCTTTCCAAGCATATCAGCCAGATATTTCGGGTGCAACCCATATCCTGGTCGTACACTTCTAACATTCTTTTCCATAACCACATCCCCAGCTTTCACATCCTCTGCCACATACAGCGAGCGGCTGAATTCACGTCCTTTTATCTGGTTCGGATCTGTAGGATAAACTACCTCGCCCAATGCCTTCTCAATATTACGGATTGACTTCACCATTGCAGCGAACTCACTGATCTCCATAGAGAAAGCAGCATCCGGTCCTCCAATGCTGCGGTCAAGAATAAAATGCTTCTCCACCAGCGTAGCACCAAGTGCTACAGCAGCAAGAGCTACATCATAGCCCATCGTGTGGTCACTCAGTCCAACCTTAACACCATAGCGTTGCTTCATATCCACCATGGTCATCAGATTAGCTGCCTCAATAGGTGCAGGATAAGACGATGTACACTTCAAAAGCGTAATATCATAATTCCCTGCTTCCTTACAGGTTTTCACAGCCAGTTCAATATCCTCTGGCATTGCAATACCCGTAGAAATCACCATAGGTTTGCCTTTCTTGGCCGCATATTCAATCAAAGGGATGTCCGTTATCTCAAAGCTGGCAATCTTCGTAATCGGATTTCCAAGATCTTCAAGATAATCAACAGCCGTTTTATCAAAGGGAGTAGAGAAACAGATAAGGCCGCATTTTTTCGCCTCATCAAAGATCGCCTGATGCCATTCCCAAGGAGTATAGGCTTCTTGATAGAGATCATAGAGTGTACGTCCATCCCATAAGGTTCCTTTTACCTTGAAATCATCTTTATCACAATTCAGCGTGATAGTATCTGCTGTGTAGGTTTGTATCTTGACAGCATCTGCTCCAGCCTCTTTTGCTGCTCTTATAGATTTAAGAGCTACTTCCAATTTATGGCCGTGGTTGGCTGAAAGTTCTGCTACAATAAATGTCTTATTCATAGATTTAAAATTTCAAAAAACGTAGCCAATTATTTATATTACAAGACACACACGATCTAAAATTTTTTTGTACAGTTCCGCTAATAGCAACGAAACAGATAGTGCCGTAATAACTTTAAATGGTATTTGTAAAGAAATAGAATCAAATAGCCTTGAGCTTACTGCATTAAGAACCCCACTGCCAATAAACATCATCTGTATAAGAAATACCTCCCAAGAAATAGTACCTATGTGTGTTATATATTGTTTTAACTTGGATGGCTTCAACTTTGTATAAAGCTTTGATAAAAACAAGAAGAGACCTAATGTATAGAAATAGCCTAAACCTGTCTGCCACTCCCAACCATCAGGCAATATTGGATCTACATATAAAGGAACGTTGCTATATAGCATCAGTAAAAAATAAACTATTGAGATAATTACTAGCGGAGTTAAACCCTTCAAGCTGACTCTCTTCAAATACATAAAGGCAGGCACACTTAAGAATAAATATCTAAAACATGTTAATCCTGGTTTCAAATCAATATATCTTTCCCATAGAAAATCGAGCAGCACGCTAAGTATTAATAAAATCCCCCCCCCTACAGCGATGCCAGACCTTTTAAGCAAGAGGTAAATAGCAGGCATCAATAACCAAATTTGCATATAGCACCAAACATAATAATCACCCGGTCCATTATCATAACAGAATAGACAACCTATTGCTTTATTTTTATTTCCTACGACAAGAAAATAAACAGCCTCTAATACTGCTAAAATAAGCAAGGGCAACCATATCCTCATAAAGATTTTTCTGACCCTTTCTTTAGAATAATAGCCTTTAATAACATCTTCTTTCTTATTAAAAATCCTAAACCCCAAATAAAAAGAAATGAATAAAAATATCGGGACAGCCTGCCAGATATGGAAAACTGCAAAAGTTCCTATTAAAACGCTCCTCGGTAACGTATGAAGAAAAACAACAGAAATTGCTGCTAGACCCTTTACAAAATCTATTTCTTCTAAATGTATTGCTTTTGACATGGTCAAGAAAAGAATTCAATTGCATACTTAGTTATACAATTGTTCTCAATCTCAGTATAAAATAAATATACCCGTTGTCTCTGCTTTGTTCTTTGTAACCAAGTTTCTTGTGATACTTGATAGACCTTAGATTATCCTGTTTCACCTTGGCTGAAACAGCTTTGATTTTAGAAGGCAAACTGCTTAATATCTGCCGTTCCCATATTTCAGTTTGTCCTGTACCTTGTGTGGAAGGGTTGGCTATTATACCACGTTCCCATATCCCATCACCTTCATTGGTGAGATTATAGGTTCCCACCAATACACCATTCTTGTAAATGGCATAATAGAGTCTGTTATGATTTTCCTTAAGACTCTCCACAAATTTGAAATGACTCTCTTCTGGAATCACTTCTGGATTCACCATCCATGAACGAACATCATCCCGATTCCTAAGGGCAAGAATATCATGGTTCTGCTCTTTGGTACAATCCACATAATTGATTACCTCATAACGGTCATTCCATAAAGAATGAAGCACTACATCCTTGTACTCGCCATTAAACAAGCAATGCTCCTTCAGCGTGGCCTCCCGCATGTATCCATTAGCCTCCAGTATCGTATAGAGGTGTGGACGCAAGTCAAATGCGTATGTATAAATTTTATGTAACCCTAAGTCATCGAAGGCCACAGCTTTAAGCATGGTGAGATAGTTACTCCAGTGCTCAGCAAAGTGCTCAGACTCCAACTGGGTATCCATGATGAAGGATATTTCTGCATTGCGATCAATCCAATTGATATGAACCAGACCGCCATACCCTATACAGACACCCTTCTCCAAGTAGGAGAAGAGTATCTGATTGGGCTTGGGATTGTCATACAGCTTAGAAACCACACTATCAAAATACCGCTGCTGGTCTTCCTCCGTAAGTGGATGAGCCTGGCGCAAATGGTATATCTGTTCATTTCGCCACTTCATGATTGCAAACCTATCCTCATAACGAAGAGGCACAATAGAGTAGTCCCCAAGATGATGTTCCTGTTGCTGCAAACAAATGTAATTTGGCATAAGTATTAATTGAGCCGCTTAAATCCAGATTGGCAGACAGGACCTTCAAGAGCCTTCATAACATCCTTGCCATCCTCGAAGTCGCGGATGTCTGCAAAGATAGGATCAAGTGCTTCGAAGTACATGTCCATAATCTTTGGAGTGTGAGCAATGCATGAATTAAGATTAGTGCTTCCCAAGAATCCTTTCTTCAACATTTCCTGAGTGATATAAGTCTTATAAGCCAAAGCGTTGGGACTATCGAAGGTATAACCGCACATTGCAGGAATACCCCAATGGTTAATTTTCAAGCCATATTTATCAGCTAAGGCTTGCCAGCGGACTTTTGTCTTGTTGCCATTTTCAGTGATAATTTCCCAAGACTTCACTCTTTCCATCTCATCCAATGCAGCGAGTGCGGCAGTCGGTCCAATACGATCAGTCCAGAAAGTAGAACTAATCCAAGAACCCTGGGCAGCGTCCATTATCTCTTTTTTACCAAGAATGGCAGCAATCACATAACCATTACCCATCGTCTTGCTATAGATGGTCATATCAGGATAAACACCGTACTTTTTGTGCAGGCCACCAAAGGTTTCACGGAAACCGCTGGTACATTCATCAAAAATAAGAAGTACCCCATATTCATTGCAAAGGTTACGTATAAATTCCAGATAACCCTCTGCGGGACCGAAGTTGCGACAAACTTCCATCTTTACGGCTGCAAGATCGGGAGTATTGCGGATGATGTTCTCAATCTCCTCAAAGTCGTTATAGTGGAACGGGATTGTCGTTCCACGCAAAGCATGGGGTACGCCTCCGGTAGGAATACCTGGGAGCAGATGGCCGGCGAGAGCATCGTTCTCTCCTAGATTTACAGATACATACCAGTCGTGCCAGCCGTGATAACCACAAATAGCAATTTTGTCTTTACCCGTGTAAGCACGTGCAATACGAACACTTACGGAGTTGGCTTCACCACCACCACGTGTATAACGAACACCACCTGCCCATGTGTTAAAACCAATCAAACGCTCTGCCAGATAAACTTCTTCGGGGCAGTTGAAAGTTGTAAGGTTGCCATTCTTTACAACCTCCATCACTTTTTCGTCTACTGCATCGTTAGCATACCCGAGGGTATTAGTGCCAACCCCCATTGAGCAGCAGTCGTAATAATGATTGCCATCCAAATCCCATACTTCACAACCTTTTGACTTACTGTAATAAGCAGGCCAGTTCTCTGGCAGAAATTGTTCTGGTCTTTTAGAAAGGAGGGATGTGCCTCCTGGAATCAATGTTTTAGCCTTTTTATAAAGCTCTTGTCCTTTTCCCATAATTATTTTTTTATATAGATTCCATCATTGGCTATTGACTTTGCATAGCCTTCATTGTTTGCAAATTTACTATTAATGGCATAAAGATCCTTATGCTCAATAAGATAGTCTATATATGTCTTCCAATCCTTCTCTATGCCCAAATTCTCAATGAGAGCCTTAATAACCTCAAAGTCTTCGGGTTCATCAATGGTAATGCGATAATCATTGGCATTATACACTCCTGCAGGATTCGGAAAGTTATATGTTTTGTAAATAGTGCCGCCATCAGCGGAGCCATTTTTCCAAATATATGCTGTTACGTGCTCACGTTCTGACTTGAGCGTTGCTTCTTTGAACGCCTTTTCAAGAGCTGAGAATTTCATCACCTCCGTATCAAGACCATCGGGAAAACTGGCTGCTTGTGTGCGAACATAGTCATATTCGGGATGCTCGATAGCATAAGCCACAACTGCATCTATCACATTAGGATCAATTAAGGGGCAATCTGAAGTTAGTCGTATAACATAGTCTGGTTTTTCAGGCGCAGCCGTATCATAGAAACGCGACAATACATCATCAACGGAACCTTTATGATAACTTATCCCTACTTTATCTGCAACTTCAATGATGAATTTAGAACCTTCTTCATCTGTCGTTGCTATCTTCAACTGGCTAATAGTCTTAGCCTGAAGGATACGACGAAGATGTATCTCAAGAAGGGTAGTTCCATTAACCTCTTTCAATATCTTAGCAGGCAAACGGGTTGAACCGTAACGAGCCTGTGTAATCGCTAATACTTTAACCATAATCTTAATTCCAATTTACAGGATTCAATAATTCTTGTTCTTTTACTTCAATTTCAATATCGATAGGCATATCCTTTACAGAAGTAAGGTTCATCTTTAATTGCTCAACATTATCTACACCTATAAGAACACCATCAATATATGGATTCTGCAAGTTGTAATTCAGTGCCATTTCCGAAATACTCAGACCGCTTTGCTTCGAAAATTCATCTAGTTGAAGGAGATACTTCTTCATAGGTTTCAGTTTCTCGGGCAATGCTTCTCTATCCTTAAAGAATAGACCTTGTAGGAAAGTGCTTCTTACATGAATCTCCACACCTTTATCGTGCAACTCCTTCATATATGGAAGGAACTTCCTGTCGAAGATGTTAAACGGCACCTGAATCAAATCAAACGGAGATTTATTTTTCAGGATGAACTCAAGTTCCTCTGGTGTATAGAGAGAAAAACCGATCTTCTGTACTTTACCAGATTCTTTTAATGCCATAAACTCGTCCCATACTGAGGGATTATTCTTATACACTTCAAAGTGATGAAGGAGATAGCCATAAAGTTGATCTACTTTCAACCGCTTTAGAGAACTATTGAACATTTCACAGACGGAAGTCTCCCCTTTGGGGTACTTAGAAACTATCTTGAAGTTTTCCTCTGGCGTGACACATTCGCCAAGTATCTCCTCCGAATTACCATAAGCACTAGAAGTATCTAAAGTAGTAATACCGCCTTTTGCAGCCTCGTTTAAGATGCTTTTAACAGCTTCTTGACTAGGACGGCCGGCAGAATTTACGCCATATTGAAGTCCAAATTGAACTGTACCAAGAACTATCTTTGTATTTCTATTCATACTTTAATTATTAGAAAGATAGAATTGTTCCACCCCACGAAAGGCCTACTCCAAATCCAGAAATCATTACTTTGTCACCGCTTTTGATGATTTTGTTATCCAAGCAATCCTTGAGGCCAATCAGTACTGTTGATGAAACAGTATTACCTGTAGTAGCAAGATTGACATAGAACTTATCCTTTGGTAATATGCAAACCTTACGGATGGTGTTCAGCATAAACTTATTGGCCTGATGAAACACATAATAGTCAATATCACCTTTCTGCAATTGGTTCTTTTCCAGAATGTCTGCCATCATGGCTGGAATTGTATCAAGAGTGAAATTAAAGATAGCTCCACCATTCATATAGAGATAGTCATCATACCAAACATGGCCTTCGTCGTCCTCTACATATTTACCCGTTGCTTCCTTCTGTCTCGCTGCTCCGGTTTTAACAATAAGATTATTAGCCCCGCTACCATCTGTTCCAAGAGCAAAATCTCCAATTTCAGCAAATCCTTCTGTAGATATCAGACAGGCAGCTGCACCATCGCCAAAGATAGAACGGTCGCTCTTATCTGAAGGATGGAGATACTTATTATAAGTCTCTGCTGTTAGTAAAAGCACATTCTTTGCGACACCAGCCGCAATAAGTCCTTTTGCCATTGCCATACCATAAACACATCCAGAACACCCTAGATTATAGTCAAATGCTCCTGCAGCTGTAGGGAGACCTAATCTATCTTGTAATAAACAAGCCGTTGACGGCAAAAAGTAGTCAGGACTTTGGGTGCATAGCATTAGAAAGTCAATCGACTTAGGATCTATCTGATACTCCTCAAACAACTTACGTGCTGCTTTCTCTGCCATATCACTAGCAGTTTCTTCTTCTGCTGCTAAATGGCGAGAGTTGACGCCAACTTTAGCAGCCACTTTGTCGACACTCCATTCGGGGAATTCTCTTACGAGTTCCTCGTTTGTTAATATTTTTTCCGGAAGATAGTATGATATTGCTTTGATGAATGCCTTCATTTCCGTACTACAAAATGCCCCCCCCCAGTTATGTTTACATTGCTTCCTGTCATCCATGTAGATGCATCAGAAAGCATATACACAACCAGATTTGCAATATCCTCTGGCTGCCCATAACGTTTCAAGGGATAGGTTAATTCGTCTTCTTTTAATTGTTCTACATCCGTTCCATCTGCAAGCACAAGATCAGTCCAGACCATTGCCGGACTAATACAATTGACACGAATTTTTCTTGGTGCTAATTCTAATGCCAAACAGTTGGCATATGAGATTATTGCTCCTTTAGATGCACTGTAAATAGAATTGCCAAAACTTGGTGACCATGATGCTATAGACGCAACAAAAACAATAGATGCAGACTTGTTCATCTTTTTCTGACGGAGCAATTCTGCCTGCAACATAACTGGTGCTTTAAAATTAACGTCCATCACTTGATTTACATTGTCAATTTGCAAATCTTTGCAAGGTATACGTTGGCCCATGCCTGCACAGTGAACCACACCGTCAAGTTTGGGTAATTCGCTTACTAATGCCGACAACGTTGCAGTTTCTGCTAAGTCGCCAGGTTTTATGATAGCCTTGTCAGGCGCCATCTGTGAGCTCGTCTCTTGGAGCTTAGCTATGTTGCGACCATTAATAATGATAGTTGCCCCCATCTTGGAGCAAGTGACAGCAATGCCTCGTCCTATTCCAGACGAAGCACCTGTCACAAGAAAAACTTTTCCTTCAAGCGTAAAAGGATTAAAACCTAACATCACTTAGAAGCTATGAGGTTAAACAAAGCCTCAACTGTTTCGCATTCGCGAATTTCTTTACCAGTAATAGTTTTTCCATACTGGGTTTTTGCCAAAGCAATTACACTCATTCCTGTTAATGATGACCACTCATCGAGATCATGAAACTGTGTTGATGCAGTGATTTCAGAAGGGTCTGTTTCATCAAATTGATCTGCAAATGCAGCAATAAAATCATTTAATTCCATATTTTTATAAGCTAAAAATGTTATTATAATAATCCTTTCTTACAGTATCAAAAAAAATACTCAATTCCTTTACAAATTGAGGCCTTGGCAAGCGAGTTATTCTATCAATCATATTTTCATTACTATCCCAAAGAAGACCATGTCGATTCGCAATTATCTGTTTGTAGTCTTCAATTGTCACACCGAGTTGTATAGAATTCACTCGCTCAGAACCTTTGACAAAATTATTCTCTAAAATGCCTTCAACTTTAAAACCAATAAGTTCGCATAAGTTCTGCCATTTATACAATTGCTTGTGTTGCCCAGCAGATATACGTTCAAGTCCCATTAGAGTAAAGCCATGTTCAACCATACGCGCCATTGCCTCAAGCCCCGCTAATGGTTCTCGAGGTTTTTCATTCAGTACCATTGCGATATCTGCACGGCGTTTTTGATAATTGATAAATGAAAATGAGATAACACCAAGATCATTTCCTTCTTTATCTACAACTATCAATATAAGCCTCTTACTACGTTCTGCTTGAAAAAATGCGACCTCATCGTCTGCCGTTGTCGGGAATGCGCCCTGTTCAAGAAAACGGTTAATTTTGGGATTATTAAACATCGAGTACCAACTGGACACTCTTGCATATTCAACAGTAGGAATACACAAATCTATTAATTCTCCTTTAATAAAGACATCTAATTGTTCCATGTTAATCAATAAACTCTTCAACTTGTTTTATTATCCAATCTTGCTCATCATCCGTCAACGTTGGAAACATCGGGAGTGCCAAGCACTTGCTATAGTAGTCCTCAGCCACAGGCATATCACCTACCTTCCAACCGAACTGGCGATAGTAAGGCATCAGGTGAACAGGGATGTAAAGTACCTGAGAATAGACATTGTTGGCTCTCAGATAGTCATACAGTCCCTTACGCTTGTCAGCTGGTATCTGAATGATATAGAGATGGAATGCATGAACCAATCCTTCTGCACGGAAAGGTGTTTTGACTGCTGTTCCCTTAAATGCCTCGTCATACTTTTTTGCTATCTCATTTCTGCGCTCAATGCTCCAATCCAGACGCTTCAACTGGCTGATGCCAAGGGCTGCCTGCATCTCGGTGATGCGGTAGTTGTAGCCCAACTCCTGCATCTCGTAGTACCAGCCACCATCGTTTTTCTCCAACAGGACAGGATCTTTGGTAATGCCATGGGTACGGAACAGAGCCACCTTGTCATACAGGTCCTTACGATTGGTGGTAACAGCACCACCCTCGCCTGTAGCAATATGCTTTACAGGATGGAAGGAGAACACGGTGAGGTCTGCATACTTGCAGTTACCAATCATCTGCTTCTCACCTTTGCTGTCCACGAAACTGCCACCAGGGGCATGACAAGCATCCACAACTATGGCAAAGCCATACTCGTCAGCGAGTTTGCGCAGACGCTCTTCATCAATAGGATAACCGGCAAAGTCAACTGGCACAACGGCCTTATAGGTTCCCTTGGGTGAAGCCTTCAGAATCTCCTCCAATTTGTCCAAGTCCATCAGGAAGGTCTTGGCATCGATGTCGCAAAACACCACCTCTGCCCCCTGATAGCGGAAGCCGTTGGCAGAAGCCACAAAGGTAATAGGGGTGGTAATAATCTTATCTCCTGGCTTGATGTCCAGAGCCATAGCACAGAGATGAAGCGCTGCCGTGCCATTACTCACCATACAAGCATATTTACAACCAAGGTACTCTGCAAATTGTTTTTCAAATTCACCAATACGAGGTCCTTGGGTCATATAATCTGATTTTAAAACATCAATAACTGCTTGTACATCTTCATCATTGATGTGTTGGTGTCCGTATGGAATAGGCTTTGTAATCATATTCTTTTGAATGTTTATTGGTTATGGGTTATTGGTGATTGAGTTTCTTTACAAGTGAGTTCGTAAACCAGAAAGCATTTTTACTATATCAGTGAATTGATACCGTAATTCGTTAAGCTTGTTTTCTGTCATATAATTCAAATCACAAGCAGTTTGCAACTCGCAAAAGACTTCCATCAAAGACCCGTAAGAGATCTCAACAAAATAAATCTTCTCGCGCAAAGACTGTCTTCCACTACCTTCTGCAAGGTTAGCCGTTATTGAAGTGGCGGCCCGTCTAACTTGGTCTCCAAGTGCAAAGCGTTCCTCCACAGGGAAGTCTCGTTACACCTTGTATACACCTTTTACCAGATTTCTACACTTCTGATAGACCTCCAAACCTTCGAATGAAAACATGCGCACCTCCAATCTCAATAACCAACAACCTTTAACCTGTAACCGTTTATCACTTCACTTCGAAATTGGGATCAACAAATTCCTTTATCTTCTCACGAAGAGTTTCAGGCGTCTCCCACTCCTCGTTATTATCAGAACTATAATGGAAGCCAAAAGGAACTGGCGTTGCATTATGATGCTTGATGAACTCCTCTCTTGAATGCTTAAACGAAACAGAAGGAAGAATTACATAGTACTTCCCAAGATCTACTGTATCCAATGCGTCGGTAATGGTAATCATTTCCTCGTGGAGTTTCTCGCCCGGACGGATACCGACCTCAACCTGAGGGAGATTAGGAGCAATGGCGGTTGCCACATCCTTAATATGATATGATGGAATCTTTGGAATGAATATCTCGCCACCCAAATGATGTCCAATGGCATACATTACCATAGCGACACCAGCTTCAAGAGAGATATTGAAGCGAGTCATACGCATATCAGTGATAGGCAGTTCCTTCGCGCCTTCATCACGTTTTTTGATAAAGAATGGTATCACAGAACCACGTGAGCCCATTACATTACCATATCTAACCACTGAAAAGCGAATTGGCTTAGATCCACTAATGTTATTTGCTGCCGTAAAAAGTTTGTCGCTCGTTAGCTTCGTAGCACCATACAGGTTGATTGGTGCGCAAGCCTTATCGGTAGAGAGTGCCACCACATCTTTCACACCACAAGCCAAAGCAGCCTTGATCACATTCTGTGCACCATGTACATTTGTCTTTATACACTCCTCTGGGTTATATTCAGCAGTATCCACCTGCTTGATAGCGGCAGCATGAATAATCACATCCACGCCTTCGCAGGCACGGGTCAGACGCTCCAAGTCGCGCACATCGCCTATAAAGAAACGCAACATCGGATACTTCGCATCAGGATACTTCTGTTTCAGTTCATATTGTTTCAGTTCATCACGTGAATAAATAATAACTTTCTTCACATTGGGGTAATCGCGAAGAATCACCTCCACAAACTTCTTACCGAACGAACCGGTTCCACCGGTAATCAAAACGACTTTTCCGTTTAACATAATTAAAATGAAATTTATTCTGTTATTATTATTTTCTTTGTTGCTGAAGGACAGGCTTATTAGGGTTGTTGAATCTCTTGTCTAATGAAAGACTTTTAATGAGTATTTGATCGCTCTTTATGTTTAGATAGCCATGGCATGTGGCGCATTGTTCTATCTTATCGCAGCTATGTTTGGTCGTAGGAGTGAAGGCCGCTAATTATTACATTTGTTTTGCTTTCACCTTTACAAGATGCTGAGCATCTCGTTAGTCAAATCTTGGTCAACCTTTATCTTTTGATTCTGAAGTTCGGTCATCATCTGGCTAATCTGATTAACGTAATTGTTTTCACTAAGAGTCAGAAATCCCCTACCCTGGAATACCTGAAAGAGATAACGATAAGCCACAGTCACTTGCTACCACATCCTCTAACTCTAGATTTCTTTACTTTACTCACTGATTATGCCTATAGAAGATTGGTAATTGAGGTCACAATGTTGTTAACACATTCCTCTTCCGAAATGTTTAATTTATCTTTATATGCATCTTTAAAATAATATGCAAGGGTTGTATTTTTTCCGACAGAAGCTAAATATGCTAATAAAGAATGTTCATCATATTGATAGCTTTCAATGAATTGGAGCATATTCTTGGCAGAGTCTTCATCTGTTATTTTCAGGACTCCTTTCGAATAGTTTTCATACCAACTAACTCCAAAGGCTATAACAGGCTTGTGGCGAACCATAGCCTCCCAACCAACAGTTCCTGTAATAGTACTTACCGCTTTAGCTTCTTTTATCAAGGCAAATGAATCTACTTCTGTTGAAATAAGTTTGACACGTTCATTCTTTATTAAGTCATCATATAGGTCTCTCATTCTACCTGTATGTCCTATCATGTATCTAATAAACTGTGAGGGATGTTCTTTTACATAAATTTTATAATTTGAAGGTAAATATTTAAGTAATAATTCGACACACAAACGCTGATCTACAAAGATATCACCTCCAGGACAAGTTGTTGCCTCAGGTTGATAATGAAGGAAGTGAATAACATATTGTTCATTATAGTTTGGCGCTGTGCATAATGATTCGTATATCTGTTTAAGATGTTTTTTATATTGATTTACCTTAAGAATCATTCGTTCATGTTGATATATATTGCCTTCACTTTCCTCATACTTTTTGTTTGCACGTTTGTCGTAAGCGCAGTGACCTATAATTGTTACATCAGCAGGTTTGCCCCAAAGATAAGGACGATATACTGTAGAAAATTTTCTGATCCATCTTTTTATCATAAATAAGATGCCATCTGACTTTTTCTGCAACTTGAATTGTTTAACCATGTAATCAGGAATGGCTTTATCATATTCTTCATTGGCTTTTTCGAAGATAGACAAAATGTCCACTGGAATGAACATCTTTAAATCATTTAAACAATTGAAAGTTTTCCAATCACTCACAAACGTCTCTTTTGATGAATAAAATTCATTTTTTGAAAAGTAAAATCGTCCAGGAAAAGACGTATGATTAATCGTCAAAAATGGAATATTCTTTTCCTCGCAAAGCCAGAATAGAACATAATCGTATAAACGATGTGGAATAGCGGTAGAAATAACTAGATCAGGTTTGACAATATCCATAACTGCCATCCATGATTTTATCATGTTACGGAAATGACGCTGACGTTCCATGAAGTTAAAGCTCCGCAAATCTTGATCCATTCTATCCATCATCTTGATGGCTTGTAACTCATGTTGTGAATGCCTCCTCAAGAAATCAACATCCAAATAATAATAGGGTGCTTTTTCTTCTATATCTTTTGGGAAACGCCCTTTCCATGCATCAGCATTATCTTGGTATATGATGTCAGGAAATTGTTGAGGTATGATTTGGTGAGAATTGTCTTCCTTTGAGTAACCAATCCACCAAACAGGTTTATAACCAAACTCATCTTGCAGTTGTTGAGCAACTTTTATCCATGGTTCAACCCAACAATTGATATATATAACATTTTTCATATGAATATATATTACAGTTTATTTAATGGTAAAACAATCAACGGTTGTGTCTTTAGAATCATTGTTCCCCACGTCAATCCCAAGCCAAAAGAAGAGCATAATAAGGTCAGTGGACGGGAAGACAATTCTTCAGCAATCTCTGAGACCATTAACATCAAGATAGACGCACCACCGAGATTACCAAATTTCTGGAGATTATATGGAACTTTCTTTGTTGGTAGTTTTAACTTCTTAACAAGACGGTCAACTATTAACTTATTTGCCTGATGTATTAAATAGAAATCAATATCTTTGTCTTTATCCAACCCCTGCTGCTCTAACATATTCTTTACGCTAATGGGAGGCTTGGTAATAGCAAAAGAGAATACATCCATGCCGTTAATCAGGGCATCCTTCGGTGTACGGATGATGCCGTTGCCAAAATCTTCCTCTACAAATGATTCCTGCGTTACAGGATGGCGATATCCTCCATGGGGGGTCATCAATGCCTGATACCCAGAGCCCATTGTGTTAAAGTCGATGATAATATCTTCTGCCGTAGTGTCAAACTCCAACGCTAATGCCGTGCCACTGTCACCAAACAATGGTCCCCGACTTTTGTCTTTAGGATTTCCCATTCTCATGGCAGTATCACCTACAAGCACCAACGCCCTTTTTGCCGTTCCTGAAGAAATCATATTTCCTGCCACATTAATACCATACATGCAACCACAACATCCCATGGGTACATCAAGAACAAAGGTGCTTGATGGGAGTCCAAGTCGATCTTGCAAAATGGCAGATGTCGGAGGTGTCTTATAATCACCTGTTACTGAGGCGAACAATAACACATCAATGCTCTCCTTCTCCCATCTAAGACCAGCAATTAGCCTTTCTGCTGCATCAAAACACAAATCTGAAGCACAGACATCTTCTGATGCTATATACCTATTCTTGATTCCAACTGTTGCATCAAATGTATCGGCTTCTTCTTTTGTAAAAAACGGGAAATCTGCTGTTTTGACAGGATTGTTGGGCACTGTGCCTGTCACACCCCGAAGAGCAACATTTTTAATTTTCCAAAACGCCATTAAAGTTCTATTTCGTATTTAGCCAATATCGCCTTTACATTGTCGTAAGATGTAAACTCAAGGATGTCTTCAGCATCAAGCATGATATCAAATTCATCTTCGACTGCTGATGTCAAACTTAATTGATGGACAGAATCCCAACCTTCAATATTATCCTTATTAAACCCCTCATTGAGTTGTAATGCATCTACGGCAAACACCTCACAAAAGATATTATCAAGTTTCTTTAAATTTGTCATGAATATTTATTTATTGATTAATTACTTTTCCTGCTTCATTCCTTAATATCCCATCCACGAGATGCACCTCAACATTTTGATGGAACAAATGAGTCTTTTCCTCAATAAAGGAAGGGATTTGCGAAACAAGCAACGGGTCTGTCACAAAAACAACCAGTTTCTCATCGTTGCCTTTACAATAGCAATCGGTGTTATATCTCTGTTTTAACATGCCCTCGACTTCGTCAAGTCCTATTCTCAACCCGAATATTTTTAAGAACCGCTTCTTTCTTCCGACTATAAAATAACAGCCGTCAATATCACGACGTGCAAGGTCACCCGTATGCATTACACCATAATTTTCATCGCCTTTTTGCAAGTCCTCCAGACAGGTGGCATAGCCTAATGTCACGTTCTCTCCACGATAGATCATTTCGCCTGTTGCCTCTCCCTCAAAAGTCTCATTTCCGTCATTGTCTATGATGGACAGCTGACCTCCGGGTTCAGCAATACCAATGCTACATACTTTTGATATAGCTAAATGGGCTGGCAGGTAGGTCATACGGGCCGTACATTCTGACTGTCCATAAGTTGCAATAAATTGCTTGCCTGTATCTTGCGCATATTGAACTAATGCTTTCCACATTTCTGGTGTCAGTTTTCCGCCACCCTGGGTAATGATTTTCAGATTAGGCAAATCCATACGTGTGAAACGCATTTTCATCATGATCTCATAACTATATGGAACACCTGTAAAGCTCGTTGCATCTTTCAGCATTGTCCAGAACCCTTTATCAAGTAATGACCTGCCAGACAAGAGAAGGGTTGCACCCGTCAACAGGTGCGAGGCAATGACCGACAACCCCATTGTATAGTGCATGGGAAGAATAGCCATGGCTTTTTCTTCTTCTGTCAATTGGAACAATCTTCGAACATTGTCTGCATTGGCCTCAATGTTACGATAGCTATGTCTGACAAGTTTGGGACTACCTGTGGAACCAGAAGTGGGAAGTAGTAGGGACAACTCTTCATAGAGCGGCACCGTCGGATAGCCTGTCTTGACCAGAGTGTAATCCCACGCAGAGAAGATAGGCTCATAGCCTAACTGCTCTACCATCTCATCGGGAACCCATATATATTCGGGCTTGTACATGTCCCGGAGATTAGTGTAAAGTCCTTCTTCCGTCTTTGCACTAAAAATTAAAGGTACAACCTTATTCGTCAGTGAAGCCGTATATCCTAATAATGATCCTATCTTATTCTCCGAAAGAATGAATATCAACGTCCGATGTGGAAGATGCTTTACGAACTCCTGACTGAAGTCGCAAATATCCCCGTATGTTATGGAACGGCCATTGTCATCAATGACTGCAACCTTCTCTCTGTCCTTTTTGTCTAGATCGAGAAACATTTTTGTGTGTAACTTCTAAAATATCAAATGATAGCTCCTCCATCAACACCAATAATCTGACCTGTGATGTAGGAGGAAGCATCAGATGCAAGAAACAGACACAAATTTGCGACTTCTTCCGGCTCAGCAAGACGTCCAAAAGGAATGTCATTGATCTTTTGAGCAAATTTTTCTTCCAAAACGGCCTTAAATCTTTCTGATCCAACCATACCAGGAGCTATGGCATTCACACGGATGTGATGCTCTGCTAATTCTTTTGCAGCTGATTTAGTGGCAGCAATGACAGCTCCTTTAGTGGCAGAATAGGACAATTGACCTTTAGCACCTTTCACTCCGACCATACTTGCCATATTGATAATTGAGCCGCATTGCTGCCGTTGCATAACTCGCGAAACTAACGACATTAGGTTGATTAATGCGACAACATTTACTTCCAGCATCTTATGGAAAAAATCGTAGTTGATCATTGGCATCAACTCATAGGAAATCAATCCTGCAATATTGGCTAACACATCAATACGTCCATGTTCTTTTTTTATGGAAACTACTACATCCTTTACTGCCGCAAAATCACATATATCAAGTTGAAGTGGTTTTACGCAGCCACTCTCAAACTTTTCTGTAACTATCCACTCCAATCCTTTTACATCTGCAGCATAGACAATTGCACCTTCCTTTGCGAAAAGGATTGCTGTAGCCTTTCCTATTCCGGCACCAGCTCCAGTAACTAAAATAATTTTATTATCTAAAATTCCGTTCATTGTCAAATGGTAAAGCCTCCATCTATTACAAGGGCATGCCCTGTAATCCATGAAGCGGCATCTGAAAGGAGGTATATAATTCCATATGCTACATCAGTCGTCTTTCCATAACGTTTCAGAGGATATTTATCCATGTCCTTCTCTCTATCTTCTTGGGTAAACATTCCGCCATGTATTAAAGGCGTTTCCACCATGCCAGGGCAAACACTATTTACTCGTATCTTACGTGGGGCAAATTCAACTGCAGCATATTTCATAATTGAGTTTAATGCGCTCTTGGATGCACCATACAAACCGTTTGCGGGTAAGAAAGATCTTGTTCCACCAATTGAACAAACCAAAACAATAGAACTTTCCTTTTTTATTTTTTTCTTTTTATATAGCATCCGGAGAAGTTCTATTTGTGAATAAAAATTCAAACGGAACACAGAATCGACCTTCTCCTGGGTAGCAAACTGTAGTGGAACTGTCATTCCACGACCTGCGCACAATACCAAACCATCTAAGACTTCTACCTCATCTACAATTTTTTGTATACCTTCATTTGTAGCGAGATCCGCCGAAAATAGAACATGATTACTAACATGTGGATTCAATGCATCATAGGTCGCTTTTAGACGTTGTTCGTTCCTACCAGTAATTATAACTTTAGCTCCCATCTTGGAGCATTCAATAGCTGTTGTCTGACCAATACCAGATGACGCTCCAGTCACAAGCACGGTCTTACCTTCTAATGAAAATGGATTATACGACATACTTCTTATCAGCTTGGTTATCGTCAACTTCAACTAGTTCTGAAATTATCATATTATCTGAGAAGAATCGAATGGTGCCCCACGAAAGACCTACACCAAACCCGCAGCATATAAATTGTTTGCCATCTTCACACTTACCACGCAATTCACCAACAATTGTGAGAGGTATAGATGCTGATGAGGTATTACCAAACTTATACATACATGAGGGAACCTTCGCAGGATCCAGCTTCAGTTTCTTAACAATCATATTATTCATCTTCATATTAGCTTGATGGAAAATGAAATAATCTGCATCAAGATAGTTGAAGTTGTAATGTTCTGCTAATTTCTTCACAGTCTTTGGTGCAGTTGTGATACCAAAGGAGAACACGTCCATACCTTTCATGCGGGTCTGAAGACGGCACATCTGTTTTCCTTCTACATCTTCAAACTCGAAGCTCT
>Ga0256404_1005184_pt1 | contig 23457 bp, 21 predicted proteins | sample RumenRJG_01DNA_FD_185990 | JGI IMG/M metagenome (GOLD analysis project Ga0256404, IMG submission 185990) | Bovine rumen microbial communities from Lethbridge, Alberta, Canada - RJG_01 | ecosystem: Host-associated > Mammals > Digestive system > Stomach > Rumen | place: Canada: Alberta | collected... | reverse complement strand
AGTTCACTTCTTTTATTTGAACAAATAGAAAAATTTTTAAAATATACAAATGATGATAAATTTATTAAAGAGAACTTTTATGAAGTTTTAAAAAAGATTATAGATTCTTATGTTGAAGGAATATATTTAGATAATAACAATATTTACTTAGATGAAGATGGATTAATCTGCAGTGGAACAGAGGAAACACAAAATACATGGATGGATGCCAAAATAGGAAATTATGCAGTTACTCCACGTAATGGAAAAGCAGTTGAAATAAACAGTATGTGGTATAATGCATTAAAAATTATGGAAGAGCTAACAACACATTTTGAAACAAAAGCAAAGGCCAATAAATATAGAGAAATGGCTAGAAAGTGTAAGAAATCTTTTGAAGAAAAGTTTTACAATAAAAGAAGAAAATGTTTATATGATGTTTTAGGGGATAATAAGATAAGACCTAATCAATTATTTGCACTAAGCTTAACATACCCTGTAATAGATCCAAAATCTGAAATAGCAAAGGAAATGTTTGAAACAGTTACTAAAAAGCTATTAAATAATTATGGTTTAAAAACACTTGCAAAAGGGGAAGAAAATTATGTGGAAGTGTATATAGGAGATAGCTTTAGAAGAGATATGAGCTATCACCAAGGAATTACATGGCCATGGCTACTTGGACCTTATTATGATGCTTTAAAGAAATTGATTGAAGCGGAAAAATCTAAAGTTGAAAAACAAAAGTTACAGTTGCAATATGATGAATTTGTTAAAAATGTTAAAGAAACCTTTATAGATGAGTTTAGAAATGGAAAAACTATAGGGGGAATTCATGAAATATATGATTCTAAAAAGCCTTTTGAAGCAAAGGGCGCGGTGCAGCAAGCATGGAGCATTGCAGAAGTGTTTAGAATTATTTTAGAAAATTAGGGTTTCGGTCCCTTTCGCAAGCTCATATAAAATAATAAAATATAATCACCTTTAATAAAAATAATAAAAGAGAGGGAATTTATGATAACTGTAGAAAATTTAGAAAAAGAGCTAAAACTTGGGAAATTAAATAGCATCTATCTTTTATATGGTGAAGAAACCTTCCTTTTAGAAAATTGCTTAAAAAAAATAAAAAGTAATTTTGGGGAAAGAAAAGCAGGAATAAATGAAATAAAACTAGATGAATCAAATATAGAGGGTATTATCTCAGATATTGAAACTCCTGCATTTGGGTATCAAAAGAAATTAATTATAGCTAGAGATACAAATTTATTTAAAAAAGAAGGAAAAAGAAAGAACAGTATAAATATAGCATTAATAAAAAAATTAGCAGAATATATAAAAGAAAATAATAAGCTTATGGAAGAAGCGGTGGTTTTAGTTTTTGTTGAAACTGATGCACAAAAAAATGAGTTATACAAAGAAATTGAACAATATGGAGTTGTATGTGAATTTCAAGAACTTAAACCCATTCAAATAATGTCTAGAATAAAAGCTATCTGTAATGCATACAAGGTTCAAATAGACGATAGTTCATTAAGATATTTCATAGAATGTTGTGGAACAAATATGCAAAGCTTAATTAATGAAATTAGAAAGCTTATAGAATATGCAGGAGAGGACGGAACTATAAACAAAAAAGATATAGATAAATTATGCATAAAACAATTAGATAGTGTTATTTTTGATTTGACAGATAATTTAGGGAAAAAGCAAGTAGCAAGTGCTCTTGATGTATTACATGGGTTAATATATCAAAAAGAGTCAATACAAAAAATATTGATTACACTGTACCATCATTTTAAAAAATTATATATTGTTTGTCTTGCACAAAAGGAAAATAAAAATATAGCTGAAAGTCTAAATTTAAAACCAAATCAATCATTTTTAGTTTCAAAATATACGGCTCAGGCACGATATTTTAAAGAACAAGAATTAGAAAAGATAGTAGAAGAACTAATAGATTTAGATTACAAATACAAAAGCGGTTTAATAGATATAAATGTTGGACTAGAGTCAATATTATGTAATTATTGTTCATAAAATAAAAATCAAGAAAATTTTACAATGGTCGAAAAAATGCCTAAACGAATTTTCTTGATTTTTATTTTTTTATAAATACATATTTTTTTTAATTAAACAAAAACTAAAAGAAAAAGCAAAAGGAGAAAAAAGTATGTATAATTTTAGAACAGATTTAGCAGATGAAAGAAGAGACTTATATAGAAAGGCAAATAAGATAGAAAATGAAGTTGAGGGTGTTGAATCAGAAGAAGAACAAATAAGTGATAAAATAAAAGTTACAAGAGTAAAAATTACAAATGAACAAGGAGAAAAGGCAATAGGTAAGCTAAAAGGAAGTTACATCACCATAGATATAAAGAAAATAAACTTATTAACAGACGAAGAAAAAGAGCAAGCTTCAAATACATTAGCAGAAGAGCTAAAAAAATTAATTGGGGAAAAAATTGAGTTCAAAGATGATATTTTAGTTGTTGGTCTAGGAAATGAGGAAGTAACTCCAGACGCATTAGGCCCAAATGTAATTAAAGAAATAGAAGTAACAAGGCATATTATAAAATATTTGCCACAATATATAGATGAAAATGCAAGACCAGTAAGTGCAATAGCACCAGGCGTATTAGGAACAACCGGTATAGAGACAGTTGAAGTTATAAAGGGTGTAGTAGAAAATACAAAGCCAAAACTAGTTATTGTAATAGATGCCTTAGCATCACGAAGTATGGAAAGAATAAGTTCTACAATTCAAATTTCAAATACAGGAATAGTACCAGGAGCAGGTGTGGGAAATACAAGAAAAGAGATTAGTGAAAATGTTCTGGGAATTCCTGTTATAGCTCTTGGAATACCAACTGTTGTAGAAACAGCAGTTGTTGTTAATGATGCATTAAATATATTTATAGAAAAGTTACAAGAAGATGCAAAATCTAATGATTATTTAAATAATTTAAAAGAGCAAGATAATTATGAGCAAATAAAAGAAGCATTGCTTCCAAAGGATTTTAATTTTATTGTAACACCTAAAGAAATTGATGATTTAGTTCAAAGTATGGCATCAATAGTAGCTGGTGGAATAAATATGGCACTTTGATTTTTTGGGGGACGGAGCAAAAAACACCAAGGGGACAAGGAGGGCGGACAAGGCGGACAAGGGGACGGTTCTGTTGTCCGTTTTTTTCCGGAAACAGAACCGTCCCCTTGTCCATCATTTCCCAATAAAATACAAAATAAGCAAATGCAAAGGATAAAATATATAAAAGAAATATTTTGATTTTGGACCTTGTTTTCCGATTGTAAGGTAGTATAAATAATAAAGATAAAGCTGTAAATAAACCGCACAATAAATAAATATTTGTATAGCTAGTATTTTTAATTATATTTGGTATGTATTTTGCAAAACATAAAAAGCTAACACCAATTGTCATTAATATTTTTTTTAGAGATAATTTAATATTAAAAAAATTGATTCTTTTATCTTTTAATTCGTGTTCAAAAAAGTAGAACTCAAAAATAAGTAAAATCCCAAAAGCTCCATAATCAAATTTTAAAAATTCTGAAATCATGCTACTTACTATAACAATTATAAAACCTAAAATTTTATTTTTAAATTTATCATATAAGAATAATGTCAAAACTCCTAAAAATAAGGTAAAGAATATATTAAGGTAAATTTCATTTGAGAATAGTGACAAGAATAACATAAAAGGAGCTTGAGATATAAACGCAAATACAAGAAGTCTAAATAGATATTTTTTTAGGCCCTTTGTATGTAAATAACCTTGAGTAGCTTGAAACGCAAATATGGGAAATGCAAGTCTTCCAAAATAATTTAAGAAAGAGAAATGCTTTACAAGAGCATCTCCTGAATGATCCATTAACATTGTTATAATTCCAATTAATTTTAAAAAGAAACTTGTCATAATAACACACCTCAAAAATACTATAATATAAAATGTAGTAAAAATCAAGAAAAAATGTCTTGAAAAAACATAATATTTGATATACAATATGTTTGAAATTACAAATGAGGAGGAATTTTAATGTCTAATATCAAATTAGAAACAAAATATACCAACATAGATAATAAAAAAATAATGATGCTTGCATACAGAGTTGAAGAAATACATAATGAATTACATAAAAACGCATCAAAAAAAGATGAATTTTTAGGATGGTTAACACTTCCTGAAAAATATGATAAAAAAGAATTTGAAAAGATTAAGAAAGCAGCTGAAAAAATTAGAGAAGACTCAAAAGTTTTAGTTGTGATAGGTATAGGAGGTTCATATTTAGGAGCAAGAGCCGTTATAGAAAGCCTTACTCATACATTCTATAATAGTTTACCGGATGAACAGAGAAATTCACCACAAATATTATATGTAGGAAACAATATTAGCGGTACTTATTTAAATGATTTAGTAGATTTAATAGGAAATAGAGATTTGTCTGTAAATGTTATATCAAAATCTGGAACAACAACAGAACCAGCAATAGCTTTCAGATTTTTCCGTGAATTTTTAGAAAATAAATATGGGGTAAAAGAGGCAAGAAAGAGAATTTATGTTACAACAGATAAAACAAAAGGCGCATTAAAAACACTAGCCAAAAAAGAAAAATATACAACATTTGTTATACCAAATAATATAGGCGGAAGATACTCTGTTTTAACTGCAGTAGGACTTCTCCCAATTGCAGTAGCTGGTATTAATATAGATAAACTTATGGATGGAGCTATGTTTGCTTATGAAAAATATAATGAACCAAATTTAAAATACAATGATTGTTATAAATATGCAGTATTAAGAAATTTACTATATCAAGATTTTAAAGATATTGAAATATTAGTAACATACGAGCCAAAACTACATTATTTAATTGAGTGGTGGAAGCAACTATTTGGGGAAAGTGAAGGAAAAGATAATAAAGGAATCTATCCTGTAGGAGCAGAATTTACAACAGATTTACATTCACTAGGTCAATATATACAACAAGGAAAAAGAGACTTGTTTGAAACAGTAATTAACATTCAAAAGCAAGAAGCAAATGTGAAAATACATTTAGATGAAGATAATTTAGATGAGCTAAATTATTTAGAAGGAAAAACAATGGACTATGTAAATTCTAAAGCAATGGAAGCAACAGTTGCAGCGCATGTAGATGGAGGAGTACCAAATATTATAATTAATATAACAAAATTAGATGAAGAAACAATTGGTCATTTAATATACTTTTTTGAACTTGCATGTGCTATGTCAGGAAAGATATTGGGAGTAAATCCATTTAATCAACCAGGGGTTGAAAAATACAAAACAAATATGTTTAAGCTACTTGGAAAACCTGGTTATGAAGAGTAATTTAAAATTTGAACCATAAAATACAAAAAAATGATGTTTACCTATTGACAATTATTATAAAACTGTGTTATTATAATAATTGTCGATAGGACATTATAATTTTATTAAAATATGCGGATGTGGCGAAACTGGCAGACGCGCTAGACTTAGGATCTAGTCCGAAAGGGTGGGGGTTCAAGTCCTCTCATCCGCACCAAAGCGAGGAGAGTCGAACTTTTGATAATATTCATAAGCTCGATTTTTTTTATATAAATTAGCAATTTGTATGAGCCAAGACAAATGGTCTGGACTAATATTTAATATGCAATGGGGACGGAGAAGATTGCACAAAAATAAATATTAAAAAGTAAGAAAAAATATTGACATAATAAATTAAACATGATAAAATACAAACATAAGTTCTACAAAAAATAATGAAAAATAAATTGTAGTAATAAATGTAGTAAGAACTAATTTTTAGGAAAAGGAGTTGGTTTTTATGAAAAGACAATTAAAAACAAATGAAAATTACACTAATGAAAGTTTTGAAAGTATTAAACATATTGATGAAAATGGAGTTGAGTTTTGGTATGCTAGAGAACTACAAAATATATTAGACTATAAAGAATGGAGAAAATTTGAAAATGTAATTAACAAGGCTAAACAAGCTTGTGAAAGTAGCAATATAAGTGTATTTGAACATTTTGTCGATGCCGACAAGTTGTCGAAACGAGCTAATAATGCAGAAGTTAAAATCAAAGATTATAAATTAACACGTTATGCTTGTTATTTAATAGCACAAAATGGAGATAGCAGAAAAAAAGTAATAGCACTTGCTCAAACTTATTTTGCAGTTCAAACAAGAAAGCAAGAGATTACAGAAAAAGAATATAGTATGCTAACAGAAACTGAAAAAAGATTTTATCAAAGAAACTTAACTAGAAAAGGAAATTACTCTTTAAATCAAACTGCTAAAAAAGCAGGAGTAAAGAACTTTGATAAATTCCATAATGCAGGTTATAAGGGCTTATACAACGGAGAAACAGCTGATGATATCGCTAAAAGAAAAGGATTAAGATATAGAGAAGATATTTTAGATAATATGGGAAGTGAAGAACTTGCAGCGAATTTATTCCGTATTACACAAACTGAATCAAGATTAAAAAAAGATAAAGTTGATACTGAAAAGAAAGCTAATAAAACTCATTACGAAGTTGGCAAAAAAGTAAGAAAAGCAATTGCTGATATTGGTGGAACTATGCCAGAAGACTTGCTAACACCAAAAAAGAGTTTAAAACAACTTGAAAAAGAAAAAAATATACAACTAAAAGATAAAATCATAAAAAATATCGATTAATATAAGTAGAATAAAATCATAAAATATTGAAAAAATAATATAGCTAGTAATGTATTTAAGATGTAATAAAATATAAATCAAATAAATAAAAAATTATGAAAAAGTTCGGTAAAAATAGTAATAAAAATTTGACTAAATATAATTATTTTGCAATAATAATATTACGAAAAAGTTCCGAAAACGGAAAAAATTCGTAATGGAGGTTTGCTATGCAATGGGACGGAGAAGATTGCACAAAAATAATTAACAAATTGGAGACGAGATTCGATAAAATAAATAAAAATAACATGATATAATAAATTATTATATTTTATATCATGTTATTTTTATTAGTATATATCAAATTTTTTTAAAAATTTATTTTTAGAAAAAGTTATTAAAACTCACAATTCTTTGGTGTTCTTGGGAATGGTATTGTATCACGAATATTTTGCATACCAGTTAAATACATCATCATTCTTTCAAAACCAAGACCAAAACCTGAATGAACAGTAGAGCCATATCTTCTTAAATCTAAGTACCACCAGTAATCTTTTTCATCCATGTTTAGCTCTTTAATTCTTGCTTGTAATTTTTCAAAATTATCTTCTCTTTGAGAACCACCAATTAACTCTCCAATTCCAGGAACAAGTAAGTCAGAGGCTGCAACTGTTTTACCATCATCATTTTGCTTCATATAAAAAGCTTTAATTTCTTTTGGATAGTTCAAAACAAATACAGGTCTTCCAAATATTTTTTCAGATAAATATCTTTCATGCTCTGTTTGAATGTCTGAACCCCAATGAACAGGGTATTCAAACTTATCATTTACTTTTTCTAGTTCTTTAATTGCATCTGTATAATCAATTCTTCCAAATTCAGCATTAACAACTTTATCAAGTCTTTCTATTAAACCAGGTGAAATAAATTTGTCAAAAAATTCCATTTCTTCTGGGCAATTATCTAAAACATATTTAATAATAAATTTAATCATGTCTTCAGCAACTTGAATATCATCATATAAATCTGCAAAGCACATTTCAGGCTCAATCATCCAGAATTCTGCAGCATGTCTTGGAGTGTTAGAATTTTCAGCTCTAAAAGTAGGCCCAAATGTATAAACATTTCTAAATGCATGAGCATAGTTTTCAACATCAAGCTGACCACTTACTGTAAGATGAGCATGTTTTCCAAAAAAATCTTTTGAAAAATCAACTTTTCCGTTTTCATCTTTTGGAAGATTGTTCATATCAAAATTTGAAACAGAGAACATTTCTCCAGCACCTTCTGCATCAGATGATGTAATTATTGGGGTATGAACATATACAAAGCCTCTTTCTTGAAAAAACTTGTGAATAGCATAGCTTAAAATTGAGCGAACTCTAAATACTGCATTAAAAGTATTTGTTCTAGGGCGAAGGTGAGATACTGTTCTTAAGTATTCTAAAGAATGTCTTTTCTTTTGAAGAGGGTAGTCACTATCTGCTTTGTTAAATACTTCAATTTCTTCTGCATGTATTTCAAATGCTTGCTTTGCATTTTCAGTCTTAACAAGTTTTCCTTTAACTATAATTGAAGATGAAATTGTAAGCTTGCAAATTTCATCAAAATTATTTAATTTATTATCAAAAACTATTTGTAAATTAGTAAAAAAGCTTCCGTCATTAAGTTCAATAAAACCAAAGTTTTTAGAATCTCTAATTGTTCTAACCCAACCTGATACTTGAATTTCTTTTTCTAAATAATTTTCAGTATTCTTAAAAATTTCTTTAATAAGTGTGTTTTCCATAAAAAATCCTCCTAAAGATTAAATTTAATACAAAGATAATATCACAAAAATTAACTAATCGCAAGTAAAATCTAAAATAAAGTATATAATAAAATTTTCATAAAAAAGTATTGATTAAATTTTAAATAAAAAATATAATATAAGCAAACAAAGGAGAGTTATAATGAAGAATATAAAATTAAAAATTTTTACAGTAATATTTTTGACAATTTTTGTTGTATTTATACTAAATTGCAATGCTATGGCAGCTGGTATTGATGGAACAACAATAGTATTAAATCCTCGGACATGGTGGAAGTTGGACAGGTTGTGCAAATGGCAAATATGGACTTGTTGAAAAAGATTTAACATTAAAAATTGCAAATTATTTGAAAGAGCAATTAGATAAATATTATGATGTTAAAGTGATTTTAACACATGATGGCGTTAATTTCCCGGGTAATGATGCCGGAGATTTAGGGCTAAGGGCTATGATTGCAAGAGAAAATAATGCTGATTTATATGTTAGCCTTCATATTAATGATAATAAAGATACAAGTATGAACGGAGCAAATGTGTATGTTACAAGTAGAACTGAACTTCCAAAGTATAAAGCTGGAATGACTAACCTAGGAAATAAAATTCTAAACAACTTAAGTAAATTAGGCATTAAAAACAATGGCGTAATAAATAATATGTTATGTAATGACAAAGAACCAAAGTACCAATATTATGATGGAAGCCAAGCAGATTATTATGGAGATATTAGACATTCTATGAAAGGAATTGCAGAAGATGTGCGGACCAGATTTTAGAGATGGTTCAGGAATTTCAGCTGTGTTAATTGAACATTGCTTTATGAATAATTCTCATGATGTTCAGTTTTTAGATTCAGAACAAGATTTAAAGAATCTTGCAAAAGCTGATGCAGATGCAATTATAGAATATTATGGGTTAAAACTTAAAAGTGATGTTGTATCTTTTATAAAAATTGATAAGGAAAGTATTAATTTATTAGAAGGAAAAACGACAAAAGTTAATGTTACAGAAATAACGCCTGTAACTGCAAAAAATAAGAATGTAACATGGAAAAGCAATGATGAAAAAATAGCAAAAGTAGATGAAAATGGAAATGTAACAGCTATATCTACAGGAAAAACAACAATAAGTGTAACATCTGTGAATAATCCAAATGTTTCTAAGAATATCGAAGTAAATGTAGAAAAAGAAGAAGTTAAATTCGAAAAACAAAAAGATAATATTCTTTTTGGAAAAGAAAAAACGTTAAATGTTAAAATATCTCCAAGTTGGATTACACAAAAAAATATTTCATGGGAAAGCTCAAATAATGAGATTGCAACAGTAGATAACAATGGAAAAATTAAAGCAAAACAAGAAGGAAAAGCAACAATAAAAGTTACATGGAAAGATAAAAATCTATCAGATGAAATTGAGGTAAATGTAATAAAACTTTCAGAAGACACTAAAATAGAAATAAAAAATTATGCTGTAAATGATGAAAAAATTTCTAAAATAGGTCAAAAGGTTAAAATAGTAGATTTTCTTAAAAATATTAATATAAGTGACAATTTAAAAGTTACTGTTAAGACAGCAAATGAGGGGCAAGAATACATAGGGACTAATACAAAAGTTATAGTTTCTGAAAAAGAACATGACTTAGAACTTGAAGAATATAATTGCTTAATTTATGGGGATATTAATGGAGATGGAAAAATATCATCTTTAGATTATACATTAATAAAAAATGATATTATGGATGTAAAAAAAATAACAGATAATACAATGAAATTAACAGCAGATGTTAATGGAGACGGAAAGATTTCTTCATTAGATTATACATTAATAAAAAACGATATTATGGATGTAAAAAAAATAACAATAAAATAGGGGAGAAAGTAACAAATGAAATCTAGATATATGAAGTTTATAATTATAATATTTATTATGAGCGCTGTATTAATGGGATTAAAAATAGAAGCACAGGCAGCAAGTATGGGCTTAAGTATTAACAAAACAACAGCTACAGTAGGTGATACGTTTAGAGTAACTATTTCAGGAATAAATGGAAAAGTTTCAATTTCAGCAAATTCAAATATATCAATAAGCCCAAGTGGTACACAGTGGGTAGAAGGTTCTCTTACAATTAGTGGAACAGCAAAAGCAGAAGGAACAGGAACAATAACTGTAACTCCAATAGATGCAAGTACAACAAGTGCTGAACCACAGGAAGTTACATCGGCTGCAAGTAGAAGTATTACAATTAACAAGAAAGAAGAACCAAAGCAAGAGGCACCTGTGACAACAACACAGACAACACCAACTACACAAACTGCACCAAAAACTACTACATCTACTCCAAAAACAACAACTACAACAAAAAAAACAGAAACAAAAACAGAAACTAAAAAAACAGAAACTCCAAAAGTAGAAGAGAAAAAAGAGCAAGAAGATAATTTTTACATAAACTCTGTAATAATAAAAGGATTAAAAGAAAATGGAGAACAAGTACAAATAGAGCTATCTCCAGAATTTAAAAAAGATGTATATGAATATACTTGCAATATTCCGGGTGATGTACAAAGAATAGATATACAAAAAGATGCAGGAAAGTTTACAAATTCTGTAATAGTAAAAGGAGCAGAAGATATAAAAGATGGAGAAAATATCATAATTTTGCAACTTTCAGCAGAAGATCATCAAGCAAAAACATACACAATAAAAGTAAATAAAGAAAAAAAGGAAGAAACAGAAGAACTAGAAGAAGTGGTTGAAACTATTGGACAAATTGCAGAAAATAACATAGACCATAAAGAAATAAAAGAAGGCTCTAAAGGAATGATTTCTATGCCAGTGTGGTCTTTTGTGTTTATGCAGATTTTAATTATAGCTATTGAGGTATTTTTAATAATATTTGTACCATGGCCTAAATTATTAAAATTAAGAAGAAAAAGACATTGATATAAATAATAAAGTAATATATAATTAAGACAAGGAAAACACCTTGTCTTAAAAATTATATAAAAGAAAAAAGAGGGGAAAATATGGATATAAAAAAGAATGAAGAATATGTTGTAGATGTTATAGATTATGGAATGGAAGGAGAAGGCATTGCTAAAATAAATGACTTTACAATTTTTATTCCAAATGCAATGAAGGGCGAAAAAATTAAAATAGTTATTGTTAAGGTATTATCATCTTATGGCTATGGGAAAATACGAGAAATAATAGAAAAATCAAAACATAGAGTAGAGGCAGATTGTGATACATATAAAAGATGTGGTGGATGTGATTTAAGGCATATAGATTACGAAGAAACTTTAAATATTAAACAAGAAATTGTGCAAAATTTGGTTAATAAGAATTTGAATCAAAAAGTAAAGGTTGAAAAAACTATTGGAATGGGCAATCCTTATAATTACAGAAATAAGGCACAATATCCAGTTGGATTAAATAATCAAAAAGAAGCAACAGTTGGAGTATTTGCTAAAAGAACTCATGAGATTATTCCTATTAAGAATTGCTTAATTCAGACTGATATTTCACAAAAAATAGCTTTTGCAATTCAAAAATTTATAGTAGAGAAAGATATTCCTGTTTATAATGAAGAAACAGGAGAAGGACTAGTTAGACATATAGTAATTAAACAAGGACTAAGAAGCCATGAAATAATGTGCGTTCTTGTTATAAATGGAAAAGATATGCCTTACGAACATGAATTTGTAGAAATGCTAGTTAAAACCTATAATGTAAAAACAGTAATAAAAAATATTAATACACAAAAAACAAATGTAATATTAGGACATGAAAATATAGTAATACATGGGGATGGTTTTATATATGATACATTAGGAGATTATACTTTTAAAATTTCAGTAAATAGCTTTTATCAGGTAAATCCAGTGCAAGCAGAAATGCTTTATAATACAGCACTAGAAATGGCAAATTTACAAAAAGATGAAATTCTATTTGACTTATACTGTGGAATAGGAACAATTGCAATATTTGCTTCATCTTATGTTAAAAAAGTTTACGGAATAGAAATTGTAGAACAAGCAATAGCAGATGCAAAAGAAAATGCCAGAATAAATAATGTGAATAATATTGAGTTTATATCAGGAGATGTGGAAAAAGCCTTTGCAAATTTATTAGAAAAAAAACAAATTTATCCAGATGTTATAATAGTTGATCCACCAAGAAAAGGCCTTGATAATACTACAATTAATAACATATTAGCAGTAGAACCTAAGAAACTTGTTTATATAAGCTGTAATCCAGCAACAATGGTAAGAGACCTTAAATTAGTAGAAGAAAAATATGATATTAAACAAATTCAGCCTGTGGATATGTTCCCATTTAGCAAACACATTGAATCAATTTCTATCTTAAAAATTAAAAAATAGATATACATTTAAAGTGGCAAATATTTAGAAAAATAATACAAAAATATTGACAAAATATACCATAGCATATATAATGCAAACAAAAGTTTTAAAAAACAAGGATGTGATAATTATGAATAATGAAAATAATATCGCACCAATAAATGAAGATTTAAATGTAGTAAAATATGAACCCGAAAATATTAAAAATTTAATTTATACAATTAGAGGTAAACAAGTTATATTAGATAGCGATATCGCAAAGCTATATGAAGTAGAAACAAAGAGAATAAATGAAGCAGTTAAAAGAAATTTAAAAAGATTTCCTGAAGAATTTTGTTTTCAATTAAAAGAAAATGAAAATGAATCTTTAAGGTCGCAATTTGCGACCTTAAAGATTCAAGGGAGAGGTCAGCATAGAAAATATTTACCATATGCATTTACAGAACAGGGTGTTGCAATGCTTTCAGCAGTTTTACATAGTGATAAAGCAATTGAAGTCAGTATAAATATTATAAACGCTTTTATCGAAATGAGAAAATTTATTTTAAATAATCAATTGCTATTTGAAAAAATTAGCAATATTGAGCTTAAGCAGATTCAATATCAAAAATCAACAGATGATAAGTTTGAAAAGGTATTTGAATACATTGGAGAGCATAAAGAAAAAGACCAGAAAATATTTTTTGATGGACAAGTATATGATGCATTTAGTATGATTATTGATTTAATAAAAAAAGCAGAAAGTGAAATTATATTAATAGATAATTATGTGGATATAGATACATTAAATATACTATCTAAAAAAAATAATAAAGTTAATGTGGAAATTTATACTAAAAAAGACACAAAACTAAATATTAAAGATGTTAATAAATTTAATATACAATATCCTAAATTAGAAATTAAATACACAAATAAATTTCACGATAGATTTTTAATAATAGATAGAAGATATATTTATCACATAGGAGCTTCAATTAAAGATGTAGGAAAGAAATGCTTTGGAATTACATTAATAAAATATAATGAAATTATAAAAGATATATTATCGAAATTATAATATATAGGAGGGAACAGAAAATGATAGAAATTAAAAATGTAACTAAAAGTTATAATGAAAAAAAAGCAGTTGACAATATTTCTTTTAATGTTAATGATGGAGAAATATTTGCATTTATTGGCCATAATGGAGCAGGAAAAACAACATTAATAAAAGCAATTGTAGGAATTCATGATTTTGAAGAAGGAGATATTTTAATAAATGGAAAATCTATTAAACAAAATCCGATAGAATGTAAAAAGCAAATGGCATTTGTTCCAGATAATCCAGAATTATATGAAAATATGAAAGCAATAGACTTTATCAACTTTATATGCGATATGTATGAAGTTGAGCAAGAAAAAAGAGAAAAGAACATAAAAAAATATGCTAAGTTATTTGAAATTGAAGATAACTTAAATGATACAATTAATTCTTTTTCACATGGAATGAAACAAAAAATTGCCTTAATTTCTGCTTTAGCACATGAGCCTAAAATTTTAATTATGGACGAGCCATTTGTTGGGCTAGATCCCAAGGCAGTGTTTGATATTAAAGAAATAATGAATGAAATGATAAGACAGGGGAAAATTATTTTCTTTTCGACACACATATTGGATGTTGCAGAAAAATTATGCTCAAGAGTAGCAATTATAAAAAAAGGACAGCTTGTTAAAGTTGGAAGTATGGATGAGATAAAAGGAGATAAATCATTAGAAAGTGTATTTTTAGAATTGGAAGGCGAAAAATAATTGACAAATTTACTCAATTATCTTTGAGCCAGAGTTATATCATGGAGGATATTAGAATTATGAAAAAATTAGTATCATTAATTAAAGCATGTATGTCTGAAAATATGAACTTGTTTAAAATAAGAAATAAAAAAGATACAAAAAAATCAAATACCGTACTACCTATATTTTTAGGAATATGTGTATTCTTTTCTATATGGTCATATGCTAATATAATTATGGAACCACTAATAAATGTGAATTTAGAATATGTCTTATTAACTTTATTTGTATTTCTAACTTCAATATTAACTTTAGTGGAAGGAATATATAAGACAAGTAGTTTATTATTTAATTGCAAGGATGATAATTTGCTTTTATCTTTGCCAATAAAAAAATCTACAGTTCTATTTGTAAGAGTATTTAAATTTTATGTGTTTGAATTAATATATAATACACTTTTTATGTTGCCAGCAATGGTAGTTTATGCAAGATATGTAAATGTTGGAGCAACATATTATATTGCATCTTTTTGTGCCTTAGTACTTTTGCCTATAATTCCTATAGTTATTTCTTGCATAATAGGTGCAGTAATATCGAAAACTTCATCAAAATTTAAACTTAAAAATTTGGCGCAAATTGTTATAACAACAATAATTTTGCTGATAGTTTTTTATGCATCATTTAATTTAGAAAATCTAGTAAAAGATATGGCTCAAAATGCTGAAAGTATAAATAATATAATAACAAGAATATACTATCCTGCAGGCGCCTACATAAAACTTGTAACAGATTTTAATATAAAAGATTTGATGGCATTTATAATAATAAATTTATCTATATTTGCAGCTTCAATATTTATTTTAAGCAAAATATATTTTAATATCAACTCTAAAGTAAAAGAAATAAGAACGACTTCAAAAAATAAAAATTATAAAATTAAAGCAAATAAACCTATAAAAGCATTTATAAAAAAAGAAATGAGAAGATTTATAGATACTCCAGTATTTGTCATAAATGCAGGATTTGGACTTGTTTTATTCATTGTAGGATGTATAGCTATATGCTTAAAATTTGATGGAGTAGCTGATATTTTTAACAATGAAGGAATAAATATTACAAAAGAACAAATAGAATCATATATACCAGTTCTTTTATTTGGTTTTATATGTTTGTCATCATTAATGACATCTATTACAAGTTCAATGATATCTTTAGAAGGAAAAGCATTTAACATTTTGAAAAGCTTGCCAGTAAAGCCTTTTAAAATAATACTTGCTAAAGTATTAGCTTCAATAATAATTATGGTGCCATGTATATTAATTGGTGATTTTATAATGTTTATTAAATTTAGATTTAATATTTTAGAAATATTAATGATATTAATTGCTTCAATTTTATTACCACTAGTTGCTGAAACAATAGGAATAATAGTAAATTTAAAATATCCTAAAATGGATGCAGAAAATGATACAGAGGTAGTAAAGCAAAGTATGAGCTCAATGGTTGCAGTATTTACAGGAATGATTCTAACAGGAATAAGTATATTTGCATTGTATAAAGGTTTAGCTTTAAATATTTCTGTAGATTTAATTATATTATCTGGTTTAATTATTTATACGGTTGTATATTTAGGATTATTAATATATCTTAGCAAAAAAGGAACAGAAAAGTTCAATGATATAAACGTTTAAAATATTATATTATTTAGCCTTAGATTAAGTCATTATATAATAAAATATATTTAAATTTTCAAAAATGCTCGTTCAAGATAAATTTCTAGAAATTTATTTGTAGATAATTATAATTAATGCGAATTACAACTTAAATTTACATAATTTAATTGACAAAGTTTTCAAAATTTGTTATAATTATTTATGTTAAGAAAAGAGGAAAAATTATGAAATTAAGAATGGTTTTAAACAAAAAATTACATCATCATCGTAGAAGCTTGTAACTTGCACAAAAACAAAGTGTAGGTACAAGCTAAATAAGTTGTGCCTACGATAGTTTAAAATATTTTTAATGGATTTTAAAAACTATATGTAGGAAAAACTATGTATAGTTTTTTATTAGTTTTAGGAGGAAAGAAATGGAAGGAAAAATTAAGGAACTAACAAATGTTGAAGATTTTAAAAAAGTATATAGTGTATTTTCAGGACCACCATATAATGAAAAATATACAGAAGAGGAATTAGAAGAAATATTTAAAGAATATCAAGATAAAGGTTATATTTATGGAGCTTATAATTTAGAAGACTGTATAGGAATGATTGCTTTAGAAAGAGGTGCAAAGGATGAACATCCTGTTAAATATCAAGATGAAAAAATTATGTATTTAGCAGATGTTGCAGTATTAGATAGATATAGAAGAAAAGGTCTTGGAAATCAGCTTATGATTTATGGAGTTATGCAATCAAGATTACTAGGCTTTGATAAATTATATATGAGAACATTAGAAAGAGGTTCAATGTCAAAAGGAATTGCTCAAAGAATAGGTTTTAAACAAATCCCAAATGTATTACAAAGTGTGAAAAGAGAGAGAATGAACGGTTTAATAGAAACAATGCAAAATATTTTCCTAGAAATAGATTTAAGAACTCTAGATAAAAATAAATTAAAACAAGGAATAGAAATGACTAAGTCACAAGGTTCAATTGAAAGATAGAAGGAGAAGAACATGTTAGATGTAGAGGAAGTTTTAAATACTTTAGTAAGCTTTAATACAATAAAAGATAAAGAAAATAAAGAAATAATTTCTTATTTAGAACAAACTTTAATTAATTTAGGTTTTAAAACTGAAAAGAAAGATAAGTTTTTAATTATGTCTAATAAAGAAGAAGTAACACTTGGCTTTGTAGGACATACGGATACAGTTGAGAGTGCAGATGGATGGAAATATGAGAGATTTAAGTTAACTAAAGAAAATAACAAACTATATGGCTTAGGAGTTTGTGATATGAAATCTGGAATTGCAGCTATAATTTCAGCAATTTCACAAATAGATTTTAAAAATTTAAGTAAAGGAATGAAACTGTATTTTACTTATGATGAAGAAATAGCATTCTCAGGAATAAAAGAAGTAGTAAAATATGAGAAGAGCTTTCCAAAAACTATTATAATAGGTGAACCAACAAATAACGAAATAGTTGTTGGAAGTAAAGGATTAATGGAATACAAAATTTCATTTAAAGGAATAAATGCACATTCAAGCACACCGGCTAAAGGTAAAAATGCTATAATGGAAGCAGTAAGCTTTATAAATGAATTAAATGCTTTTTATGAAAATGATATAAAGAAAATACAGAATGAAAACTTTGAGATTCCTTATACTACCATGAATGTAGGAGTAATAAATGGAGGAAGTGCAATAAACTCAGTACCAGATTATTGTGAGTTTTTAGTAGATTTTAGAACAATAGATAAAGAAATAGAAGAATATATTATAAAGAAAATAAACAAGTTAAAAGAAAAATATAATGCTAATGTTATAGAGTTAAATAGACTTTCTGCTTTTTATAATAAATCTGATATTTCAAGTAAAACATGTAATTTTATTACAGAGGCAAGCTTCTTAGATAATGCAAGAATTATTTTAGGAGCAGGACCTATAACAGCACATGAAGTAAATGAATATATAACTGAAGAAAGCTTAAATAAACTTACAGAGCAATACAAAGAGTTAATTTTAAAATATTGTTATTAAGAATTTGAAAGAGATGCAAAGAAAAGATTGTATCTCTTTTTAATTTAAAAAATTGTAACAAAAATGTAATAAAACTATGAAACTTTTGTAAATGTAAGCATTTAAGTTACAAACCTGTATTCTTAGGTATTGACAGAAAGGCATAAAATTTATAAACTATTGATAAGTATAATTTATTAGGAGGAATTCTAAAGATGAGAAAATTAAAAAATCAAAAAGGTATAACACTTGTGGCACTTGTTACGACAATTATTATACTTATTATTTTAGCGGGGATAAGTATAAATATAGTTCTAGGTGATAATGGAATAATAAGTAAGGCAAGAGAAGCAAAAGAAAGTTTTGAAAGGGCAGCAAATGAAGAACAAGCAAAGCTAGATGATTTATATGCAGAAATGAATAAAAGAGAAAGTAACAAAGGAAAATCTAAAGACATTATATATGCAGATGACTACTTTATATTAAGGGATAATGGTGTATTATCAAAATATATGCCTTATTTTGTAGATGGTGAAATGTCAACTGTTGATGCTGAAGAACTTAATGAAGATGTGGTTGCAACAAATGTTAAGGAATTTACCATGGATAGATATATTATAACTAATGATGGTAAGGTATATAAATATGATTATAACGATATTATTGATCAAGGATTAACTAATATAGACAGAAAAGTTGAACATACATTCGGATACTATTATGGGGATACATATGTGTCAAAAAATAATGAATTAATATTAAAAAAGGGTAGTATAGTAAGAAACATTGCTTCTAATGTTGCAGAATATAGCTGGGCTGGTGAAAATGGACTAATATATAGATTAGAAAACAAAGAATTATATGTATATAATGTAAATGAAGACAAGAGTTTTAAATTAATAGATGAGCCAGAATATATATTCTATAAAAAATACAAGAATACAAAACTACATATTACAGACGAATGCTATTATTTAACAAAAGATAATACATTTTGTTATTCAAAAGATGAAAATATAAAAATAGAAAATGTAGAATATATTTGTAGTTATTACGGAAATACCTTTGTTTTAGCAGACGGAAAAGTATATGCATGTGGTGATAGAAGTTCAGAGATAGGTGCAAAAAATCAAATAGAAGGGGAAATAGTGTGTCTTAGTGATTTGGAAGATTGGTCTATTTATAATAAGAAAATAAAAAAAATAAATTTATCAGTAGAAGATGCAGGACTACAAATGTTTGCTATTACTGATGATGGAGAAGTTCACTTTTGGGGAAGAATATCAACGAAAGGAAATGCTATACCCGGCTATCTACGGTAGACCTGAGCATGATGGTATAGAATACGATTGCTTTGAAAAGTCAATTAATATACTTACAAATGATTTAGATTATACCTATATATTTTCAAATAATGGAAGAGATGATTCTGTTACCAAGGATTTAAGCTCTTATAGAGATGCTTTAAGAGGAAAAAAGTTTGTAGAATATTTTAATAATTATGCAGAAGATGTTGATGGAAATGTATATTCGTGGTCTGATGTTAATGTTAAGTATAATTCATCACGCGGATGTTTTTATTTACCGGAGTCATTTGAAAATGATATAGAAGTAGGAAATGTAGTATTAGCAAATGATGGTCCAAAACAAAAATATAATAAATATAGAGTATACTCTAAGTCAGCTAATTATAATAGCTTAAGTGATGAGTGGATTCAATACATAGATGTTAAGGAACAAAATAACATAATTCAACCTTCAAATCAATATGGAAAATTTAACTATAATATTAAATCTGAAAAACAAGAAAATTATGTATTAGTAGGTGGCTTTATAAAAGAAGATGGAAGTTGGAAATACAAAAGCTGGTGGGAAGAAAAAATTGAAGGTGGAGGAGAAATTATTATGTAGTGACATACAAAGATGTTTTGCTTTCTATAAGCTTGTAATATAGTATAGGTGAAAGAGACCACTTAATTTGACATAAAATGCAAAAAGATGTATAATAAATATGTAACTAATAGTTTTGTTTTTTTATTCATGGAGGATTTTCTATGAAAGTACGTGAAGTGTTAAGTTATTCCTATATACGGAGTGACAGCAAAAAGGTCTTTAAAAAGATAGACCTTAACTACTATCTTAACCATGGTTACTCTATTGTAAGAGATTTTGGCGATGAAAACTTTTGGGTTATTAATAAGCCCGCAAAAGTGTATGCTAGAGTTATTACAGAGGATAACCAGGAAGTAACAGTTGAATGCAAAGAAACAATAGTATCTTTCTATGAAGGAACTAATATCTCCAAAAAGAGAATTGAAGACTTTTTTGATGGAGTAAGACTTGGAATAATTGAGCTCGAGATTGACTATTGGAAAGAACTTATTGCATTTACACGGACAAATAAGTAAAGTTACAAAACACAGCATGCTAAGAAATTTCTTAGCATGTTGTGTTTACTTTTTTACAAAAAAATGATATAAAAGATATATAAATAAATATAAAAGGAAATGATGTAAGAAATGCCAAAAATACATAAAAAGAACGTAAAAAAGAGAAAGAATAATTTATTTAGATTAATATTTATAATTGCAATAATAATTGTAGTAATATATTTTTCTAAAAGTATGCAAAGACCAACTAAAAGTCCGGAAGAGGCACTTCAAAGATATACTTCATACATTATAAAAAAAGATTATGAAAAAATGTATGAAATGTTAAGCGAAAATGCAAAGAAGAAAGTTGAGAAAGAGACATACATATCCAGAAATAAAAATATATATGAAGGTATAGAAATCAATGATTTAAAATTAAATATTGTAAAGGTTAATAAACAGTCACAAACAGCTGAAGTAATATACCAAGCTACATTACAAACAATTGCAGGTGAAATAAATTATTCTAACACAAGTAAATTTAAATATGAAGATGAAGAATATAAGTTAGAATGGAGTATAGCAGATATTTACCCAGAGTTAAAAGATAATTACAAAGTTAGAGTAGATACATTAAAAGCAGAGAGAGGTAGAATATTAGATAGAAATGGAGCTATACTTGCAAGCAAACAAGCAGCATCACAGGTTGGCTTTGTACCTCGGAAAAATAAATGAAGAGACCAAAGAGACTGATATAAAAAAGGTTGCAGAACTTTTAGATATCTCAGAAGAAACTATAAATAATAGCCTTAATGCCTCTTATGTAAAAGAAGATACTTTTGTGCCTTTAAGAACTATAAGAAAAACAGAGCAAGCATTAAAAAATAAGCTTTTAGAAATTAAAGGAATAATGATTACTGATGTAAATGAAAGAATATATCCTTTTAGTGAGGCAACATCTCATTTACTTGGATATGTACAGGCAATTAATGAGGAAGAGTTAAAAGAAAAAAGACATGAAGGATATAAAGCAAGTAGTGTAATTGGAAAAACAGGACTAGAAAAAGCTTATGAAGAAAGATTAAGAGCAAAAGATGGGTACGAAATATATATTATAGATGATAGCTCAAATAAAGTTAAAACATTAGCTTATAAAGAAAAAGTAAATGGAGAAGATATAAAATTAACAATAGATAGTAATCTTCAAAAGAAATTATATGAACAGTTTAAAGAAGATAAATCAGCAAATGTTGCAATTAATCCTATAACAGGAGAAGTTTTAGCATTAGTAAGTACTCCAACATTTGACTCAAACGACTTTAGCTTAGGACTAACAAATAATAAGTGGAATGAGTTAACTCAAAACGAAGCAAAACCTCTATTTAACAGATATTTAGCAGCTTACGCACCAGGTTCGTCTATGAAACCAATTACAGGTGCTATAGGATTAAACTTAGCTACATTTACGGCAGATGAAGACTTTGGAAGAAGCGGAAGTAGGTGGAGAAAGGATGAATCTTGGGGAGATTTTTATGTATCAACCTTAACAACATATAGTGAACCTGCAAACTTTACAAATGCACTTATATATTCAGATAATATATATTTTGCAAAAGTTGCAATTAAAATTGGAAAAGAAAATTTTGCAAAAGAGCTAAAGAAAATTGGATTTGGCGAGAATGTTGAGTTTATTCAGAATATCGAAAAATCAACGTTTTCAAATACTGAAAAATTTTCAAGTGAAAAACAACTTGCAGATAGTGGATATGGACAAGCACAGGTGCTTATTAACCCTATTCATGTAGCAATGATATACTCTAGCTTCAGAAATGGCGGAAATATTATAATGCCATATTTAGAATATAAAGAAAATGTGCAAGAGCCAACATATTACAAAGCAGAAGCATTTAGCAAAGAAACAGCAGAAACTATAAAAAATGCAATGATACAAGTTGTAGAAAATAAGAATGGAACAGCACATAAGGCAAAAGTAGAAGGATTAACTATAGCAGGCAAAACAGGTACAGCAGAAATAAAAAAATCTAAAGATGATAAAGAAGGAACAGAAATAGGCTGGTTTAATAGCTTTATTGCAGATGATAACACTGATAAAGAACTTTTAATTATAAGTATGGTAGAAGATGTAAAAGGTAGAGGTGGAAGCCACTACTTATTAGAAAAAATAAAAAATATTTATGAAAATTATTAAAATAAGAGCCTTATGTAGGCTCTTATCTTATGTCTATTGAAAATAAATATACATGCTCAAACGGTTTGATAATTATTAATAAACTGCAATAATATCTTCCTGAGTAAAAGGAGATAAAATTAATATGTATAAATTATAACATACTTATAGCATTTCTGGCAAGTTCATCACAGCGATTATTAAGCTCATTATCAGCATGTCCTTTAACTTTATTAAAAGTTATTTCATGAATTTTAGTAAAGTTATATAATTCTTGCCATAGCTCTTTATTTTTAACAGGACTTCCATCAGCAGTTTTCCACCCTTTTTTCATCCAATTATAAATCCAACCTTGCAGAAAGGCGTTAACAACATAAGCACTATCACTATAAATTTGTATTTTGCAAGGCCTTTTAACAAGCCTTAAAGCCTCAATTACTGCAGTAAGTTCCATTATGTTATTAGTAGTATTTTTATTTGAGCCTGAAATTTCTTTTTTTTGATCTTTATAAATTAGAACAGAACCCCATCCACCTGGCCCTGGATTTCCGTGAACAAGCACCATCTGTGTAAATAATAATTTCTTCCATAATATTTGTCCTTTCGAT